>Ga0265339_10000947_pt1 | contig 22279 bp, 14 predicted proteins | sample 4CB219metaG_FD_202085 | JGI IMG/M metagenome (GOLD analysis project Ga0265339, IMG submission 202085) | Rhizosphere microbial communities from Carex aquatilis grown in University of Washington, Seatle, WA, United States - 4-CB2-19 metaG | ecosystem: Host-associated > Plants > Roots >... | reverse complement strand
CGTCCCGCTTGTGTTTGAAGGCATCAGGGCGGGCCCACTGGTTGCCGACCTTGCGGAGCCTGTCGTGCACGAAACCACGCCATTGCTGGACCTCTTCGCGGATTTCGGCCAGGCGGCTGGCGGGGACGGTCTGCAGTTCCCGCATGTAGAAGAATGCTACTGACTCAGGCATGGAGGCCTGCGAGATGGTCATGGGCACCACCGGCTGCAGCGAGGCCGGTTGAGAGTCCTGTGCCAACGCCGATATCGGCAGGGCCACGGCTAACGCCAAGAGGGATTGACGTATGTTCATGTATTAAGTGTAACGCAGCAAAACTGGAAATGCTCAATCTCCAATTTTCAATTTGGTATTCTCTCGAATCGCAAACCCAGATCGCTGTCAGATGCGAATCGTCAGCACCTGTCCGTCGACTTCGATGTCCACGGAGTACTTGCTGATAGCGACGACCTTGCCGCCTTCGATCGTGTCGCCGACGCGGAGGTTCTTGTCATTGATGATTGCGACGGGTTGGCCATCGCGAACCAGGATGACGCTGACCTTGAACCGATCCTCCGGGGAGCCCGCGCCCTTGGCGCCATTGGCGGTCCCTATGGACTTGCCGCCAGATCCTGTTCCCGTTTGGTAGCGGCTCGACGGGACGTATGGGCCGTAGCGGGAGTCTGCGATGGGCTCGGCCTGGACCGAGGGTTCCTTGGAGGGGGCCTGCGAATTTACCGGAAACAGGGCCGCGGTGCGGTCCAGCCATGGCTGATCGCTGTATGTGGTCTTGTCCAGCTCGGACTGGAACTGCTTGTACTGTTCGTCGGTCATCTGGCTAGCGGCCGGTGCCCGCTTGCGGGGGGCGAACAAGCTCGCAAGCCCCAGCAGGCCCGAGGGCTCATCTTCCGCCTGGTCGGCCTGCGGCTGCCCTGGCTGCCTGCGCCTGTCCGCCGTCGCGGATGTCTTGCCTGCCGTTCTGGCGGTCGCCTCAGCCTGGGTGTTGCCTCGGGATGCGGTGATATTGCTTCTTGCCTTTAGTTTTGAGGCATTGGTGGAGTTGGCCCGGGCATTCTGGGGCCCGATCCATTTGCGGACCTCCAATGTCAGCCACCAGGCGAACACGATCATCGCCGCAGCAGCAAGCCCATACAGGACCAGCCCGCCCGGGCTGAACGGCTGACGTTTCTTCTTATAGACCGTCGGCAGGATATCGCAGTCCTCGATCGTGTCTGGCGTATCCAGCGGCGTTGCGTTCGGATCCGTTTGCTGATTGTTGTCATCCATTCCCAAAACCCTCGGCGCAGAACGTCACCTGCGTAATTCACTCTTCGGCGATTATGGGACGCGACTGCAGTAGCGAACATTCACCCGGTTGTAGCGGGTGATGCTACCTCGTCGGATTGTTTAACGGGCGAAGATCGCCATGGAAGTGGCCTGCGGGTAATGACGGCGAGCGTTCCCGCAAGACATTGCGGGTCTGCAACAATGCAAGCCGGCGTCAGCGTTGGTCTAACGCGGACGCCGGCTTGTTTTACGTCATTGCCTTGGCTTTAGACGGCTGTCCTACAGCACATGCACGATTGCGAAGTCGCTGCCGTTGTCAGCGGGCCAAACGACGCCGCCGCGGACAGGCCATGTGTACGTCTTAACGTTATTCATCTTCAGAGCGTAAGACTTCAGGCTGTGGGAGGCCAGGCCAAACGCCACGTTGCTGTTGGGCGTGTCCTTCCGCAGGTCATTGATTTCCACGGTGCCAATCGACCATGCAGACACGATGGAGTTGGTGAACTTCGTTGCCGGGCCGTTCGTGCTGGCAACCTTGATGCTGGTGATGCTCGGAAGCAGGGCGTCGGCCACCTCGGCAAAGTCCTGGCGATCCGAAGGCCGGGCCGTCACGCCTTCCTTGAGGCCGGCGAAGATGTTGCTGTTCACCATCGCGCCCAGGGTGACCGCACCGATGCTGCCTAGTGACCGCAGGGTCGAGCCCGTCATCGAACCGGCCACTGTGAGCTTGGCCATGTCCGTCAGCTTGCCGGTCGTTGTGGTGGTCAGGGTAATGTCAGCCGTCAGATCGCCCTGAACGGTCTTGCTGCCGGTGATCTGCAGGGTCTTGATCGCCGCGGCCGTAATCGTGCCGCCGTTCCACTGAGTGGCCTTGACCGTGTCCATGGCCACGTTGCTGGCTAAGTTCACCGACGTCACCATGCCCAGGGTCAGGTCCGGCTTGTTGCCGGCGCCGAGGAAGATATCGGCGTTGGAAATCCCGGCCGTCGTGAGGCTCGTCAGGCCGGACTGGGCTATCACGTCGCCGCCAATGCTGCCGGCAACGGTAATTTTGCCGTTCACGGCACCGCCGCCCAGGTACAGGGCCGTCAGATCCGTGTCCAGGCTGTCGCCGTCTACATCGGCGTCGAAGGCCATACCGCCAAGGGTCTGATCGTTGAGGTTATACCCGGTGACGTTGCCCAGCAGCGAGATCGAGGCGACCGGAGCGTCCGAGGCGATGAAGGCTATCTGGCCCAGCGCGCCCTTACGTTTGTCGCTGATGGAGCTGACGGACGAGGCACCCTTCACGACAATGCCCAGGCCGTCCATCGCCGCGGTGCCCTTCAGTGTGATGCTGACCTTATTGTGGCTGCCAAAGGAAACCGTAACGTTCTGGGGCAGCACATCGATGGGACCTGTCATGTCGTACAGCGTGACCGTCATACTCCCGGACGTGTACGTCAGGGCGTATGGGGCGATCTCGATTATCGTGGCCGTCGCTTCGCCAACACCGCCTTCATTGTCCGTGGCCACGGCCAGGAACTTTGAAGTGCCGGTAGGATAGTTCAGCGTGTTCACAGTGCAGGTGTAGTCGCCAGCGGCGCTGGCGTCAGTGCCGAGCAGCACGTCACCTTCACTGACCTGGCCATCCCAGTCGACATCGTAGTAGAAGGCCACGGACGCAATCGTCCCGTCCATATCTATCAACTCCATGGCCGTCAGCGACAAGTCCTGCGAACGCATGACGCTCACAGGCCACGTCGCCAGCCAACCAACCGTTGGCAGGGTGTTTACGCGGATAGCGACGCTGTCTTGGTCGGTCTGCGCCCCGCCCAAGCCGGTATTGCCCTGGTCATCGACAGCGATGCTCAGCGTGTCAGTGCCCTGGTAGTCCGCAACCGGGGCGTATCGCAGGCCATTCAGTGCTGTGTTGATGTCGGCCACAGTGCCGGAGACCGTCACCGTGCTGGATCCATTCGCGCCGGCCACGATGGTCAGGCCGTTCGTGCCGCCCAGGGTCAACGTGCCGTGGGCCACGCTCAGCACCACCTGCACCAGGCCGGCGTTGGCATCAACGTCGGCAATGGTGATCGCGTTGTTGTGTGCAGCGGAGAACACCACGCTGGCGTTGGGCTGGATAGCCTGTCCGCCAGGCCGGGTGATCTGCGGGGCTTCATTCACATTGGTGACATTGACGGTGATGGTGGCCGTGTCAGCCAGTTCGCCGTTGTCGGTGGCCGTGACCGTCAGCGTGTAGCTGGAGACGGTCTCGAAGTCCAGGCTGCTTGCGTCGGCAACGGTGATCGCGCCGGTCAGGGCGTCGATCTCGAAGACGCCGGCGTCATTGCCGGCGGTGATTGCATAGTGACGCACATCGCCAGCATCGACGTCGGTGGCGACCACGGTGCCGACGGCAGTGCCGTGGGCAGCGTTCTCAGCCACGCTGAAGGTGGCGTCATTGACCACTGGGGCCTCGTTAACGTTGGTGACGTTAACGGTGACGGCGGCGGTGTCAGTCAGGGCACCGTTGTCGGTAACGGTTACGGTAAGCGTGTAGCTGGTCGTATGCTCGAAGTTGATGGTCGACTTGTCGGCGACGGTGATCACGCCGGTATCGGCGTCGATGGCGAATATGCCGTCATCATTGCCCGCGGTGATGGCATAGCTCAACGTATGGCCGGCATCCACGTCTGTGGCCGTATAGGTGCCGACCACGGCATCCTTCTCCACGTTTTCGGCGATGGACAAGGTGGCGTCATTGGCTACAGGAGCATCGTTGGCGTCTGTCACATTAACGGTGACGGTGGCCGTGTCGGTCAGGCCGCCATCCGGGCCATTGTCGGTAACGGTGACTGTCAGCGTGTAGCTGGGGACTGTTTCGAAGTCCAGGCCGCTGGCGTCGGCGATGGAGATCGCGCCGGTGGCTGCGTCAATCTTGAACACGCCGTCATCGTTGCCGGCTGTGATGGCATAGCTCCAGGTAGCGTCCGCATCGGCGTCAGTTACCACAATGGGGGTGCCGACCGCGTTGTCAAGCTGCGCGTTTTCCGCGATGGTGAAGGTGGCGTCAGTGGCCACCGGGGCATCGTTGGCGTCGGTGACGTTGACGGTGACCGTGGAGGTATTAGTAAGGCCCAGGGCGTCGGTGACTGTGACGGTCAGCGTGTAGCTTGGCACGGTCTCGAAGTCCAGGAGGCTGGCCTTCTTGACGGTGATCTGCCCGTTGGCGTCGATGGCGAACACGCCATTGTCATCGCCTGCGGTGATGGCGTAACCAATCGTATCGTTTGCATCCACATCGCTGCCGGTGACGGAGCCAACGACGAAGTCATCGGCTACGTTCTCAGCGAAGGCGAAAACGCCACCTGTGACTGTGGGGGCTTCGTTGATGTTGGTGACGTTCACGGTGACGGCAGCGGTGTCGGTCAGCGCGGTATCATCGGTGACGGTCACGGTCAGCGCGTAGCTGGTGGTGGACTCGAAGTCGATGGTCGAGTTGTCGGCGATGGTGATGATGCCGGTGTCGGCGTCGATGGCGAAGACACCGTCATCGTTGCCGGCGGTGATGGCATAGCTCCACGTTGCACCGGCATCTGCGTCGGTGGCCATGTACTTGCCTACCTCGACACCCCCGGCCACGTTTTCGGCGATGGTGAAGGTGGCGTCATTGGCCACGGGGGCATCGTTGGCGTCGGTGACGTTGACGGTGATCGTGGCGGTATCGGCCAGCGCGCCGTCATCGGTGGCGGTGACTGTCAGCGTGTAGCTGGGGACGGTTTCGAAGTCCAGTCCGCTCGCGTCTGCGACGGTGATCGCGCCTGTGAGTTCGTCAATCTCGAACACGCCATCATCATTGCCGGCGGTGATCGCATAGTGACGCACGTCGCCCGCGTCCACGTCGGTGGCGATGACGGTGCCGACGGCTGCGCCGTTGGCTGCGGCCTCGGACACGGTGAACGTGTCGTCATTGGCCACGGGGGCTTCATTGAAATTGGTGACGTTCACGGTGACGGCAGCGGTGTCGGTCAGCGCGGTATCATCGGTGACGGTGATGGTCAGCGTGTAGCTGGTGGTGGACTCGAAGTCGATGGTCGAGTTGTCGGCGATGGTGATGATGCCGGTGTCGGCGTCGATGGCGAAAACACCGTCATCGTTGCCGGCGGTGATGGCGTAGCTCCACGTAGCACCAGCGTCTGCGTCGGTGGCCGTATATTTGCCTACCTCGGCGCCTCCGGCCACGTTTTCGGCGATGGAGAAGGTGGCGTCATTGGCCACGGGGGCCTCGTTGACATCTGTCACATTGACGGTAACGGTGGCGGTGTCGGTCAGGCCGCCATCCGGGCCGTTGTCGGTAACAGTGACCGTCAGCGTGTAGCTGGGCACGGTCTCGAAGTCCAGGCCGCTGGCGTCGGCGATGGTGATCGCGCCGGTGGCGGCGTCAATCTTGAACACGCCGTCATCGTTGCCGGCTGTGATGGCATAGGTCCACGTAGCGTCCGCATCGGCGTCAGTTGCGACAACGGGGACGCCGACAGCAGCGTCATCCTGGGCGTTCTCAGCGATGGTGAAGGTGGCGTCAGTGGCCACAGGGGCATCGTTGGCGTCGGTGACGTTGACGGTGATCGTGGCGGTATCGGCCAGCGCGCCGTCATCGGTGGCGGTGACTGTCAACGTGTAGCTGGGGACGGTTTCGAAGTCCAGGCCGCTCGCGTCGGCAACAGTGATCGCGCCTGTGAGTTCGTCAATCTCGAACACGCCGTCGTCATTGCCGGCGGTGATCGCATAGTGACGCACGTCGCCCGCGTCCACGTCGGTGGCGATGACGGTGCCGACGGCTGCGCCGTTGGCTGCGGCCTCGGACACGGTGAACGTGTCGTCATTGGCCAGGGGGGCTTCGTTGATGTTGGTGACATTCACGGTGACGGCAGCGGTGTCGGTCAGCGCGGTATCATCGGTGACGGTCACGGTCAGCGTGTAGCTGGTCGTTTGCTCGAAGTTGATGGTCGAGTTGTCGGCGATGGCGATGATGCCGGTATCGGCGTCGATGGCGAAGACACCGTCATCGTTGCCGGCGGTGATGGCATAACTCCACGTAGCATCGGCATCTGCGTCGGTAGCCGTATACTTGCCTACCTCGGCGCCCCCGGCCACGTTCTCAGCGATAGAGAAGGTGGCGTCATTGGCCACAGGGGCGTCAGGCTTGGCGGCCACGGTGATGGTGACGGTTGCGGTGTTGCCGTTGCCGGTACCGTCATTTATGCGGTAGGTGAAGGTATCCTGGCCGTTGAAGTTGGCAGCAGGCGTGTAGCTGTACGAGCCATTGGGGTTGAGCGTGAACGCGGCGGCGTTAGACGGTCCGTCGACGAGTACAGCCGTAAGGGCGTCACTGTTGGCGTCGGTGTCGTTGCTGAGAACACCATTGCCAGCGTTGACGTTGAGGGCAGCGTCTTCGTCGGTGGCGCCTGCGTCGTTGTTGGCGACGGCCAGGGTGTTGGTGATGGTAACGGTGGTGGACACCGGTGCGCCATAGACGCCGTCATTGTCGCGGGCGCGGGCAAAGAAGGTATTTTCGCCGACGCTGAAGGTGGTCGTCGTGCCGGTCCAGGCCCAGCCGTTGGAGCCGTTGGTGTCTGTACCCAGCAGGGTATCGGAGAACGGGTCCAGGACGCCGTTGCCGTTGCTGTCGCGGTAGAATTGGACCCTGGCGACGTTGCCATCGACGTCTTCGGCGTCGTTGGCCGTCAGCGTCAGGGCGGCGCTTCGGGAAACTGTGTCGTCGCTTGGGGTGAGGCTGTCAATGGTCGGCGCCGAGCTGAGCACGGTGCTAGATGTCGAGACGACTGCGCTGGAGTCGCCCAAGTCATCAATGGCGAACGCGAAATACGTGTTCACGCCGAGGTCGCAGTTGTCAGTCTGGCTGTTGACGGAATAGCCATCGACACCGTTAGCGTCTTCGCCCACAAGGTCATCTACGCCCAAATCGAGCGTATGGTTGCCGTTGGCGTCGTGATAAAAGACGACCTTGACGATACTGCCGTCGCTGTCGGAAACGTCCGTGGCCGTGAGGGTTAAGGCGCTTCCGCGGTTGATGGGGTCTGGTGAGTCAGACAGGGCGCCTATGACCGGAGCGACATTGGACATGAGGAGCCGGTATTCAAGGGATTCCAAGGTGGGGGTAGATGCGGAAACGATAGGCGCGGCGTGTTCAGACTTCATCGCTGACTCCATTCAGTTGTCGGCCCGCTCTTCTTAAGGAGCGCGCCAATGCGACGATCAAAAGCCAGGACGAAACGTTCGCTCCTGGCGAAGATGCACTAAAGACCCCGACGTGTATCCATATATCGGGGAGAAAGGATTTCCCGAATCGTTACCGTATGTGTTATCGACAGGCAAGGGAGGTGTCAAGCATTTGTCTATATTACTTGCAAAATATCAGGAAATCGCATCGAGTGAGCTACTGTGGCTTCCTGAGGATTTGCACGAGATGCTCGGACATCCGGGCAAAGGCGTCCATCGTCCGGCGGAGCATGGAGGGCACGGGAGCCAGTAGCTCAGCCAGTTCCTGGGCGTCGGGGCGCAGGGCCAGTGTGGGGATGTCGTGAACGGCCAACAGCAGGGCAGGCTGTGGGATTTCTGCGTACTGGGGTTGGGCGGGCCTGGTTTGCACATCCGCCAGCACTTCGGCGAATGTTACTTCCTGGGCTGCCTGCAGGTCTTCGGCCTCATCGGTGAACGGGCGAACCATTGCGACAACATTCGCCGTGGCGGCTGTCCGGGACACGTCAGGCTTACGTCTGGTCCGGGAGTCGCGCGCCATCGCATCGACGTGCTGGCTGGCCATATGATCCAGCAACGTTTGCTCATGCGCGGAAACCAAGTTGTCCCACGGCGGACGGCTCTCCATATCTAATGAGCATAATGCCCGGGCGGGAAATGTCCAGCATGCCACAGAAAAACCCGAAATCCGAATCAAGAAATCCGAAACAAACGGCAATGTTCCAAACAACAAATTCCAAACAAAGACCATGATAGTTCTTGGCGTGAAGTAGAACAGGCTTTGCCTTCTCGCTCTTCTTGCTTGCGATGAAAAAAGCAAAAAGGCAGAGCCCTTTCGAGCGGCAGGCGGATTGTATATTTTGGGATTTGCCGTCCGGGACTTGCTTTGGACTCGAGTTTCGTGCTTCTGAAGTGGATTACTGCTCCTCTCATTGACCCTTCCCTCACTGCCGGGTACAGTTCGGCCATGAAAGTTGTTGTGACCGGACAAGTTGGTTTGAATAAGAAGCCGTTCCTCGATCGCCTGGTGGCGGCAGCGCGGGCTGACGGGTTTGACCTTGCCGTCGCGCCCGTGGGCAAGATGATGTACACCGAGGCCCCCGACGTCGCGCCGGGGAGGATATTGGACCTGCCGCTCTCACGGCTGACCAGCCTGCGGCGTAGCGTCTTCAAGGACATCCTCGCCCGTGCGGATAATAGCCAGCACCTTATTGTCAATACGCACGCTACCTTTCGCTGGCGACATGGCCTGTTTTACGGATTTGATTACGACCAGATGAAGGCACTCAATGCGGACCTGTACATCGTCCTGGTCGACAACATCGACCGCGTGCAGCTTCGCCTGGCCCGCGACGGCCATACCGACCACACGCTCAAGGACCTCATGGTCTGGCGGGAGGAGGAGATGCTCGCGACCGAGCTGCTCTCGCAGATAGCACGCGGGCATGGGTGCTTCTACATCATGGCCGTCGGCGCGGACGACACGACCGTGCAGGCGATGGTGAACCTGATTTTCCGGCCTTACATGAAGAAGGCGTATCTGAGCTTCCCGATGTCGCACGTTGCCGGCGACGGGGCTATTGGGCTGGTGATCGAGGAGTTTCGGCGGCAGATGAAGCGGCTGTTCACGTGCTTTGACCCCGGCGACGTGGAGGAGAAGTACCTGTGCAACATGGCGATCGACGCGGCGCGGGCGGGCGTGCGGATGGTCGAGGTGGGGCCCAGTGGCGAGCGGGCGGTGCTGGAGGTAAGCCAACTGCTGGACATCATTGCGGACATCGATGGCCAGATCTATGCCCGCGACTTCAAGCTGATCGACCAGGCCGACATGATCGTCTCCATGATCCCGCAATTGCCCGGCGGCAAGCCGGCGATCTCCAGCGGCGTGGAACGCGAACTGCAGCACGCCCACGAGGCCACCAAGGATGTCTTCGTCATCTGGCTGCCCGACGCCCAGCCCTCGCCTTTTGTCACGGAGACCGCGACGAAGGTGTTCAGGACAACGTCCGATGCGATCCAGTATTTCGTCGACCACGACTACGTACCAGGCCCGAAAATGGGCGGATTGTTCGGGTGACACGGAAAACGGTGATACAAAGCGCTGGTGGGATCAACGCCCACGCATAGCTATGCGTGGGCTTTTCAATGCGTGGGCTTTTCAGGTCCGCTTGAACTGTTTTTCCAGGTCCTTCAGCGGCAGCTTGAGCGTGGTCGGGCGGCCGTGGGGACAGGACGAGCCTTTTTCGCAGTCCAGGCGGCGTGCGAGCAGGGCTTCCATCTCTGCGGGGGAGAGCGGGTCGCCGGCCTTGACGGCGGCCTTGCACGCCATCATCTCCAGTAGTTCCTCGAGCATGTTCTCAGCCTCTGCAGGCCCGCCGCCGACGAGGCGGTCCAGCACCTCGCGAACGAACGCCATGACGTTTGCCCCGCGCGAGGTCAGCAGCACGGGCAGCCGCTGGATCGCCAGCGTATTTGGGCCAAATGGCTCCAGTTCCAGGCCCAGCCTGTTGAGCAGGTCGGTGTGGTCCTGTGCGGCTGAAAGCTGGGCCGGCGAGACGTTAACCGTCTGCGGAATGAGTAGCCGCTGACTCATCAGCGGGCCCTCGGCCAGTCGGCGGTGGAGGTCGTTGTAGACCAGCCGCTCGTGCAGCGCATGCTGGTCGATGATGATCAGGCCATCGGCATCCGCGGCGATGATATAGGCATTGTGCAGTTGAAACACGGAGGTCTGGCCGGCGGGTGACCCAGTTGCTACTGCAGGCGCGGGGGCGACGGGCGGCGCGACTTGTGCGGGCGTCTCCTGGGGGTCGCGTGTGTCCGGCCCGCGCGGGGGCGCGAGTTGTGCGTCCTGCACGCTGGCGTGGGCGGGCGCGTCTGGCGGCTGTGCGTGACCGAATCCGCCGGTGGAGAAGTCGCTGCGGGGTGCCCATCGCGGACGGGCGTCCTCGCCGAATTGCAGCGCCGGCTGCGGGGCGGGGATGGATGTAAAGAAGTCCACCAGCGCCTGTCGCAGGGAGTGCTTTTTCTCGTCATCAGCGGGCGCACCGCTGGTATCGCCAGTCTGCGAAATCGCAAGCGATTCGCCGGGCACGGGCAATCCTGCAATTGCTTGTGATCCTGCAGTCGCCTGCGGGTCTGCAATCGCTGGCGGTTCCGCAAGCTCGCCTGTCTGGGCGAACTGCGCGCTTGGAGCGAGGTTCGCGCGATTCAGCGTCTCACGTAGGGCGGCGAGCAGTTGACCGTGGATCGATTGGCTGTCGCGGAAGCGGACCTCCACCTTGGTTGGGTGGACGTTGACGTCTACCTCGGCTGGGTCCAGGCTCAGGAACACGAACGCCACCGGCCAGCGGCTTGGCTCGATCACGCCGCGGTAGGCCTCTTTCAGTGCGTGCGAGAGCAGGCGGTCGCGGATGTATCGCCCGTTGAGGAAGAAGTATTGCCAGTTGGCGCTGGCCCGGGCGGCGGAGGGTCGGCCGATGATCCCTTGCACCGCGCAGCCACGCCCGCTGCGGGCCGCGACGGGGATCAGGCCGTCGGCGAGTTCCTTGCCAAAAACGTCCGCGACACGCTGGAGCGTGGAGGTGGTGGCCGGCAGGTTCTGCACGGTCCGCCCATTGTGCGTAAGCGTGAAGGCCACGTGCGGGTGAGGCAGGGCCAGGCGGATGATCTGCTCGGTGATGTGGCCAAGCTCTGTGGGGGCGGACTTCATGAACTTTCGGCGTGCGGGCGTGTTGAAGAACAGGTCGCGGATAGTGACCGTGGTGCCGGCGGGGGCGGCGCATGGGCGGACCTGTCCGAGCGTTTCGCCGCTGGCGTCGATTTCGAAGGCGACGTTTTCCGTGTCTGCGCCGTTCTCTGATTCCGTAAGTGCAGGCGCGCTCAACCCCGGCAGCGCAATGCCGGGGCTTTGGGGATCCGCATTAGATGCGTCGGTGTTCTTTTTCGTGCGGATGTGGGCGTGGGAGACTGAGGCGATGGAGGCCAGGGCCTCGCCGCGGAACCCCATTGTGTTGATGGCGAAGAGGTCGTCCTCGCCCGTGAGCTTGCTGGTGGCGTGCGGGACGAACGCCAGGGCCAGGTCATCGCTGCCCATGCCGCTGCCATTGTCGCTGATGGCGATCAGCCTCATGCCGCCGTCCTCGATGGTGACGTCGATCCGCCTGGCGTGGGCGTCGATGGAGTTCTCCACGAGCTCTTTGACGATGCTCGCAGGGCGCTCGATCACCTCGCCGGCGGCGATCTTGTTCACCAGGTGGACAGGCAGCACGTGGATATTTGGCATCGCGTCAGGACTCCGATTTCGCACGTATTGTACCGTCGGCGTGAGGATGTGGAAAGCTGGTAACGCGGAGGCAGCAGAGGAAGAACGCCCAGAATGCTCAATTTTCAATGCTCAATGCTCAATGCTCAATCAATTTCCAATACTCGAATTTGCAATGAACAAATGCTCTTTGCTCCGTATTGAGAATTCGCTTATTGCTGTATTGATCATTGACTGGAAATTGAGCATTGAGCATTCCGCTTCCCCACTCAGGCCAGTGTTCATTGCTGGTCGCCGCTCCCGGCCAATTCTTCCAGCCTGTGCGTGATTCGCTGCCAGTGCGTGCCGTGCCAGAAGAGCTTGCTGCAGCGGGTACAGCGCCAGAATCTTTCGCAGTTTCGGAATGCCAACGGCGGGGCCTCTCCCATTACGGCGTGTTTGGCGACCTCGGCCAGTTCACCGCCGCAGGACATGCACTTGGCTTGGCGGCGCGGTAGCTTCAGTTCGCGAAGGACGAACTGCAGTTGCTCCATCTTCGACAGCTGCTGCGGGATGTACAACGCCCGCACATGGGCGTTCTTGATGAGGTTCCGCTCGAACATCGGGCCGTCGCTGGACAGCAGGATCTGCCCGCTGGCTGCGGCCTGGCGGACCAGGTCGCCGTCATCGATGCCGTATTCGAACTGGGCATCGTATCCCGCCGCCCGCAGCCACCTTGCGAGACCGCCGAGCATGGCGTCACAGAAGAAACGAGGGGAATTGTCCTGGTCCCGTGTCATACCAAGACATCATATCTGCGCCGGAAGCTCGAAATCCGAAGCTCGAAATCCCAAACAAACCGACAATTATGAAAACGTCAAATTCCAGACGAAGATCACAAAGGAACGTTGGCGGGAAGCTTAAACGGCTCCTGTCTTTGTCTGGAATTTGCTGTTTGGAACTTTGCCGTTTGTTTCGGATTTCGATATTCGAATTTTGAATTCGCCGCTCTATGGCATCTTGAGGAAGAAGCGATCGGTGCGGGGGAGCCAGTAATCGCCCAGGGAGACCACCACGCGGCTGGACTTGCCTAGGATGGCGTCCTCGGGAATGGCGAATCCTAGGGAGCTGAACCATCGGCAGTCGCGGCTTTCGTCGCGGTTGTCACCCATTAGGAAGTAACATCCTGCGGGTATCTTAATCGGGCCAAACGACCTGGGCGGACGGGGGACAACCTGGCCGCGAGTGTCGATGAACCCATATACGATGTTGCCATTATTATCGTGGATTGGTTCTTTGGTCCGCGGATTGAGAACAACGGGACCGCTAGACTCGCCCGGAACGGCGGCCACCAGGTGGCGGACGCCGCCCAGGTTCTCTGTGTAGAACTTGTGGCCATCGATGTACATCTGCGGCACGCTGGCGGGGGCGGAGGCCGGCTCGTACTCCATCTCCTTGCCGTTGATAACAAGCTTGGATAGTCCTGGCGTCTTGGGGTCGGTGCTGTAATCGCGGACTTCGATCGTCTCGCCTGGCAGGCCGACGACGCGCTTAACCAGCCGCGTGGGCCCCATCCAGTTGCCCTCGTTGGGGTGCAGCCAGACGACGACGTCGCCGCGCTGCGGGTCCGCCCAGCGCGTGAGCCGCCACTGAGTGAATGGGAACTTCAGGTCGTAGGCGAGCTTGTTGACGAAGATGCGGTCGCCTTCGATGATCGTCGGGCGCATCGAGCCGCTAGGGACGTCGTTCCAGTCCACCAAGGTCGACCGCAGGCCAAACACGACCACGATGATGACAACGATTGGCCAAAGCCACCGAACAAAGGCGATCGCCTTCTCCCTGGGGGTGCGGGGCTTTTGCTTCTCGGGTTTCTTTTTCTTATCGTCGGCCGGCATGCCTGCCGTGTCCGGTGCTTGATCCTTCTTTGCCATAGTTCCTTGCCTGAAGCGATTCTTGCCCCGTGAATGCGTCGCCAAACGCAAGCCAGTCTTGCTTGGGCAACTAGGGTACGCGTTCCAACGAGTGCGGCTATTGTAAGTTACGATGCGGCGAAGTGGAAGGTTTGAGTTTTAGGTTTGAGTTTTGCAGTAGGCCTGAAGGCAGCCCAAGAATTCTGATGGCTGCGGTTTTTCTGTTCTTGAATTGAACTTTCTTGCCCCTAGCGGTACATGCTAATGGCTTACGTGAAAAGGATAAGTGCGGATGCGACAGATCGAGGACCTCTATCTACGGCATGGCCAGGAACTGGCGGCGTACGCGTTTCGGATGACCGGCGACGCTGACGCTGCACGCGATGTCGTCCAGGAGGCCTTTGCTGCCTTGGTTGCTCGCGGCGACATCGTGGGCCTCAGTCGCCCGCGAGCGTGGCTGTACGCCGTCGTGCGTCGCCAATCGCTGAAGACACGTCGCGGCCGCAAGGCAGTTTGTCTGGCCCAGGACTTGGTTGCTCCTGAGCAGCCCCAGGCTGAACATGAGATCGAAGCCATGCATCGAGCCATTCTCCAATTGCCGGCGGAAATGCAAGAAGTCCTGGAACTCCGCCTCCGAGCCGAGCTGTCTTACCAGGAAATAGCGGATGCTATTGACGTCCCTGTTGGGACGGTGCGATCTCGTTTGCATAATGCAGTCCAAAGGCTTCGAGCGCAGCTGATCGTCGCACAGGAGAAGCAGTCATGAACGTGGATAACAAGATCATTGAGCGGTTGTTGGCTGACAAGGCACTGGGGGAACTGTCTGAAGACGTGTCCATCCTCCTGGACGCAGTTATTGCCGAGAATCCCGGAGCCATGGACGAGCTCAACAGCAACTGCGAGGTCGTTTCGCTGGCGAAACGGGCGCTGGATCGGGAGGGGGAAAGGTGGCGGCTCCACTTGCCACCATTGTCTGTCAAGGCCGACCCCAGACGTGTCTGGCGCCGGGCAGGATTGTGCGGCGCTTTGGCGGCCTGTGCCATGATCGGCTTGTGCGTCGGGCTATACCTCAGTAGTGGGCAGGCCCGGCCGCAAGACGTGGCTTGGCAACCTCCAAAAGCCGCACCCCCGGGCAGCATTGCTTCCATGGAAAGCACCGCAAACGTACAGGACATGCCGCCGACCGCATCATCGTCGCAGTTTTGGAGTATCAGCAATCTGATGCAGAACACAAAGACCGCAGGCGAAGATCGCCCACAACGGCGTTTGCCGCAAACTGGTCTATGGGAACTTGAGAAAAGGGTGACAAGATGAAACTGGTCTTATTGGGCGTATGCGTGATCGGATGTGCCGTAATAAGCGGGTGCTTTCCTCAGGACGGCATCAGTTGGGCTCCCGACGGCCAACATGCCCTGGTGTTGAGGAGAGAGGGCTGCTTGATGGATGCATCTGGCAAGTTGACGCCACTTGCGTATCCGCCCTCGGCCTGGATGGCTGATTCCAAGCATTTCCTGGCCGTGAAGGATCGCGAAATCAGGAATTGGCCCGAAGCTAAACAGCTTCTGTTGCCGCAAGAGCAGGTGCAGCTTGTAGCTCTAGCGGAGCAGTTTCGCACCGAGATTGTAGGCGGGACTGAGAAAGACTTGGGCCGGCTGCCCAGTGCAGAGCGACGGCCCTCCTTCGTCATGGAAATGGTGAAGATGTACCTGGCGGCGAACCGTTCCGATGACGTCAAGGCGAGGGTTGGAGACAAGTGGAAGGAGTTTGAAGGGGCCAAATTCTCCTGTAGCGAGATCATTTTGTGCAGCATCGAAGGACGGCCTGAGGATGCGCGGGTCATTGCGCGGCGCCCGGGTGACTTCTTCACCATTGCGCCGTCCCCCGACTCGAAAATGGTCGCATTCATCTCTGAAGGCATCGATCAGCGGTCATCGGAACAAGATATCTTAGGCGCTTTTAATCTGTACGTTTGCGAGATGCCGGACAAGCAGCCTGGCGAGGTTCGACTGGTGAGAAATCAGCCCAGCATGCAGTTTGGCTGGTCCGCTGACAGCAGTTCACTGCTCTATTCCGCGTCGGTCGTTCCCTTCGCCGAAAAGGCGACCTTAGGCACATTGGTCGTCCACAAGGTGGTATCGCCCACTGGCCAACTGGCCGTGCCAAACCAAACGGAGGAAGTGGCAGGTTTTGTCTTCAATCCGCTGTCCAGGCAGCAGTGGCTGCCCGGCAACCGGATCGTCTTCACTTCGTATTCGCTGCAATTGCCAGCCGCCAGGAACGACGCCGTCCAGGCTAAGCGATGGTACATCATTCACCCTGATACACCGTCAGTGGTCTCGAAACTCTTCCCGGAAAGCACCTCCGCCGCGTTGCCGGATGATCTGGGCATGTGTCGCTTCAGCCCTGATGGCCAGTGGATGTCGGCTGCATGGGAGCAAGGGCGGGTGTGCATTGTCGAAGTGAAGACAGGCCGTGTGCAGCCGATTGTCGTTGATAACTGGTACCAAAAAGACCACGACTCGAGCCTCATGGTTCCCACCTGGCGCAGTGCGACGGAATTATGCCTGATGGTGCCGCCGGGCTCGCCGCAGGGCTCTAAGAAACGTGGCGAGGTAGTTCTATACGATGTGAACAGCGGCACCTACAAGTGCATCAGCAAGAACTGGCCTGATGGTGTCATCGTTGCGCTTCAGGGGAAGCCTGATAAACTAACGCCCGCCAAAACCAGCCAGAGCGCCCCGGCGTCCCACTGATGCGGTCCCTGTGCGGGAGGCTTCAACTTGGCGGTCGTGTCTGGGCACTGAATGTGTGGCAGGCCTCTGCGCGCGAAGGCGGCCCGCGTGATGCGGGCCGCCTTACGCGCAAGTATTAGAATGTTAGTTCAATTCTTGCGACGGAGAAGAGCCATCGAGCCAAGACCCAGCAAGGTCATCGTTGCGGGCTCGGGAACGGATTGCTGAACGTAGAAGACGAGGTCATCGTTGGCAAAACTGCTGGTAATGCCGCCGCTGCCATTCATTCGGAAGACGTATCCGCCGTCGTATGAGTTGGCGTTGTCAAGCAGCAGGTTGTGATTGCCGCCGGACGATCCCGATTCGACCCGCAAAGCGAAACCGTAGGCCGTATTGGCGTCCAGCACCTGGTCTGGAATGTCAAACGTGAAGTAACGACCGGTGGCCATGCCATCGGACGGAATCGAGGCCGTCTCAAAGGCGAGGGCCTTTACGATGGTGGCGTTGCTTGAGCTGGTGGCCTGGAAGAGCCTGAACGACACAGTGACGGTGGTCGGCAGATTGTCTTCCGCAGCACGAGCAAGCACAGTCACCTTGTCAAGCGTGAACCCCTGGGTCGTCGTAAAGACCTGGCCTGGTCCATAAAGCCCGCTGTCAGGCCACTTGGCATCATTGTTGCCGGCATTGTAGTTAGTCTGCGACAGAACCACGTTGTCCGCGGGTGCCGTAGAGCTGGCCGTAAGAATCATCGATGCGGACGCTGACTGGACTGCCAACAACACACCTACTGCTGCAACTGCGAGAAATGCTTTCATGACCTTCTCTCCTTATCTTCTCTCGAGAAATGTTTGCGCCGAACGATTCGGCTGCCCTCAGTCAAGACACTATCATAACCAGCATTTAATATGTGTCAAGGGGTCATTTAACCATAATAATGAATTACTCCAGTAAGCGCCGAATAACGAAGATGCAGGCTCTAACGGGGATAGAACAAGAACTATGTCCTGATTCACACAAGAGATAAGGCGGGAGGGAGAGGGGACTTAGGCAGCTTTTTGGAAGAACGCGTGGTGCACGAAAAAGCAGGCAGCAGCCACGCCGAATGCGATGAGGATCAGGCCGGAGATGATGTTAATGGCGCGAAAAAAGCCCGGACCAAGCCGGTCTGGCATGAACCGGACAAAGAACGTAAGTATGGTGAACCAAGTCATAAGTCCGGCGCCGGCGAAGGCCAAGCCCCACCACGGCGCTGCTGCCCCCAGGGCCTTTTGGGCTCCGGGCAGCCAGGTGTTGGTCTGGAGGACCCAGTAGCCCACGCTGAGGGGGTTAATCAGGGTCAAGGCTGAGCCTGTGGCGACGTCGGCGATGAGATGGCGTGGCGGGGCGCCGCGGAGGCTTCGCCGGGCGCGGGCGTAGGCTTGCAGCGGGTTTGCAAACGCCTTGTAGAAAAAGTACGAGCCTAGAGGCAGCAGGAGCAACGCACCGATCAGTGACAGCGTCGTGTCCACCCAGGCTGGTCGGTGCGAAGGGTCAGGCAGCAGCCAGTTGCCCGCCAGCAGCACCAGCGCGAAAAGCAGCAGGTCCCCGCCGGCCGATCCAATCCCGCACGCCAGCGTGTGCGTCCATCGCCCGATAATTCCGCGGCGAATAGCCACCATGTTCACGGGCCCCAGTGGCGCGGCGGCCACAAAGCCAACGATAAAGGCGGCGATCAAGATTTGCACACTGGACAACCATCCCATAGGGGTTATCAGCATACTGATTTGCCGCCCGATGGCAACTGCAATTGGGGGAACAGACAGCATGAACCGCGGATTCTTAACGGGCTGACTCGTTGACCTGCATGTCAGCGATCTTAAAGGGGATAGTCGGGACGCGCAGGGTGGCCTTGGCTGTCGGCGCTGTTCAAGCGCGTGATGACATCAATAGGGCTCTGCATTCTTGCTCTGTTCTTCTGCGACGCACGTCATAATGCAACATACAAGGCAGAGCCCACGTGCATGTTTAGGCGCGACCGAACAGCGCCGACAGGCAAGCCTGCGTCATGTCCAGGCGCGGCAGCATCTCTGATGCACGCGTCATTTGCATCGTGTCATCTGGCGGCCTTGTTGGACACAGGCAGCATTTCCAGCAGGCCCAGGCGTTCGCCCAGGATGAGGTTGTCGGCCTGGGGCTGGTAATACAGGGTGTGCAGGGTGTTGCGGTCGCGGGCCGTTGCGCGGAGACCAAAGCCGCACAGTGACGGCGACTGCGGTGCTATGCCCACAAGTGCCAGCGGGACGGCGATCTCGAGCGTGCACTGGTTGTCGGCGGTGTTGCACTTGACGCGTATCGCCTTGGCGTCAAGGTTGGCTGGTGCTCCCAGGCGGCTTTGCAAGGTAAGGGTCTTGTTCTCGTCGCTGTCGACGTTGAGTACGGCCAGCAGTTGCGTGTCGCGGTCAACGTCGAAGGCCAGTTCGATCTGCCACTGGCGGTCCTCGACCTGTGGCAAGGTCACTGCCAGAACCAGGAAGTTGGCCTGTGTGCGGATGACGCGGACCTGGGCCTTCCAGTCGGCGGCGGGGCGTTTGCCGTCGGCCTCCAGCAGGGGGGCGTTGCCGGCCTTGGCCCAGAACGGCTCGTCGGCAAAGCCATCGATACTGCCCTTTCCCGTCACGCAGGTGGCGCTGGTGCGCCGCTTGTCCGAGCGGGCGCTTTCGGCCGCCGTGGTGGCCAGGTCCAGTTGGGCACAGTCCTTCCATATTGGGTCGAATGGGGCGGCGGCGAGGGCCTTGAGCGTCTCCTCGGAGTCGCTTCCCCGGCCGCTGCGGAACTGGGCGCGGGCCAGGGCAATTCGCACGTCGGGCTGGTCCGCCCATGCGTCCAAGGCCTGCACGCGGCGTATGGCGAGGGCGGCTTGGTCAAGGCCTACCTTTTGCGGGGGGCTGTGCAGTTCTAGTTGACTCTTCCATTCCAGCGAGTACAGGCACGCGAGGTCCAGCACGACCATCCGCGGATAGAGCGGGTGATTGGCGCCCACGCGCAGGAACTCGCGGCGGGCCTCTTCGGATTCCACAAGCCGGCCCTGCTGTAGCAGGCCCTGCCACACTAGCAGCAGGCGGTCCGCCGCCAGCACGGCCAGGTCCTGGTTGTCATTGGCTTCGACGACGTTCTGTGAGAGCATCCCGACGGCGGTTGTCAGCCCGCGGGCGGCCTGGACAAACTGGACGCTGATCGCGCCAGAGAGATCCCGTTCCAGGGCAGTCATCTCGCGGGGTTGGTACGCAGCCTGGGTGATGCCCTGCGTGAACAGCGGACGGTAGCGGGGATCCGAGGAGATGTACGCCGTGTATCGCGGCGGGCGGGGCAGGTCGGCCGGCCGCATAGTCCATGCAATGCGGTTGGCGAGCGTCTCGATACTGGCGGTCTGGCCCTGCCAGAAGATGCTCGAGTCGAAGATGGCGTGGCTGGTCTTGCGGTCGGGGATGGCGAGCTTTTCGCCGGGTAGTGCAGTGGACTCGTTGGCCTCCACGCCGCGGAATATCCGTGTGGGCGCCCAGGGGGCAAGGCCCAGTTTGTCGAGATCGCCGGCAGCCTTGGCATCGGCGGCCAGTTCGGCCCCCTGTAATGCCAGTCGGCCTACGAGGCGATTCTCCGCAATGAAACCCTTGAAGCCGCGCTCGTTTGGCCCGACGCACAGGACGGCGGGCTTGTAAAGGCGGATGGCAGCGGCGAGTTGGTGAACCATCTCGGGGCCGGCGTTGATGTCCAGTGCGTCGGACCACGCCTGCAGGATCTGGTTATCGGTAGTGGTCTTGTCGGTGGGGGCGCAGACGGTGGCGAAGTCGTTCAGAACCGTGACGCTGCCCACGCCCGCCTGGGCCAGGGCGAGTTGCAGGTTCTGCTCCGGCGGCACGAGCTTGCCCCCAGGTGCGGTGGCCAGGACTACGGCGACCTCATCCCCAGCCAGCACGTGGGCAACGACGGCCGGCAGGATTGATATGTCGTTGCACGAAGCGATAAACAGGATATCGGTCTTGTCCTTGCCGGCCACCAGGGTCCAGGTCTTGGCGTCGTCGTCGCTGCGCCATATGCGTCCAGCACTGCCGGCGGTGAGGAGGAAGCCATCACCAGCAGCGATGGCGCAGACCTCGCCGCCGCGCGGACCTTGGAGCGTTTGCCATTTCTTGCCCCCGTCTGGCGAGTGCAAAAGGCCGCCCCACAGTCCGCCGACAACGTACACCCCGCCGGGTGTGACAGCCATGTCGCGGAGGTCCGCCAGCAGGCCCGCGCCGCGTGGCAGGTCAGGCAGGACTGGCAGGGCTTCCTTCTGGCCCAGCTTGGTGCGGAACATGGCGCCGTTGTCGCCGGCGGCGAAGACTGTGCCGTCGTCGAGGATGCCGACGGCCCGCAGCGGACGCATACGCGACAGGGCAGGGCTGCGGAGGATCGGGCCGCCAACTTCGCGGATCTCTACGAGTGAGTCATCACTGCCCACCAGGCAGGCGGCGTTGGGCGCCTTCCATTGCCCGCCCAGCAGAAAGCCGCTCCACTGCAGCTTGTCGCTCACCCACGAACGCCCGCCGTCGCCGGTGCGCCACAGCCCGCTTGGGCAACGCCCGCTGCCCTCGCCGAAGACCGCCGCCACTTTGCCCTTGATGAACCCGCCGTACAGACACGGCAGTGAAGCTGCCGAGACTATGGGCTCGAAGGTCTTGCCGCCGTCGGCGGTCTTGAGGATCACGCCCTGCCCGCCGCGGCTGGGCAGTCCCGCGACGCCCTGGCCGCCGATAAAATACACGCTCGTGTCGTCGGCGACGATCGCATTGAAGCTGGCCGTGGTGGGGCAGGAGAGGCGCTGCCACGTCTTGCCGGCGTCATCGCTGCGGAGCATCAGCCCGCCATCGCCGGCAGCGTAGCACACCTTACCCTGTACAAGCACATCGCGAATCGTGCCGGCATGAGCAGTGAGCATCGTCCCGAGGGTCAGCAGCACGGTCAGCAGGCGTTTCATACTTTCTGCTTTCTTTCTAGCAGGACCTGCCTGCCGGCAGGCAGGTTAAAGGGATGAAAAGGATACTACCGTGAGCAGGATAATCTTTTTGGAACGCCTGTTACAGCATCTTTTGGAGATAAACCACATCCAGCCACTTGTCGAACTTGGTTCCGACTTGCGGCAGGTGAGCCACCTTCACGAAGCCGAACTTCTCATGCAGGCTAACGCTGGGCGTGCGGTCGGCGGAGATGGAGGCCAAGACAGAGTGATACCCGAGGTCCTTCGAACGCCGTAACAGTTCGGTCAAAACCGCTGCCCCAATGCCTCGTCCGTGCATGTCGTGTCGAACGTAGACGGAATCTTCCACAGTGAATCGGTACGCATGGCGGCCGCGGTTGCTGCCCCATCGTGATAAGGAACCCCAGGCAACGACCTCATCGCCCAGTTCTGCTACGATAACTGGATGGTTGGGACCGTGCTCCTTGAACCAGGCTTCGCGATCAGCGATGGTGTCAGGTTCAACCTGGTATGTGCAGGTGCATGTCAGCACGTAGTGGTTGTAGATGTCGTTGACGGCGTCAATATCGCTGTCAGTCGCATCGCGAATGAGGACTTCCGCCCGCGTCGTCTGATTGCGGTCCATGTGTGTCCGCTCCGGTCCCGTCTCGCGGTCCGTTTATCCCAACAACCTACGGATTGAGGCAATTCGCAATCCGCAATTATTGCGGCTCCAGCACCGTTACTTGCGGCTTGGGTTCGGCTGGTTGACTCGCCGGGGCGGTGGTGGCAACGTGGTCTTGCCCGGCCTTCCTGAAGCTTTCGTTGATCACGTCCATGGCCGGCTTGCCGAATGGGACGTAGCCGGTGTCCTTGTCCGGCGCGACGTTCTGGTCGGGACCT
>Ga0265339_10000946_pt1 | contig 22290 bp, 22 predicted proteins | sample 4CB219metaG_FD_202085 | JGI IMG/M metagenome (GOLD analysis project Ga0265339, IMG submission 202085) | Rhizosphere microbial communities from Carex aquatilis grown in University of Washington, Seatle, WA, United States - 4-CB2-19 metaG | ecosystem: Host-associated > Plants > Roots >... | reverse complement strand
GACCGGCCGCAAGCTCGCCGCGCCCAACAGCGGCAAATGGGGCGACCCGCTCCGCATCCACACCGGGCCGCCCGCGCTGCGGATCGTCACGACGCCGACGGCGAACGCCACACGCATTCCGTTCACGTTCTTCGTCGACGAGCAGGCCGCGCTCTACGTCCACGTCCTGTCCGGCACGCAGCAGATCGTGCTAGGCGGCGGGAGCAGAATCGCGGGTACGAAGATCGGCGGCGGCTTGACCAAGACGCAGCATCTGGCGATCCTCCGGCCGGGAACGATCACCGCGAGTCTCGAGGTGCCGAAGGTTCGAATGCACCCAGGGAAGCTCTCGCTCGTCGTCACCGTCGTCGACTTCGACGGGAACAAGGTGACGCGGACGATCGCCGTCAAACGCTAGTAGCCGACCGGAGTCATGGCATCACGGAGGGCGGGGTGACCCGCCCTCCGTCGTTTCGTCAGATGTCCGAGCTCGCGGGCGAGACGCTCACGGGCGTAGAGCCCGGAGCGCCCGGCACGTCGGAGCCTTCGAGCTGCTCGCGCAGCCGCGCGAGGGAGCGATGGAGCGCGACCTCGACCGTGTTGGTGCGCAGCTCGAGCAGGGCTGCGATCTGCTGCGCGGTCAGGTCGGCGCCGTAGCGGAGCGCCACGAGCTCGCGGTCGCGCTCGGGGAGCGTCGCGAGCGCCTCCGCGAGCTCGACGCGCCGGAGCACGTGCTCCGCGACGTCCGGGGACGCCCCGGGCTCCGGCACGTCGGGAACGGACGAGGCTTGTCCTCCGAGGTGCGTGGCGATGCAGCGCCGCGCGATGCCGACGAGCCACGAGACCGCGTCGCCCTTCTCGTCGTCGAAGCTCTCCTTGTAGCGGAGCGCCCGCGCGAAGGCCTCGCTCGTCACGTCCTCGGCGTCGGGCCCGTCGCCGATCCGGTACGCGACGTACGCATAGACGCGCCGGATCAGCTCCTCGGGCTGGGCGAAGGCGTCACGCCTCGGCACCTACCCAATGTACTTTCCTCGGGCCGAGTTGTCGAAAGCCGGGCCGCGGGGCTGCTGACGGGTACCGCATACTGAGATCGACCTGCGACTCGAGAGCTCCTCCTCCTGCGACGACACCACGCCGGCCGGCCGGCGGCGGCGCGTGCACTCCTCGGCGATGACAGCTGTGCGAGAGCGAATCCGTCGTGCGTATGGCCGGGACGCCGTCGTTATCCGCCCGCTCGCGATGATCGACCCGCGCGACGAGCAGACGCCGCACGACGTCTCCGCGGCGATCCGGGCTTTCGAGGCCGCGGCGTTCGACGGCAACACGATCCGCCGGCACGCGCTCACCTTCTCGACCGCGTCGTTCGCGGCGCGGATGCGCGCGCTGGTCGACCCCATGGTCGCGTCGTGACGAGGAATGGCATAAGAGGCAGGCACGGAGGGAGGCCGAAGGTGGTCTTCGTCGACCACGTCGCGCGCCTGTCGGGAGGCGAGATCGCGCTGCTACGCCTCCTTCCAGCGCTGTCCGACCAGGTCGATGTTCACGTGATCCTCGGCGAGGAGGGCCCGCTCCAGGAGAGGCTGAGCTCGGCGGGGATCCCCTCGGAGGTCATGCCGCTCGACCCCCACATCCGCGACCTTCGGAAGGCGACGATCCATCCGGGGGAGCTCGACCTCCGTGCGCTTGCCACGCTCCCTCGCTACGTCATCCGTCTGAGCAAGCGACTGCGCGCGCTCGACACCGACATCGTGCATGCGAACTCGCTCAAATCAGGTTTCTACGCGGGGATGGCGGCACGCCTCGCCGGCGTCCCCGCCGTGTGGCACGTCAGGGACAGGATCGCGGAGGACTACCTCCCGTCGAGTGCCGTGCGCCTGGTGCGGATCGCGACGCGGCTGTTGCCGGTCGTTGTCATCGCGAACTCGCAGACGACGCTGAACACGCTGCCGGTCGCCCGGCGCGGCCGCGTCGTCTACAACCCGGTCGTGCCCGACGCGGTGGAGTACCGAGACGAGTTCCCAAGGCTCCCGAGCCACGAGTTCACCATTGGCATGATCGGGCGTCTGGCGCCGTGGAAGGGGCAGGACGTCTTCCTCGAGGCGTTCGCGCAGGCATTCCGCGGCACAGACGTCCGCGGCAGGATCGTGGGAAGCGCGATGTTCGGCGAAGAAGCCTACGAAGCCGCGCTGCGGCGACAGGTGGAGCGACTCGGCATCGGGGCGCAGATCCAGTTCCGTGGCTTTCGGGACGACGTCTGGGCGGAGCTCGCGGAGCTCGACGTATTCGTGCACTGCTCGGTGACGGCGGAGCCTTTCGGACAGGTCGTCCTGGAGGGGATGGCGGCCGGCCTGCCGGTGATCGCGACGGGGGCCGGCGGTCCCGCTGAGCTGATCACGCACGGCGTCGATGGCATGCTCGTGCCACCGAGCGACGCTCCGGCCCTCGCGACGGCGCTGCAGACGCTGTACGACGACCCCGAGCTGCGACTGCGGCTCGGAAACGCCGCGCGGGCGCGGAGCCGGGAGTTCAGTCCCGAACGAACCGCGGCGCAGATCATGGAGATCTACTCGAGCATCCTGTCGCACCGCTCGCGCCGCTGACGCCCCGATCCCGCCGGTCTCCCCATAGTCGTCAGCGAGACGACGCCCGCCTCTGCCGCGTACGCCGGACCCGCGCTGCAAGCTCAGCACTCGCGTCGATGACCGCCGCGGCGGCCGAGGGCACCGCGCCGCCCTTGCGGAGCAGCGGGAGGGCAAAGGGCCGGAGCCCGGCCACCGTGGCAGCCGTCCCTCCGAACTCGACGCGCGCGAGTTCGCGACGCTGGCGCGGTGAGCCGGGCAGGGGACGATGCGGAGCGTCCCCTCGAGCCACGCGACGGTAGAGCTCGACCTGGCGTTCCGCCACTCGCGCCCAGGTTCGTTCGCGGCTCAGAGCGATGCCTCGCTCGCGCCGGAGCCCGTACTCGCCGGAATCGGCGAGCGCCAGCACCTGATCCGCCAACTCGGAGACCGCGCCGACGTCGGTGAGGATCGCGGCGTCCCCGGCAACCTCGGCGATCGAGCCGCTCGCATAGCCGGCAACAACTGCACCGCTCGCCTGCGCCTCGACGATCACCCGGCCGAACTGCTCGACCCACGTCTCCGTCGGATAGCTCGGGACGAGTACGACGTGCGCCCGCCGGTAAGTCGCCGCGAGCTCCGACGCCGGCTGCCACGGGATCAGCTCGAGACGGTCGGCGACGCCGAGCGCGGCCGCACGAGCACGAGCGGGGGCTTCCTCGGGCCCACTTCCCACGATGACGAGTCGCGCAGGTCGGTGGGCGTGCACGCGCGCCAGGACCTCGACAGCGTCTGTCACGCCCTTCTCGACTACGAGCCGCCCGAAGAGGGCGAGCACAAGCTCGTCACCGTCAAGCGACTGCGATCCCGGCGCGAACCGACCCTCGTCGTAGCCGAGAGGAATGACGTCGATGAGACCTGCGAAGCCCTTCCCACGAGCGACGGCCGCCGCTTGGGCACTGCAGGGGTACAGAGCGGCGACACGCCGATGCGCCTCACGCTCGAACTGAGCAAACGGCGGCGGGAGTCTCTTGTCGACGTTTTGAGCCGTGTACATCACCACGGGCGTGTCTGGCTGAACCACCGACAGCCATTGCCTGGCCGCAACGCTGAACGGCTCCTCGTGGATGTCCAGGATGTCGGGCGCGAGTGACGCGACCACGCGCTCGGGCGGCTCCACGTACGTGTGGCGGTTGACGTCGCCGGCCCGCTGCACCGCGAGCTCGACGATCCGGAAGCTCTCGTCCGTCAGCTCGGCCTCGTCGCCCGCGCCGGGCCAGCGCGACGGAACGACAAGCGTGACCGCGGCGCCCGCCGACCTCAGCGCACGCTCGCGAGCGCGATGCGCCGGATCCCGTCCGCCGTGATACACCCGAAGCACCCGGAGCGGAGGACGGGTCGACATGCGTGCCGGCAAGAATACGTTGAGGCGATCCGCGAAGGTCGTCCATGCGCATTGCCCTCTTTCCCGAGCGCCTACGCTCCCGCCGTCGCGCGGTGTCGTGTGACAGCGACGCTCCCTCGTCGCCTCGTCGATGTCGGTGATGAGATCGAGGTGTGGACGATCCGCCACGCTGCTGAACATGGACGTCAGAAGCCGGTCCGCTTCAGGGCGCCATCCTTTGGGCCACTCATTCGACACGACCAGCGTCACGGCGACACCTGCGGCCACAAGCGTCCTGTCGCGACGGCGGTGCTGAGGGTCCCTTCCGTCGTGGTGAACGCGCAGGACGCGGATCGTCCTCTCCGCCAGACCCGTCGCACTGACTGCGACGGATAGATGCAACGCTGCCGGCGCGAACGGCGTCGAGGCTGGTCGCTAGACTCCGTCGTGTGCTATCGCGGGTTCGACAGCACCTGATCCGCGAGCTGCTGCCGCCGCCGGTCGCGGTGCGTCATCTCGAGTACTCGCTGCTGCTCTCGCTCGACGACGAGCCGTCGCAGCCGTCCGAGCGGCTCCTTGAGCTTGCGCTCGGAGCGGCGGCTGCGGCGGCTGCGATCGACCTCGCCGACGTGGCTGCGCGCGTGAAGGACGGCCCGCGCTTTCCCTCCGTTTGGCCGGGCGAGCACTACCGGCTGCTGGCCGGGCTCGTACAGGCCCTCGAGCCGAAGCTCGTTGTCGAGGTCGGCACGTACACCGGCCTGTCCGCCCTCGCGCTGCGGGACCGGCTTGCTCCGGACGCCCGGGTCGTCACGTTCGACGTCGTGCCGTGGCAGACGCTGAGCGGCACGGCGCTTCGGAAGACCGATTTCGCGGACGGAAGACTTGAGCAGATCGTCGACGACATCACGCACACAGATGGCTCCACGCGTCGTCGCGACCTGCTCGCAGCCGCCGACCTGATCTTCGTCGACGCCGCCAAGGACGGGTCGATGGAGCACCGCCTGCTAGGCATCCTCGACTCGATCGAGTTCGACGGTGTCCCCATCGTCGTCTTCGACGACATCCGGCTCTGGACGATGCTCGCGGTCTGGCGCGGGATCTCGCGCCCGAAACTCGACGTCACGTCCTTCGGCCACTGGACCGGGACCGGGCTCGTCGACTGGACCGCGCCGCCGCGAGGGTGACGCGCCGGAAGGAAGACAGCTTCTCCCTGCAGGTCGTCTGCTATACACGTGCCACTGTGCCACGCGACGCGTTTTCTCTGCGGGACATCGAGTTCCACCGCCAAACGGCCGCGGCATACGACGCGGAGGTCACGAAGGCTTACGGCGTGTACCATCGGCTCCTGCTCGAGCCCTACCTCGATCGCCTGGCGGAGCAGCTTGGTCCAGCGCGCGCGCTCGACCTCGGCTGCGGCACAGGCGTTGTGAGTCTCGCGCTCGCGCGGCGCGGCTTCGACGTCCTCGGAGTCGACCACTCGGAGGACATGCTGGCGCTCGCCGAGCAGAAGCTCGCCGCTAGCGACATGCGCGGCACGTGCCGCTTCGTCAGCGCCGACGTGCGTGAGCTGCCGGCCGGCGACGGGGAGTTCGCCTGCGTCACGTGCCAGGGACTCCTCCACCACCTTCGTGAGCTGGAACCCTGTCTTCAGGAACTCGCACGCGTGTTGCGCCCCGGCGGCTTCTTCTACATCTCAGAGCCGTGCCGCGACGAGACCCCACTCAAGCGTGCACTGCGTGCGCTCTGGCGCTTGCGGCGCCTACGGCGCCGCGAGCCCGCGACCGAGGCGCCGCAGTCGCAGGAGGCGCCGATCTCGGCGGCAGAGCTGAGCACAGCGCTCGAGCGCCTCAGCCTCGAGTTCGAGTTGGAGTTCCTGACGCAGCTCCCGCCTCTGCGAGCCGCGCTCCCCGAGCGCCTGTATGTGATCGCAGTGCGACTCGTCTCGTGGCCCTGGCGCAGGCGGCGCGGCGACTTGGTCTTCGTCTTCGGGCGGAAGCCCACGGACTCAGGCGCCGGCTGATGGGAGCGCGCACGCTCCATCGCTCGAGTCAGCGCGCGTCCGGCTTCCGGGTGCGCACCCTCGCCACTGCGCTCGGGCACCGCGTCGAGCTGCGACGTCTGAGACGGCAGCTGCCGGTGCGCGAGATCGCCTGGAGGACACCGTGGCTCGCACCGATGCAGCTCCGCGAGGAGTTCGACCAGCTGCTGGCCCTAGCCGCAGGCGCTCGCGCCGTCGTCGAGATCGGCTGCTATCACGGCGGCACGCCGTTCCTGCTCTGCGACGTGGCGACCGACGACGCGATTCTGATCACGGTAGACATCGAGATGAGCCGAGCGGAGATGCCGCTCTTCCGCTCCTTCGCGCAGCACGAGCAGCGCGTGTACCCGATCGCAGGCGACGCCCACGATCCCGCCTCCGTGGCCGAGGCGGAGCGATTGCTCGAGGGACGGCCGGTCGACCTACTTCTGGTCGACGGCGACTACACGCACGACGGCGTCCGCCGCGACTACGAGCTCTGGTCGCCGCGCGTCCGAGCCGGAGGGCTGATCGCAGTCCATCGCATCAATCCCGGGTTAACGGCAGACGACGTGCCTCAACTCTGGCGAGAGCTCGGCGGTAGCCGCGAGTTCGTCGCGCCGGGCCGGTCGGAGGGCGGGTTCCGAATCGGCGTGCTGACGCTATGACGCCGGCTTCGGGATCGCGCAAGGCCGGCGGTAGCTAACACAGCGGCAATGGACCGCGCACGGGCCAAGCAGCGCGCGAAGCAGCTGATCCGCCGCACGATCGGCGAGCCGTACGTCGGCAAGCGACTGAAGCTGCACCGTCTAAGCGACCTGCTGCCCGCGTTGAAACTCCAGCCGTCCACCGTCCTCGACGCGGGTAGCGGGGACGCGACCTTCGTCTACTGGCTCGCCGACCTATACCCGACGGCGAGGGTGACCGCGGTCGACATCGACGCGAGCGCGATCGCCGCGTGCCGTGCTGCGCGGCCGGCGGCGTACGCCCGGAGGGTCCGCTTCGAGACTGCGCCGTTCTCCGATCTTGAGCCGGACTCGTTCGACCTGGTTACCGCGTTCGACGTCCTCGAACACATCGAGGACGACCGCGCCGCCGCGGCCGACCTGGCGCGCGCGCTTCGTCCCGGCGGCACGCTGCTCGTGCACGTCCCTCGCGACCGCTGGACGACGTGGTCGGGGGTCGTTCAGCGCGTCGCCGACGACGAAGCGTGGCGGATCAACCCAGGGCACGTGCGTCAGGGTTATAGCCCTGATTCCCTTCATGAGCTGCTGACGGGCGCGGGCCTGTGCGTCGAGGCGATAGAAACCTGGCTCGGGCACTGGGGCGTCCTTGCGCACGACGTCTACCGGCGCCTCGAGCGTCCAGTGGCACTGCGGCTCCTATCCATCCCTGTGACCGAGCTCTGCGCGCGCCTCGACCGGCGCAGCTCGCGCACGGACGGGAACACGGTGTTCGCACGGGCGGTGAAACCCCGATGAGGGCCGGGCACGACGCCCGCCGGTTCGGTGCGGCAATCCGGCTCGTAGCCAGGAGCCCTGGACGCTACCTCCGTGAGGTCGCCCGGCTGCCGCTCGAGCAGCAGGCAGCCGCGCGGATCGCATCGCTGCCGCCCGTCGAGCTCGCCGATCTGACCGGCGACGTGCACGAGGTCACCGTACAGCTCGCCAGGCGCGATACCCGCCACACCTGGAGCCTTGGCGCGGCGGAGCAGCTGAGCCTGCAGGTTCTGATTCGCACGCGCGGCTGCAGGACGGCGTTCGAGATCGGCACCTTCAACGGCGGCACCACGCGGCTCCTCGCCGAGGCGCTGCCCGAGGACGGCCACGTCTGGACGCTCGACCTGCCGGCGGCAGCGTTCGACACGACGCAGGGTCCGGCCGGCTTCTCGGGCTCGCAGGTCGGCGCCGCGTACCGCGACTCGCCGGCGGCGCACAAGATCACGCAGCTCCTCGGCGACTCGCTCCAATACGACTTCGGCCCGTACGGGCAGTCGGCGGACATCGTGCTCGTCGACGGAGGCCACGAGTACGAACACGGCGTTGCCGACACACTGACGGCCCTGCGGCTCGTCCGCGGCGGCGGGATCATTCTCTGGGACGACTTCGAGCCGTACTGGCACGGGCTCGTCAACGGCATCTGCGACGCGATGGACGACCGCAGACTCGGGCGACTCGCGGGCACGGCGCTCGCCGTCTACCGCGCCGACCCGTCAGACGGCGCATCGGGCGGCTAGTCGCTCGAGGACCCGGGGCGCACGCCCACGAAGGCCCGCCGCGAACGCGAGCGCGCCGAACCAGCGAAACGCCAGTTCGCGCCCGCGCCCGGAACGCAGGAGCGCGGGCACGGGTCGCACCAGCCACTGGACGACGAACCGCGGCAGGTACCGCGCGAAGTAGCGCGCCTCGAAGCGAAGGCCGTTGCGGACGAAGTAGTAGCCGCCGAGAGGCGAGGCCGGCCCCCGCCCGAAGCTGCTCGAGACGCGGTGGCGGATCGTGCTCGCTGTGACGACGTACAGCGCGACGCCGTGCCGAACGGCCCGCATCGACCAGTCGCTGTCCTCGAAAATGAGGAAGTAGCCCGGGTCGAAGAAGCCTACGCGCTCCCACGTCTCGCGGCGGGCGACGATGCAGCAGCCGCTCAGGCACTCCGATGGCCGCAGCGACTGCTCGAGCCCGGCGAGCTCCACGGGCTGGAGGTGCCGGGGCCAGCCGCGGTCGACGACGCCGCCGGCGAACCACGACTCGCCGGGACGATCGAAGTAGCGAATCTCGGGGCTGACAGCGCGGTGCCCCGAGGCGGGCAGCTGCTCGAGCAGCAACTCGAGCGCGTCGGGCTCGACGATCGTGTCGTTGTTCAGAACTGCGATCACCGCGAACCGGTGCTCGAGCGCAAGCCGAAGACCGACGTTGTTGCCCTCCGCGTAGCCGAGGTTGGCGCCCGTCCGAACGACGTCGTCCGCGAGCCCCGACGCCCCGATCCGCGTGACGCTGTCGTCCGTCGAACCGTTGTCGACTACGATCACGTGCGGCGGCGCGGTCGACGCCCGGAGCGATTCGAGGCAGGCGAGTGTGTCGTCGGCGCCGTTCCAGTTCAGGACGACCACTGCGACCTGCGGGCGCCTCCGCTCAGACGAAGCGCTTCGCATAGCCGAGCTCGTAGGTGAGCTCCTTCGACCGGTGGCGGACGTAGCGCGCCGGCGCTCCCGCAACGAGCGTGTACGGCTCCACATCCTTCGTCACAACGGAACCCGCGCCAACGACGCCGCCGCGGCCGATCGTGACTCCCGGCAGGATGATTGCATGGCTCCCGATGTACGCGAAGTCGCCGATCTCGACCGACGCTCCCACCTCGGCGAAGTCGGCAGAGTCGATGTCGTGCTGTCGCGTATAGATGCTCACGTGCGAGCCAAGGTTAACGTTGGCGCCGATCGTCAGCCCGGAGCGCCCGTCGAGGAAGGCGCAGTCGCCGATCACCGTATGCTCGCCGATCACGATCCGCTCCGGCGCGTAGAACTCCGCGCGCCAGTGAATACTGCTCGACCGCGGCAGCATGAGGCCGGCCCGGCGGTAGAAGAAGTTGCGAAAGGAGTGCGACGGCACGCCCCCGACATCGGCGAGCAGGCGCAGGCGCGCGTCCGCCCAGACGGCGCGGCGCCAGCGCACGAGCAGGACGGCGCCGCGGGGCGCGTACCTGCGCGCCACGTCTCTCGCCTTATTCATCGATCCCATCCGGCAGCCCGGTCGCCACGTGCAAATGCGGCCAGAGCGCTTTGTGGAACGGATGGACCCGACGGAGGAGACGCCACGTAAGCGGTGCGGGTAGCCACTTCGCGTAGTAATAGAACCACGATCTGATGCCCTCGTTGTGGCCCCACGACGCGATCTTCTCGCGGACGGCCACTGGCGGCCGCGCCCAGGAATTGTGCCAGATCGCCTCGCCTGCGGACAGCAGCTCGACGCGGTGCTCGCCGGCTGCGGGCGGGCGCCGGATCTGCAGGCTGAAGCGGTCGCCGCGCACAACCGGGCGAAGGTACGCTGAACTCGTGCGCCGGCACTCGACGAGCTCGACGTCGGGGCGCACGGCAATCGGCCCCGGGTACTCGAAGTGCGTCGTTCGTGAGGTCGTTGCCACCTCAAGGTAGCGCCCGCCCCGGAGGCGGCGGAAGAGCACGCGCATCGGCCACTCGACGGCCGGCAGTCTGAGCGCCGCTGCCTCTTCCAGCGTCTCGCGCAGCCGAGACCAGTCCGGCAGCACCTCGTCGGTATCGATCTGAAGGACCCAGTCCGAGCCGGCGGCAGCGCGCGCGAGGGCGTCGCGACGCTGCGCGGTTTCGGCGGCAAGGTAGTTCTTCGACGCGCCTGCGCTGAAGCTGCCCGCGGCCCACTCGATCTTGCCGTCGGCGTCGAGCGACCGGAGCGCCGCGAGGCACTCCTCGCTGCGCACCGGCGCGCCGGTCCAGCCGCGACCGGCGGCGTCGTAGGAAACGACGAGCTTGTCGACGTGCGGGTAGTAAACACGCACGCTCGCCCGGAGCCACGTCGGATCGGCGGCGAGGACGTAGGCGTGGATCCTCATGGCGCAAACCCGAGGAAGCAGAGCGTCCGTGCCACTGGTCGTCGGAGCTTCGTCGGCATCCCCTCAGCGAGGACGGTCACATCCTCACGCGTTAGCGCGGGCCGGCCGAGGCGCTGGAGCCCGAGGAAGACGGCTCCGCCGGCGACCAAGCCGAGCGCCGCCTGCGCCGCGGCGGGCAACGCCGGGGGCGCGAGCACGTTCGCCGCCAACCAGCCGCAGCCGGCCGCGACAGCCCCCTCGACGAACGTTCGCATCGCTCCCGCCACAGCGGTGAGCGGAAGCGACAGCTCGCGTTTGAGCAGCGCCGCGGCAGCGGCGAGCGACAGGAGCTGCCCGGCCGCATTCGCGAGCGTCGCGCCCCAGACGCGCAGACTGCCGACGGTGGCGATCGCGATCGCGATGTCGACGGCGAAGGCGGCCGCGTTGATGAGCAGCATCGCCCCAACACGCCGCATGCCGTACAGGAACGCCGTCACGGGATGGTTCAGCGACTGAACGCAGCTGACGAGCGCAAGAGGCAGGAGTAGCTGGGCGACGGCATCAAATCGCCCCCCGTAGATCGTGCCGATCAACGCCGAGAAGGTCGGAATCGCAAGCGCTGCGATGCAGCCGGCGGCGAGGGCGGTGAAGCGGATCCCCCGCAAGAGAGCGCCGGCGAGGCGCTCCGGCGCTGTCGCCGCGAGCGACGCCGCGGCGGGCAGCATCGGCCCGAGCAAGGCGTCGACCGGGGCGGTCAGCTGCGCCGCGAGACCGAAGGCGAGCGCGTAGACACCGGCCGCGAACGCGAGGTGCTGGGCCTGGAGGACGAAGATCTCGCTGCGGCTGAATACGAGCATCGACATGAGCGCGCCGACCGCGGCCTTGGCCGCGTACGGCAGGAATCCCTGCGGCCAACGCCACGGCGCCAGCGGGCGGAGCACCGCCGAGCGCAGCGCCGACGGAAGGCGAAGCAGGAGCACGAGCGGCACGATATTCGCAGCGACGACGCGCACCGCCCACGTCGCAAAGCCTGACCGGGTGGAGGCGGCGGCAGTTGCGACGGACACCTGGAGGGCGACGTTGGTCACAACGGAGACCCGTGCGACCGTCGCCGTGCGGCTGAGGAGCGTCTGCACGATGGAACCCGTCCCGATCGCCATCCCGAGACCGGCAGCGAGGCATGCGGCGAGCTGCGTCTCCCAGGCGGCGTTGCGCAGCAGTACTGCCGTAACGCCAACGATCAGCGGCGTCTCGACGACCAGGTGGTAGCCGGAGCAGCGTCGCACGAGCTCGGCGAGCTTCTCGCTCGTGCCGCGGGCAAAAGCCCCGGCGCCCCATTGGATAGTCGCGTCGCTCACCCCCATGTTCGCGACGGTCGTCGCGATCCCGTAGGCGGCGATCAGCGTGGCGAGATAGCCCAACTGGATCGGGCCGAGTGTGCGCGCCACGATCACGTTCACGGCGACGGCGAGCGGGAGCGCAAGGGTCGCGTGGAAGCTCGTCCAGATCGAGCCGCTGACCGCGGCTGTCTGAAGCTCGGCCCTCGTCGGGCGGCTCATCGGCTGCGTGCGGCGCGCAGGAGCCGCAGATAGATCGCCTCGTAGGCCGCCACCACACCGCCGATGTCGTAGCGGGCGGCGGTGGCAAGCCCGGCCCGAGCCAGGCGGTCGCGCTCGCCGGGCGATGTCAGGAGGCGCAGCACCGCCTCACCGACGCAATCGCAAGCGACGAGGACGCCGAGCTCACCGTTGCGCGTGACCTCGACGGCGCCCGGGTTCCGAGTCGCGACGACCGGACAGCCGGACGCCATCGCCTCGACGTAAGGGATCCCGAACCCCTCGTACTCACTCGGGAGGCAGAAGACCCAGGCGCGCCCGTAGAGATCGGCGAGCTCGTCGTCGGAGACGCGGCCGAGCACCTTCATGCCGGGTCGCGGCGGCGCGTCCTCGCACACCATCCAGAGCTCGCAGTCGGGTAGCGCAGGCAGCACATCGCACTCGAACGCGTCGGCAAGCAGCTTGCCGCGCTTGCGTCGCAGGTACGTGCCGACGAAGAGCAGGGACGGATGCGGCGACCGCTCGCGAGGATGGAAGCGCGCGAGGTCGACGCCGTTGGGAACGACGGTCCTCACCCACGGCGCCCACCGCCGCGTGTTCTCCGACACGGCGACCGTCTCGTCGGCGACAAGGCTGGCTAGCAACTCGCTCAGGCCGAGCAGTGCCATGCGCAGGCGCTCACGCGCGCCGCGGATCCGCAACGCCTCGCTCAGGCAGCTCCCGTGCAGCGTTCGCACATGGGCGGGCACGCGCCGCCGCCAGAGCCAGTAGTCGTCGCCGTGCGCGTGCAGGACGTCGAACGACGTCCAGTCGACGCGACGCAACTGCAGCGCGAACTTGAACGTGCGGTTCGATCCCTCCAGCGGAACCGTCTGCGTCCGGTACCGAGCGCCGGGCGACGGCCCGCAGGAGCTGAAGACGGTGACGCTGTGCCCACGGTCGACGAGCGCGTTCGCGAGCGCGTGCACCTGATAGCCGACACCGATCTTGCTGCCGCTCGGCAGATAGTACGAGATCATCGCGACCCGCAACGGCGCGACTGCGCTGCTCACGCGGTCTCCTCCGCGAGGACGCGGAGAAAGCCGTGGCCGTGCTCGAGATCTGGCTCGAGGTAATTGCCCTCCGCCCACTCGTTCCACGACTTGACGAAGAGCAACCGGTGTTCGGGCGGCCGCGCAGCGAGCGACCGGACGGCAGCGCGAACGTGCCGACGGAACGCCTCCGGCGACGAGCCAGTGAGTACAAGTCCGCCGCGTCCCGAGCGAGGCGTGTTGTCCCAGTTCGGGTACACGCACGGGTGCATACGCTCGCTGGCGATCGCCGCAGGCGGCTCGACTGGCGGCGTCGCGTAGGAATACCGCTCTGGTCGGCGAAACAGCTTGCGCCCCAAACGCATCTTCACGGTTGACCACCGGTCGGTGCGCGCCGGCAGGCGCACGTACACACCGGCGTCGAAGCCGTCGCGCTCGAAATCGACATAGGCCGGCCCCTTGCCAAGCAGGTCGCTGACCTCGGCGACAAGGTAAAGCCCCGGCAGCCCGGCTTCGGCGGCGAGGTCCCGCCACCGCTCGACGAACGACGCGCGGTCAGGCAGCAGTTCCGGCCTGAAGACGTAGAAGAGCGGCTTCTCGTCCACCCGCAGGTAGCGCCGGTCGGCGAAGGCAGGCAGCACATGCTCGAAATGGCGCCGGTCGTCCTCCGGGCCTGGATAGGTCTGCTCGATCAGGACCCGGTCGGGCGCGCCGTGCCAGACGCCCGACCAGGTCTGGTTGGCCCAGCCGAGGCAGAAGGGGAAGTCCGGGACGCCGCTCGCGAGCATCTCGGCGTACGGCCGCTCGAGCATCCGCCGGCCGGCGAACCAGTAATGCCAGTAGCAGAACGCCTCGACGCCGTAGCGCCGCGCCAACTCAGCCTGCGCCTCGCGGGACTCCGGGAGCCGGAGGTCGTAGAAGCCAAGGTCCGCGGGGACGTGCGGCTGGACGTGGCCGTGGAAAAGCGGTCGCGCGCGGGCGGCGTTGGTCCACTCGCTGAAGCCGGGGCCCCACCATTCGTCGTTCTCGGGAACCGGATGGAACTGCGGCAGATAGAAGGCGATCACACGAACCAGCCGCACAGCACCGCCAGATCCGTACAGTGTCTGCTCCACGGCCCGACCTTAGTCCCTGGAGACGTTCGGCGTGCGGTTGCGAGTGTGGCCTCCCGCAAAGACCATCATCGGCGGTTCGGGCGCCAGTTGCCACCTGCGAGCCTGCAGTCGGCCGCACTTGTTCGCGGTTCCGCCGTCGCGAAGCGACCTCACGATCCAGACCAGAACGCGCTGGTCGGCACGGTCAGTGGACCCGTGCGCCTGGACCTCGCACGACTGCTCGAACTAAGCACGACGACAGGAAGCCCAAGGGTTGGCACGAGATGCGAACCGCGCCGCGGCCACGACGACATCCCTGCGGTTCGTGGAGCCAGCTGGCCGCATTCTGTGGGTCGACGTTTGTCTTGGAACCTGCGCACTACGAACTCACGAGACTCTGACGCGAGTGGTTGCCCGGAGCAGAGCACTCTCGAAAGCCAGCGCACGCTCTCGCCATTCGACGGGCTTGGCATCTCTAGGCGCAGAGACAACGCCGGAGAGAACGTGGGCGACTCGTGCGGGAAAGTCATCACGAGCTACGACGTTGAGTGTTGCACCGTACTCGCGGAAGCCGGCGACAGGGGTTGCTACCGTCGGCGTATTGATGGCCAGACACTCGTACGCCTTGATCGGGTCGAGGCTGTCCGTGAAGGCTGAGACGCGATGCGGAACGATCACTACGTCGGCGTGCTGAAGGTATGCGGGAACCTCATGGTACGGCCTAGAGCCGAGGAGAATCACGTTCGGCAAACCTTTGAGCAGTCGGCGCGAGCGATGGCCGAGAAAGTCCGGCCCCACGAAAACGAGACTTAGTTGCGGGAGAGCGTTCGCAACATCGGCGACGAGCTCGATGTCGATGCGGGCATCGTGGAGTGACCCCACGTAGACGGCAACGGGCCTCTCGGGAAGATCGCGTGGGCGGGCCCGCGGACGCGAGAAGTTCTCGACGTCGACACCGTTCGGGATGAGCGAGACGGCGCGCCTGCTCCCACGACTGGCGACCAGCGCCTGCGAGCAGACCACAACCTCGTCCGCCTGATCGAGTGCAATCTGGTCGAGACGCCGCAAACGCTCCAGCTCGCGCGGCGGAATCGGCTCGAGGAGCCAGTCGTCGGTGACGTCGTACAGCGATGACCAGCCGGTGTGCGCGATCAGCGGTGCATACGTGACGTCGTTGATCCAGAGCGTCGGGCGTGAAAGACCTAGCGCTCGCGTGGCTAGCACCACCTGACTGAGAACGAGAGTGTCAGCCAATTGACCAAACCGACGCGGCAGTGGCTTCAGCGGCCGGAGCGCTCGGAGTCGACCGTCCTTCGAGAGCCTACGAAGACGCGGGATCGTCGGCACGCGTCGGCTCCAGAGGTCGAAGAGCACATCAGCCGCAGGCTCCACGAACAGCACGCGCAACCCGGGATTACGCCGCAGGAGGGCATCCGTGAAGAACTGGTTCCGCCGCCAGACATCGTCCCACGCCTCGAGCGAGCACACGATGAGCTCGCGCAGCTCGGACGAGGCGGAAAGAGCCTCCGTCCGCATCTCCGGCGCCTGGTCAGGCGAGAGCATACTGTTCGAGAAGCGCGTCGATGTGGGCCGTGATCGAGAAATGCGCGACAGCGAGGGCTCGAACCGAGGCCGAGACGGCCGCGCGAGTGGAGTCGTCTGCCAGGGACCTCAGTGCAGCCGCCGCCGTTGCATGGTCTCCCGCCGGGAACAGCGGCGCCCCTTCCGCTTGGGCAATCGTCTCAAGGTGGCCGCCCGCTGCGGCTGCAACAACCGGTACCCCGGCCATCATCGCCTCGACAACCGCGAGCCCGAACGGCTCGGCTCGAGCCGAGGCAACGAGCATGCCGGCGCTCGCAAGCACGTCGCTCACGTCCGCTACCCAACCGGAGAACGAGACGCCTTCGACTCCGCACTCACGCACCCAGCGCTCGAGTGCCCCGCACTCGTGTCCTTCGCCGACCACCCTCAGAGACCAGCCCTCCTCGACCAAGCGGGATGCCGCCCACGCTCGCAAAGCCGTCAGCGTGTCTTTCTCCGGCTCGAGCCGCTGAAGCACGAGAACGACACGAGATCCCACGTCCCAAAGGACAGGCGAAGGCGGAACCCCGTTGTGAATAACCGCCTCGGGCCGACGCTCGAGCCGACTGGCAACGAACTCGCTGACGGCTAGTTCGCGCGACAGGCGACGTGAGATGTGCGGCGCGCCGAACGCGCCGACGCGGGTCTTGCCGCGATGGGCCGCAAAGTGGCGCGTCGCGATCACAGGCGCCCGGTGAAAGCGCCGCGCCGCCAACCCGACGCCCTCCGCGAGCGTCATGTGAACGTGGCATACGTCCCGGGAGCCGATCCGGGCCAGGGACGCGAGCGCCTGGAGCGGCTGGCCGCCAGGAAGCCAGCGCACCTCGGGCACGAGTGCGAGCCGCATGCGCGTACCGTCGCCGCCAACGACCGCAGCATCCCAACCGCGTCTCGCGAGCTCGTTCGCAACGTCGCAGACATGCCGCTCCACACCCGCGAAGCTGCGCGTTACGACAACGTGTGCGACACTCGCACCGCGCATCACAAACCTGGCGCGGCGATCGCGCGACATGGTCCGCGGACGTAGAGGTGCAGACGCCGGCCCGCACCCTCGCGACGCTCATCTCGAAGGAGTGCAACGCGTAGCGCAGCGCCGACTACGACTGCGGCCCGGTAGACCCACCAGCCGGGGACTCCATGCCACTTGCGGACGTAAGTCTCCTGAGCGGCGTGGAACAGCATCTCCCGCCGGATCGGGTCAGGGCTTGTCCCTGCGCCGCCGTGGACGGCGGTGATCGCTGGATGCATGGCTGCGTGCCAGCCGAGGCCGAGAGCGCGCCGCTGCCAGTCGGCCTCTTCCGCGTATAGGAAGAACCGCTCGTCGAACAAGCCGACCTCGCGCAATGCCTCCCAGCGCAGGAGCAGAACTGCGCCGACTGCAAACCTGGCGCCCGTCTGCAGTCGCGCGAGGCCGACGGCCTCGCGCCACGCGTGCCCCGGCGACGGAAACGGCCAGAGGACTCGCTGAGGCTTACCTTCCTCGTCCACAAGTCGCGGCGCCACGGCCCCGACTCGCTCGCTCGCGTGGAGGGCGGTGGCGAGCTCGGCGATCTCGCCCGCGGAGATGGTCGCGTCAGGATTGAGCAACAGCACGTCCTGCGGGCTTCCCCTCAGAATCACTCGAAGCGCCGTGTTGACGCCGGCTGCGAACCCCGTGTTGTTCGCCGTCTCGACGTACTCCGCACCCCACTTCCGGCTCACCGACCGCACGGCGTCCGACTGGGAGTTGTCCACTACCGTGACCGGCAGCGTCGAGTCGAGCGCCGCAAGGGTTCGGTCGAGCGCGTCCGCCGCATGGTATGCGACAACCACAACATGTAACGCCCGGATGCTCACGGCGCAGGGCCGACTCGAGCTCGGTACGCACCCGCGCACACCATCCCGACGAGCAGCCAGCTCAGGATCGGTGTCCCGCGAACCCAGTAGACGTCGACCAGACCGTGGGCCACGGTGGCGACCAACACTCCGAGGGCGGCCGGCGCCAGATCGATTCTCCTCAGCCGTATGAGCGCCAGCACGCCCCCAAGGACGAGTACGACGAAGCTTCCCGCGAAGGCCCATCCCCCTTCCGCCGCCTGGAGAAGTACGACATCGTGTGGATCCGTGGACGATGTCAGGTGAAACTCCTGCACGCCGGTGAGGTAGGAGCCGACGCCGACGCCGAACCACGGATAGGCTCGCACGATCCGAAGCGCGTCCGATGCGTACGTTTCGCGTACGCGAACGGTGTATGCGGCAGACGTCGAACCGACCGAGCTGAAGCTCGTGATTCGCGTCCGAACGTTCGCGGGCATGAACTGAAAGATTACGAGCACCAGAGCCCCGACCGCCGCGACCCGAATGACGGTCTGCCGAGGCGCGCGGACGCCCTGAGCGAGGAAGATCACTGCCGTGCCGAGGGCGCCGGCCACGATCGCGCCGCGACTCGCTGTCGCGAAGAGACCGTAGACAAGGAGGGGCGCGCAAATGCGGAGGCGTGTCAGGGCGGGCACTCCGATGAGGAGCAGGATCGCATTCGCGAGAAGCTGGCCGGCGGGATTCTTCTGCAGCTGTAGGTGGTCGAAGGGCCAGAGGACCGCGAGGGCAGTGGCACCCACGACGTAGGCCTGCAAGAGGCGAACGTGAGCTCCCTTCAGCGCGAGATAGCTTCCGACAACGAGCGGGAAGGCGAGGAGCTCCAGCCGCTGAACTGTCTGTATCCCCGAACTGCGGTCGAGGTGCGCCGCGAGAAGGACGAAGACGAAAGCGCAGTACTGGAGAACCGGAAAGGAAACGGGCTGCAGCACGCGGAACGCGAGTGCACTCCTGCTCACCACCGCCGAGCCCACCACCGAGGTCGCGAGCAGCAGGAGCAGGAGGTCGCCGAGGGAGACGTTGACGCCGAGATGCGCACCCGCAATGTTCTCGAGTGCGGGAATCGAGGCGCCCAGGGCGACTGCCGCGAGGTTGGGGCGGACCAGAAGCCACAACGCACCGAGCGCCGCGACCGCCCCCACCGCCAGCCACCGGTTTGTGGCGACCACAGCGCCGAGCCCGGACGCGATCAGCGCGGCAGCGCAGGCTTCGACAACCACTCGAAGCGGGAAGCCTGATCGCCGTGACCGCAGCCTGCCCGTGGGCCATGCGTGTTCCGTCACGTTGCTCCCCCGTTCACACAGCCGCCTGCGGTCGCGTCGCGAGCGGCTCCGCGGCCACGCTGGAGGAGTCGCCGCGTGCATCCAAGCTCCTCAGGCTGGGCGAAGGCGTCAGTCCTCGTGCTCACGATCCATGCGGCTAGGGCGCCGCGCCCGCGAGGACGAGGGGAATCGTCCGCAACAGCAGCCGGATATCGCCGCCGAGCGACCATGAGGTGACGTACACGTAGTCCAGCCGCACCATCTCCCCGAACTCGATGCCGTCGCGGCCGAGCACCTGCCACAAGCCCGTGATGCCGGGCCGAAGGTCGAGCCGCCGCCCGGCCCAGTCTGAGACGTGCGCGTGCTCGGCGAGGATCAGAGGACGCGGGCCGACGAGGCTCATGTCGCCGCGCAGGACGTTCCAGAGCTGGGGGAGCTCGTCGATCGACAGACGGCGCAGCAACCGCCCCACGCGAGTGGTCCTCGGGTCGTTCTCGACCTTGAACATGCGCGGATCGCCGCCGTTCCGGGCGTGCTTGTTCAGGTGCGCGACCTCGGCCTTGCGCTCGTCGGCGTCCGCCACCATCGTCCGGAACTTGACGATCCGGAACGTCCGGTCGCCGCGACCCATCCGCACCTGACGGAAGAAGACCGGCCCGGGCGAGTCCAGCTTGACCACGACCGCGACAGCCGCGAACAGGGGCGCGAGGAGAACGAGCCCCACGATCGCGCCGGCAATGTCGACCGACCGCTTGAGGCACGCGGAGGAGCGGGAGAGTCCCGGCGGCCTGAGTCCGAGCAGCGGCAGGCCCTCCACGCTGTGGATGTCGACCGATGGACTCAGCAGGTCGAAGAAGCGCGGGACGACGTCGACCTGGACCTCGAGTTCGCTCAGTCCGCGGAGGAGCAGCACGACGTCCTCGCGCGAATCGTTGGAGAACGCGACGATCACGCGCTCGACGTCGAGCATCCGCACGAGGCCGGGGATGTCGTCGATCCCGCCGAGCAGCGTCACGTGCCCGAGGTCGGCGGTCCGCTCCTTCGGCCGCGCGTCGACGAAGCCGACCAGATTCATCCCGTACTCCGGATGCTTGAGGATCTTGCGCGCAATCGCCTGCCCGACCTCACCCGCTCCGAGCACGATGGTGTTCTGGACGTAGTGGATGCTGCGCCGGCAGCGGCCGCGCGCGAGCGCCCGTACGGCGGGAACGGCGACGATCGCGACGAGCCAGAACGTCAGCAGCTTCGGTAGCTGCGGATGCGTCAACCCCGTGAGGTACGCGCCGACGTAGACCAGCCACGTCCCGACGGTGACGAGATGAAAAACCCCGACGACGTCGTCGGCGGTCGAGTGGTCCGCGCGCTCCTCGTCGTGGTCGTAGAGGCCGTAGAGCTTCGCCGTTACGACCCAGAGCGGGAGCGACAGGGCGAAGAGCAGCAGCTCCATGGGGCGGCTGACGGCATCGGAGCGCGCCGAGCTGCCAAACGCGAGCTCGCCGACGGCAAACGCCACAGAGAGACCCGTGAGGTCGGCCGCGAGCAGCATCCTCCGCATGAGCCAGCCACGGCCCTTGACGACCGCGGTGCGGCGCCGGCGCTCGAGGATCTCCAGCGTCCGCTCGTCAACGGCTGCCGCAACCTCGTGGTAGTGCCGCATCCCTTGGAGCAAGGCAGCCCGTTCGGTGCCGTTCACGGCAACCCCGCTTCCCGTGCGAAGAGCATTCCGGCGACGACGTTCCGGATCGATTCCGGCGTGGGCCCCTCGCCGTTGCCTATGAACTCCCATGTCCCGCGGTGGAACAGCCGCAGCTCTCGCTCGCGCACCGAAATGTGCAGAAGCGGCAGGTCGTGCTCCTGCGCGAACGCTGCCGCCTCCTGCGCATCGCGGTCGCTGTCGACGATCACCGCGTCGGGCCGGAGCCAGCGAAGGAGTCCTGTGGTATCGCCGCGACCGCCTGAGAACGGCCGCACCTCGGCGAACTCGAGCGCCGCGCTGACGGCCTCCGCCAGGAGCGGGACCGAGCACAGGACGGCGACGAGTGGTCGCCTGTCTCCATCGGGCCGCAGTTCGGTCGTGTTCACGCGATCGGCGCGGCGGCAGCCGGCGCCTCCTCGATACCGAATGCGGTTCGGTAGAACGTCGCGGCCGCCTTGCGCGACGGGAGCTCGAGCTTCTTGAGGATGTTCTGGACATGGCGCTTGACCGTGAACTCGGAGATGGTCAGCACCGCCGCAATCTGCTTGTTGCGCGCGCCCTGGGCAACGAGGTCGAGGACTTCACGTTCGCGCGCAGAGAGAACTGTTGCCCGTTCGCGGGCGTTGGTGCGCTCGTCGAGGCCGTGCAGGGCCTCGATCATCAGCGACGCGAGGTCGCGGGACAGCGGAGCCTCGCCCTGGACGACGCCGCGCAGCGCGCGGACGAGCCCCTCCGGCGAGATCTCCTTGTGCAGGAACCCGTGCGCGCCAGAGCGCACCGCCGCGAGCACCGCATCGCGCGACGGCTCGAAGCTCCAGACGATCGTGTAGGTGGAACAACGCTGCGCCAGCTCTTGCACCACCGCAACACCGCCCGACGGCGGCAGCTCGAGGTCGATGAGCGCGATGTCCGGACACTCCTGGTGGACAACACGAAGCACGTCGTCGAGCGAGTCGGCTTCGACGATTGCGAAGTCGCTCTCACGCTCGAGCAGGTTCTTCACGCCGGCACGGAAGATGTGAAGCGAGTCGGCGACGAGGATGCGCGTGCGCCTCATGTCTCCTGCCTCGCCTGTGCCGGTCTCTCGCCCGGCTCGGACTGCCGCGGATAGTAGTGGCCGTAGCCGTAGCCGTAGCCGTACTGGTACCCGTATGAGTCGCCGTACCCCTGCTCCTCCTTCGTACCCGTCACGACGAAGCCGAGCACGGGCGTCCGAACGCTCGCAAGCTGCCGCGCGAGCTCGCCGAGCATCTGCCGACGGATGACCTTCATCCGGGTCACGACGACCACTGCGTCCACCTTTGCGCTCAGCAGGATCGCGTCGCCGACGTGGAGCACCGGCGGAGCGTCGATGAGCAAGATGTCGGCGCGCGTGCGCAGCTGCTCGAGGATCTCCGCCAGCGCACGCGTGCCGACGAACTCGCCCGGGTCGGGCGGGATCGGTCCGGAGGGCAGCACCTCGAGGACGCCTTTCACGTACTTCGTGACGCCGTCGCCGGTGCCGTTGCCGTTGAACACCCGCTTTCTGCGCGCCTGCCGGGGATCGGGATCGACGATCGCGACCGTCGCGAGCGCCTCCTCGAGCGTGACCTGACCGAGCGCGACCTGCGTCACACCCGGACCGTCGATGCGGAAGAGCTTGTCGAGAAACGGCCGGCGCAGGTCGAGGTCGACGAGGATGACGCGCCGTCCGGCGCGCGCGAGCGCGACGGCGAGGTTCG
>Ga0265339_10000943_pt1 | contig 22325 bp, 20 predicted proteins | sample 4CB219metaG_FD_202085 | JGI IMG/M metagenome (GOLD analysis project Ga0265339, IMG submission 202085) | Rhizosphere microbial communities from Carex aquatilis grown in University of Washington, Seatle, WA, United States - 4-CB2-19 metaG | ecosystem: Host-associated > Plants > Roots >... | reverse complement strand
TGACCATAGTCGCGAGTGCCGCCACTCCGACGGCGCGCAGTCTTGTCGCACCCCTCCGCATAGCCGCCCCTGCGCGCGGCTTATGACGTGCGCGTTGGGGGTGGGTCAAGAGAGCGGGGAACAGGAAAGGTGTTCATGGCAGATGTCGGGGGTCGGGCGTCGGGTGTCGGGGGAAGGATCGGAGGGGCTGCGGCGGCGATCGGGCGACCTCTGAAGCAGCGCGAGACATGCTCCCAGATTCTCCCGGCGTCAGTGCTCGGTCGGACTTGCAAGCTGAACGCCGCTCGCTGGCAGCTTTCGACACCCCGACCCGCCTCTGACCCCTGACACCGGAGCGCTCCTGCGCTAGACGCTGCTCCTGTGACGAAGCCGAGCGCCGCCACGATCAAGCAGGTCGAGCGACTGCGCCGCGAGCTGGCGGAGCACAACGTGCGTTACTACGTGCATGATGCTCCGACGATCTCCGATGCCGAGTACGATACACAGCTGCGTCGCCTGGCGGAGCTGGAAGCGCGCTATCCGGAGCTGTACAGCGCCAGCTCGCCGACGCAGCGCGTCGGCGCCGCACCGGCAGAGAAGTTCGCCGCGGTGCGCCACAGCGTGCCGATGCTGTCGCTCGACAACGCCATGTCGGCCGAGGAGCTAATGGAATTCGATGCGCGCGTCCGACGCCTGCTGCGTAACGACGCGCCGGTCGAGTATGTCGCCGAGCCGAAACTCGACGGTCTCGCGGTCGAGGTCGTCTACGAGGATGGCGCGCTGGTCAACGCGTCGACGCGCGGCGACGGCGTGACGGGCGAAGACGTGACCGCCAACGTGAAGACCATCCGCTCGCTGCCGCTGCGACTGCACGGCGCGCGCGGCGGAGCGCCGCTCCCGACGCGCCTCGAAGTGCGCGGCGAGGTCATCTTTCCGCGCCGCGCATTCGACGCCTTGAACGCCGCGCGCGTCGCCGCCGGCGAGCCGACGTTCGCCAACCCGCGCAATGCCGCGGCCGGCTCGCTGCGCCAAATCGATCCGCGTGCCACCGCCAGCCGTCCGCTCGACTTGTTCATCCATAGCGCCGGCCTGACGGAAGGCGCGCCGTTCGCCAGTCACTGGGAGTTCCTGGCCGCGCTGCGCAGCTGGGGATTGAAGACCAATCCACTCAACCAGCGTTGCACCGGCGCCGAGGCACTGATCGCCTACCACGCCGACATGGCGGCGAAGCGCGCCGCGCTGCCCTACGAAGTCGACGGCGTCGTCGCCAAGGTGAACGCCACCGATCTGCAGCGCCGCCTCGGCGAAGTGTCGCGCTCGCCGCGCTGGGCAATCGCCTTCAAGTTCAAGGCACAGCAGGGCGAGACGCAGGTGCGCAACATCGTCCCGTCGGTCGGCCGCACCGGTATCCTCACGCCGGTGGCGGAACTCGAGCCGGTGGCGGTGGGGGGCGTGACGATCAGCAACGCCTCGCTGCACAATATGGACGAGGTCGAGCGCAAGGACGTGCGCATCGGCGATACGGTGCTGATCGAGCGCGCCGGCGACGTGATCCCGTACGTCGTGCGCGTGCTGACCGAGAAACGACGCGGCATGGAGCGCAAGTTCAGCATGCCCGCGCACTGCCCGGTGTGCGGCAGCGCGGTGGTGCGCGAGGAAGGCGCCGCCGCCTATCGCTGCGTCGGGCTGCAGTGCCCGGCGCAACGGCGCGAGGTACTGCGCCATTTTGCCTCCAAGCACGCGCTCAACATCGACGGCCTGGGGGAGAAGCTGGTCGCGCAGCTGATCGACGGCGGCTTGGTGCACGATGTCTCCGATCTCTATCGCCTGACCGCCGAGCAGCTCGCAGGGCTGGAGCGCATGGGCGAGAAATCGGCCACCAATCTGGTCAACGCGATCCAAGCGACGCGGACGCCGCCGCTCGACCGTCTGCTCAACGGCCTGGGGATCCCCCAAGTCGGCGAGCGCACCGCGCTGCTGCTCGCCGAGCGTTTCGGCGGATTGAAGGAGCTGATGGCGGCGGACGAGGACGCGCTGAGCGGTGTGCGCGACATCGGGCCGGAAACGGCGCGCGAGATCCACGCCTTCTTCGCCGAGCCGAAGAACCGACGCATCTTGCAGCGCCTGCTGGAGGTGGTCGCCCCGCAACCGGTGGCAGTGCGCCGGCGTGGCGGACCATTGGCCGGCAAGTCGTTCGTCATCACCGGCACGCTCTCCTCGCCGCGCGACGAGGTCATCGACCGCATCGAGTCGGCCGGCGGCAAAGTCACCGGCGGCATCAGCCGCAAGACGAGCTATCTCGTGGTCGGGGAGGATCCCGGCACGAAGGTCGACAAGGCGCGCAGCCTCGGGGTCGAGGTGCTCGATGAGCAGGCCTTGGCGGAGCTGATCGGCGCATGATTCGCACGCGACTCGTCGTCCGCGGCCGCGTGCAAGGCGTCGGCTTTCGGTACTCGGCGATCGAGCGCGCGCGCCTGCTCGGGCTGGCCGGCTGGGCGCGCAATCTGCCCGACGGCACGGTCGAGATCGTCGCCGAGGGCAGCGCCGAATCGATCCGCTTGCTGATCGAGTGGGCGCAGCATGGCCCGCCCGGGGCGCGCGTGTCGCGTGTCGACACCGGAGCGGCGCCGACCGACCATCTGGCCGGAGAATTTCGCATGCGACATTGAAGGACCGAAGCACCGGAGACACGCGCCGCGACGGTCCGTTGCTGCCCGTCGCAGCCGCACGGCCCAGCGCAGTTGATTTATGGAGGGACGACCGATGTCGATGATTCAGACCGTTACCGGGAGCTGCCGCAGCGAGGACCTCGGCATCACGCTGATGCACGAGCACCTGATCATCGGCTGGCCGGGCTGGGATTCGGACACGGCGGCGCCGCTCTGGGATCGCGCCGCGGCCAAGCGGCTGTGCGTAGACCGCATGCAGGAGCTGAAAGGGCTCGGCGTCACCGCCTTGGTCGACCCGTGCCCGATCGATCTCGGCCGCGACGTGGAGTTTGCCGCGGAGGTCTCGCAGGCATCCGGCGTGCAGATCATCTGTGCCACCGGCCTCTACAAGGAGGAGTCGGGTGCGGCGCCGTACTACAAGTTCCGCGGCGCCTTCGCCGACACGGTCGGCGAGATGACCGAGACCTTCGTCAAGGAGGTCACCGACGGCATCGGCTCGACCGGCATCAAAGCCGGCGTCATCAAGGTCGCCACCGGCCCGCATCGCGTCACCGACTACGAGCGCGCCGTGATCACCGCGGCGGCGCGCGCGCACAAAGCCACCGGCGCGCCGATCACCACGCATACCGACGAAGGGACGATGGGTCGCGAGCAACTCGCCATCTTGATCGGCGAAGGCGTCGACCCGAAGCGGGTCGTCATCGGCCACTCCTGCGGTAGCGCCGACCTGCGCTATCACGTCGACTTGCTCGATCAGGGTGCCTATCTCGGCTTCGACCGCTTCGGCCTGGAGCTCCTCCATCCCGACCGCTTGCGCAGCGCGGCGCTCATCGGCTTGCTCGGCATCGGCTTCGAGAAGCAGATCGTCTTGTCGCACGACACGGTGTGGTGCTGGCGTGGCCGGCCGCTGCCGATACCGGCTGAAACGATGGCGCCGTTGTGGGATCCGCGCCACGTCCTGACTCGGATCGTTCCCGCGTTGCGCGACGCCGGCGTGGCCCAGGCGAAGATCGACGCCATGCTGATAGACAATCCGCGCCGCTACTTTGGTGAACGACCTGCGTGAGCCAGGCGCCCGTGCGCCATTTCGTGCGGATCAGCCGGCGCACGGAGCTATGCGCTAACCGGCCCGCAGGCCATTGCCATCGCCATCGGGCGCGCTACGGTCGAGCGCATGGCGCGTAGCTTTCGGCCGTCGAAACGGCGACACGAGCGTCCATCCGGCAACGCCGATGCGCTGGTGCGCCAAGCGCGCGAGCAGGCGGCGCAGCGCGAACAGGGATATCGGGCTCGGTCGCTAATTCTGCATGGCTGGATCTGCGCCAAATGCGCGCGCGAGTTCGAGGCCGACACGCTGCATCTGCTGACTGTGCACCACAAAGACGGGAATCATCAGAACAATCCGCCCGACGGCAGCAACTGGGAGAACCTCTGCGTGTACTGCCATGACGATGAGCACAGTCGCGATCTGCTCGCCGACTACCTGAGCGGTCGCGATCGCTGAGCGGCGGCCGACTCGTCGCCCGGCGGCGGCGCGTCAGAAACTCGACGAGCGCATGCCGACTGGACGGGAGGTTGCGCCTGTAGTCCGAACTACGCGTGACGGTGGTCTGCGACTTGCTGCGTTCTAAGGCTAACCGCTTGTTCGCCATGACCGAATCGTCCACGACACGACAGCCTGCACAGCGTGTGCGCAATCAAGGCGGCTTCACGCTGGTCGAGCTGATGGTGACGCTCGCCATCTTCGCCGTGCTGGCGCGTGCGACGCTGCCGCACATCGATACGCGGCGCAACGACGTCAACACGGCGACCAATCAGGTGGTGGCCGATTTCCGCTGGGCGCGCGCCCGCGCCATCAGCAGCGGCGTCCACTACGCGCTGCAGTGGCAGAACAGCACCAGCTATCAGGTGCAGCGGCTCAAGTTGGACGCCGGCGGCAACTGGGTGCTCGACAGCGTCGTCCGCACGGCAACGCTACCCAACAACGTCGCGGTGGTGGAAAGTCCGCTGCCCACCACGCAGGAATTCAACACCCGCGGGTTGGTCGTCAACGGCATCGCGGTCGTCTACCAGACGCTCAAAGACAGCAATACGACCGGCAAACACAAGATCGGCGTGTGGCCGTCGGGGCAGGTTTATGTCGAGAGCTGAGCGTTTCCGCGATCAGCGCGGTGTGACGCTGATCGAGACGGTCGTCGCGCTCGGCTTGTTCGCCATGGCGGCGGCGACGACGGCGACCTTTCTGGTGGCGCAGGTTCGCTACGCCTCCGACAACAACCTGCAGACCAAGGCCTACTCGCTGGCCGAAGAGGAGCTCGAGTACCTGCGCTCCGAGCGGTTCAACGACATGGCGGGCGGCAGCAAGCTCGTGACCGTCGGCGCGGTGAAATACAACATCGTCGACACGGTCACCGACGACACGCCGGCCAATGGGCTCAAGACGATCAAGATCAACGTCGGATGGAACGACCAAGCAGGGGCTCGCAATGTTCAGGTGCAGACGGTCTACACCGAAGTGCGCGCGTTCTAGGCGCGGCGGCTTCACGGCCATCGAGCTCCTGGTCGGCATGATGCTGATGGGGCTTGCCGTCGCGGCGACCTCCGGCATGTTCCTGGCCGGCAAGCGCAACATGACGATGCAGGCGCGCGAGGTGGAGACGACGCAGACCGCGCGCGCGGCGCTCGACATGATGGTGCGCGATCTGCGCCTCGGCGGCGCCTGCCTGCCGGTCACCGGCGATTTCATCTCGCTCGACGGTGTCGACAACGGCACGCTGGACGAGATCTACACACGCACCGGCCTGACGCGGCCCGATCTGTCCTGCATCAGCAACACCGTGCCGATCGGATCGAGCGTCACCAAGGCGGGCGCGAACATTCCGCTGCAGAGTACGACGGGCTTCACCGCTGGCATGCGCGCCTATATCCGCGCGCCGAACGGGGTCGGCGAGTTCTTCGTCGTCAATACGGTTTCCTCACCGACGCTGCTCACCAAGAGCGCCACGCTGAGCCAGGACTATCCGGCGACCAGCGGCGTGTACGGCATCGATGAGCGCCATTTCTTCATTCAGAACTACACGGGTTCGCGCGGCGTCGTGCCCGAGCTGATGATGCAAATCGGCACGGCGGCGGCGCAGCCGTTCGCCGTGGGCATTGAACAGCTCGATATCCAATACCAGCTGAGTCGCAACTGCCCGCCCTGCGACATCGTCAGTCTGCCGGCGAACGATGCCGAGTGGGCGATCGTCCAGCGCGTCCTGCTGAACGTCACGGCGCGCTCCGAAGTGCCGGACGAGACCGGCAAGTACTATCGCCGCACCCTGACGATGGGCGTCAAGCCGCGCAACCTCCTGCCGCAGTGAGTCGGCCGGCCGCCGGCCGATGCGGCGTGCGATGGCCGGTGCGGCACCACGCGTGCGCGCCGTAGCGCCAGCACACCGGCTCGATGCGGTGGGCGATGCGATGCATCGACGCGGCCGTGCGCCGGTGTGCACTCCGCATGTGAGCGACGCTTTCGCGCCGCTTCGCCGCCGCAAGAAGAAGTCGTCGTCCGGTCGCCGCACTCGCGCGCACGTCGGACCGTGCGCACGCGGTTGGTACGGCGCGTGCACCCCAAGCGACCACACCATGAGATCGTTCGGCCGCAATTGCGGGGCGAGGGGCGACGAGGGCATGGCCCTGGTCGGAGTGCTCATCTTGTCCGCGCTGCTGATGTCGCTGGCGCTGACGCTGGCGGTGGCGGTGCGCTCGGACACGCAGCTGCGCGGCGCATTCGGCAGCGGCGTCACCGGTTTCTATGCCGCCGAGGCTGGGCTCAACGCCGGCATGGGCGAGTACCGCAACATCTTCCTCAACTACAACGTGCCGAGCGGCACCGATTTCAACTCGCGCGCGCTGACCGTCGGCAACCGGGCGGTGTCGTACAAGATGACCGCGCGCGCCGGCTATCCGCAGAACGTCGTCATCCCGGCCGGCCAGGTGTTCACCGGTCTCAACGCACAGCAGTACCGGTACGTGGTGAACTCGACCGCGACCAACATCAACAACGACGTCGAAGCCGGCGTCGGCGCCGAGTTCCTGGTCGGCTACATCCCGCTGTTCCAGTTCGTCGCCTTCTACAAGAACGACCTCGAGATCCTGCCCGGCGCCAACATGGTGCTGAACGGCCGCGTGCACACCAACGGCAACCTGTATTTGAATTCCGATGCGTCGCTCACCATCTCCGACAATCCGGCCGCCGGTGTCACCACCGTGCAGGTGTCGGCTGGAAAGAACATCTACCGCGGCCGCAAGAACGATACGTCCGTCTGCGGGGGCACCGTCACCGTCGACAAGCTCGAAGACAAAGTGGCGCCGGCCGGCGACCTCGATCCGCAGGTCTTGCCGTGCAGCGGCGGCACCCGCAACGTGCCGACCGCCGAGCTGGCGACCTGGAAGGGCTCGATGATCGGCAACCTCGGCAACATCGCCATCCCCGAGCCGGACATCATCAAGCCGCCGGTGGGCGTGACCAGCGGCGGCGTCGCCGATTCCGGCGTGTATTGGGACAAGGCAGATCTGCACATCATCCTGCACGTCGGGCAGCAAGGCCGGCTGGCGGCCAAAGTCGGCGCGACCAACGTTCCCTTCCTGCCGTACCGGCTGGAGGCGACGACCAAGGATGGTACCGACGTAACGGCAAGCCTGTATCAGTTCATGATGGATGCCGTCTGGAATTTGAATAACAGTACCTACCCCAAAACGATGCCGATTTTCATCACCGACGTGCCGACGCAGAATGGTTGCTCAATGACGGTGATGTGCAACAACAATGCCGCCGCCGCCTCGTATTCTCCCGCGATCGCCACGACGTTTCCGATTCCACGCGCGGGGATCGGTTCGGCCGTGGGCACCTATACCGAGTCTATGTTTGAAAACGGCTTCAATGCCTTCGACCTCGATTATCGCCGCGGCGGATTCTTCAATCGCCGCGAAGGCAAGTGGATCCTGATGTTGAACATTAACGTCCGGGATTTGATCCTCTGGAACCGAATGCAGGCATTGCCGCCGTTCTTTGCCGCAAACGACAACAGCGAAGGCGGTATCGTCATTTACGTGACAATCGATGGTCCCGATTCGAATAGCGCTAGTAACAACTACGGGGTGCGCGTCTTCGGCTCCGCCGATCTGCCATGCCCGACAGCTGCAAAGTGCGGCATCGGCGAAATCGCAGATCCGCTCGGAACAACCTTCGTCACGGACCAAGCGCTATACGTCCTAGGCAATTACAATCGGGGCACGGCAGGTGGATCAGCCTCCGAACGCCAGCCGGCCTCGTTGATCGGCGACAGCGTAAACATCCTGTCGCAGAACTATTGGCAGAGCCAGGCGGCCTGCAACACGGCCTCCTGTCGCGACGGGCAAAGCAACCAGGCCCTCACCGGCGGCACGCGCAATGCTGCGAACACGTGGATCAACGCGGCTTTCTTGGCCGGCGTCGACGACACGACGAGCGGTACTACGACGTATAACGGCGGTCTCGAGAACTACCCTCGCTTCCACGAGGACTGGACCGGCGACGCGCTGAACTATCAGGGCTCTTTCGTCTCGCTTGGCAATACGGATCACGTCAACGCCATCTGGTATGGCACGGGGACGGCATATCAGATCTACAACCCGCCGAATCGTAACTGGAACTTCGATCCCGGCTTCAACGACGCGGCGAATCTGCCGCCGTTGACGCCGCGCTTCGTCTATGTGCAGCAGGTCTTGTTCACGGAAGATTTCAAATAATCTTCGCGAGCCCCGACTTCTCCACTTCCAGGGTCTGGCCGCCGGCGCCCATGAAGCGGCGCATCCGTTCCTGTGTTTCAGGGCTGGCGAGCGAGCGATTGAAGGCGTCGGCTTCGGCGAGCAGGCCGTCGACGATGCTGGTGTCGGCGGCGCCGACGGCTTCCTTGGCCAGCGCGATGGCGCCGGCCGGGAACGACGCGATGCGCGCCGCGAGCCGGTCGACGAACGGCCATAGCGCCTCGGGCGGCAGCGCGCGGTTGACGTAGCCCCAGCGTTCGGCGATGTCGGCGGGCACGTCGTCACAGCCCAGAATGATCTCCAAGGCCCGTGCTCGGCCGACCAAACGCGGCAGGCGCTGCGTGCCGCTGCCGCCTGGGATGATGCCGAGCGCCACTTCCGGCTGGCCGAGCACGGCGCGGCCGAGCGCGGCGAAGCGCATGTCGAGCGACAGCAGTAGCTCGCTGCCGCCGCCGCGCGCGATGCCTTCGATGACGCCGATGGTCGCCTTCGGCATGGTGCGGAAGCGATCGACCATGCAGTGAAACGGTCCCAGCGCGCTGGGCTTCGGCGGCGGTGTGGTGGGCAGCATCTGGATCAGCGTCACGTCGGCGTGGGCGACGAAGAAGTCTGGGTTGGCGCTGCGCACGACGACGACGCGCACCGCCTCGTCGGTCTCCAACACGCCGCCTGCGCGCTCGAGCTCGCCGATCAGCGTCATGTCGAGCAGGTTGAGCGGCGGATGGTCGATGGTCAGCGTCGCCACGCCGTCGCGCACCTCGATGCGCAGTGCCGAGAACTTGTCGTAGGTCATGGTCGTTCCTCCGTTGCGTCGCGGCGCAGTATGCCCGGTGCGGCCGCAGCGCCGCCACTGCGCCGCAAGGCGAGCCGCGTTATCCGGGAGCAGCTTCGGCGTCTGTGGCACATGTCGTGCTCGATGCGAGCTCGACGCGAGGACGCGCGTCGAGCCGTCGCGCAGCAATTGACAGCGCCGCGTTGCGCGGCTCTCATGACCGAGTTCAGTTGGAGGAAACCATGGCCGAGCCTTCGAACGAGCAGGGACTGGCGCGCCGGCGCGACTGGCGGCATGCATGGCGGGCACTCAAAAATCTCATCGCCGATGCCGAGCGCACCGATCAGGTCTTCGAGATCATCCGCGCGTTGTCGGGCGATGCCTTCGAGCGCGCCTACCGGCGCTTCCGCGCACAGCCCGAGGGCCAGCGACTGCTCGCCGAGCGCCCGTCGCTGCTCGCCACGTTGTCCGACCGCGAGGCGCTGCGCGCCCTGCCGCCGGGCTCGTTTGGACGAGCCTACGCGGCCTTCATGGACGAAGCGCAGCTGCACCCCGACGGCCTGGTCGAAGCCGATGAGGCGGCGGCGCAGAACTACGCGTTGCCTGAGGATGGCGTCGTCGATCCCGACGCGGAGTTCTTCGGCGACCGCCTGCGCGACATGCACGATCTCTGGCACGTGCTCACCGGCTACGGGCGCGACGAGGCCGGCGAGGGCGCCAACCTCGCCTTCACCTATGCGCAGGTGCCCAACCTCGGCATCGGCCTGATCGTCTTCGCCGCCGCGGTGCTCGGTCCGCACGACCTGACGTTCTACTGGCCGCGCTACCTCTTCAACGCGTGGCGGCGCGGTCGTGCGACGTCGCTGCTCAGCGTCGCGCGCTACGAGGAGTTGTTGCCGCTGCCGCTCGGCGAGGTCCGCCGCCGCTTGGCGCTGCCGCCAGCGCACGTCGCGCATCCGAGCGGCATCATCGTCGCCAGCCGCGGCGAGCAACCGCGCTGGCGCAGCGGCGACGACGTCGTCGCTGCATAGGAACGGCGGCGTTAGCGGTTGTGCGGATCAAAGGTGCCCGTGCCTTCGCCGCAATGAACTAAATTGGCTGAACACTGCGGGCTGACCAGCATTTCATCCCGCAAAGCCTTCGCGCCGCTGTCTCGCACGCTCGCCCGCCGGCGGGTTTGCCGTTGCGCGGCGTAATCTACGCCGCATAATCTTGCCCTAGATGCGTTTGCGTCGAGCCCTCCTGATTCCCTTCGCTCTGGCCCTGCCGACCCTGGCCCTAGCGCAACAAGGCACGTTCACGCCGATCGAATCGTTCACGCCGGTGCAAACCTTCACGCCGATCAAAACCTTCACGCCGATCAAGACCTTCACGCCGCTAGTGACAGAGACGCCGTTTCCCACCTCGACGCGGCCGGGGCGTACCGACACGCCGAGCGCCTCGCCGACGCCGTCGGCCACGCGTACGCCGCAGGGCACGCTGACGCCGACCAATACAGTCGCGACTCGCACCGGCACGCCGACCCGCACCGGGACACCGCTGCCGACCTTTACGCTGGTGCCGATGGCGTGCGTCGGCGACTGCGACGGCAATGGCACGGTGACCATCAGCGAGCTCATCGTCGCCGTGCTGATCGCACAGCAGCCCGACGCGCTGCCGGTCTGTTCGGCGATCGACGCCAACGGCGACGGCGCCGTGTCGATCGACGAGCTGGTCCACGCGGTGAACAATTCGCTGAACAACTGCACATGAGGCGCGCGCCGCAGGCGGTGGTGATCGGCGATTCGCGCGCGCCGCGCCGCGTCCTGCAGACCGCCGCCGGTGTCGGTGCGCTGCTGGCGCGGCGCGGTATCACTCTGGTCACCGGCGGCATGGGCGGTGTCATGGCCGCCGCGAGCCGCGCGGCGCTGCGCGGCGGCGGAGTGGTGGTCGGCATCGTGCCCTCGGTCGACCTGGCGCAGGCCAACGGCTGGTGCACGGTCGTCATTCCGACCGGCATGGGACACGCGCGCAACGCGCTGACCGCCATCGCCGGCGACGTCGTCATCGCCATCGGCGGCGGCGCGGGCACGCTGTCGGAGATCGCCTTGGCGTGGATTCACGCGCGACCCATCGTGGTGATGGAAGGGGCAGGCGGCTGGGGCGATGCGCTGGCGCACAGCGAGGTCGATGCGCGGCGCTCGTCTACGATTACCGCCTGCGACGATCTCGACGCGCTCGACGTCGCGTTGCGCCGGCTCTTGCCGTTGCGTCGCGCACAGCGTCGTTGACGATGCAATAACTCATCACTGGCGGGCATCCCTCGTCAGCGATGGACAAGATCGACGTCAGCCGCTTCGTTCGCGATATGGAGTCCGCGCTGCGTGCGAATGCCGGCGCTCAGCACCGCGGCGAGATTCTCGCCACCTGCGATCGCTGGCAATACGACGAGCAGCTCGACGAGTCGTCACGCGCCGACGCCCGCCGCCTCCTGCGCGAGTTCCGCGGCTTCTGAGTCTGGCGCTCGCCGACGAGCCGATCGAGCGTCGATCGGCTTTTGATCGCACGCCCGCGGCTTCAATCGCCACGTCTGCTCAGTCGTGGCGGCGGGCGTCCCACCCGCCTCGCCGCGCGCCGTGCGCCTCGGTTCGCTGCAGGTGACCCTGCGAACCGGTTCGGCCGCTACCGCTCCTGGCCGAGCGGCGACCGAGCCGGCTCCGCCCAAGGCGGAGCGCGCCTCGCGTCCGCTGTGCGCAAACGCGGCTGAAGCGGCATCGGGCTGACGGCGCGCCGATTCGATGTCGGCGGCTGGATTCACGTGAGACAGCACGCGCCTCATCATTGTCTGTTGCAGATCTGTCTGTGCCGTTGCTGACGTTGGACGATCTGACGCGGCACTGGGCTTGCTTTCGACTTGTCGCGATGCGGTTTGCCGCAGTCCGCACCAGGCTCACAGCGTAAGGAGGCTTACATGGCACTCAGCGAAGCAAACAGTCGCGATACGCAGATCCGCACGATCGTCACCGTGCGCTGGGCGCTGATTCTCACCTGCGCCTATTTGATGCTGCTCGGCCCCGAGACATCGCTTCCGTCGTGGCTCGGACCGTTGCTCGTGGCGCTGTATTTGGCGTCGAACCTGTTCGTCGGCCGCAGCCCCGGCCCCGATCTCAGCCAAGCGGCGAAAGTCTGCATTGCGCTGGTCGACTCGGTCTTCATCGCCGCGTCGCTGTGGGTCGCCGGGCAGCTGTCGGTCGAGCTGATGCTGCTCTGCTTGGGCGTGCTCATCTTGGCCATCGCCGGCTTGTCGCTCGGCGTCATCGCCGCAGTCACGCTGGGCATGGCCATCGCATCGCTGCTGGTCGGCTGGGCGACGAACAGTGAGCTCATTCTGCAATCGGGGGTGTTGTTGCGCGTGCCGTTCCTGCTCGGTGCGGCGATGGTATTCGCGCAGCTGGTGCGCGGCAGTGGCGGCGGCGCTGCGGACGTCATCGAGGCGACGGGTGAGGGATTCGCCGAACACGTCGCGCAGCAGAACGATGCCCTGCGCCGTTGCAGCGCGGCGCTCAACGACGGCTCCGTGGTTCACGCCCGCGAGGCGTTGCAGGACGCCGTATTCCACAATCGCCAGATGACGCAGCGACTCGGCCGCGCCCTGACCATTGCTCGCCACGCCGCCTAGTGTCGTGGCGGCACACCCCAGGTCGCGTCGCGCCGGTGCGGCAGCCGCACGCGGCGCGACCTGTCGGTCAGCTCAGCGCAGCGCGTCCGGCCGCTCGATGTCGGCCGACGTGCAGTTCTGCGGCGCGCTGATCGGGTTACAGCGCGCCGGCGTCCCGCCGGGCATGCTCACCACGTAGTTGCTGAAGCGCAGGTCCGGCACCGGATAGTCACTGCTGACGAATTGCGCGCCGCTGCTCAGGGCCGCATCGCGCATGGTGGTGTCGTTGCTGCGCGCTTGGACCGTGTCGGCGTCCGAGCGCGTGCGCACGATGAAGCCGCGCGAGACGAAGTCCTGAATGTTGGCGAAGTCGGCGATCGGGTCGTTGAGCTTGATGAAGCCGGCCTCGGCGGCCGGCGGCTCGGCGCTGACGAACATGACGCGACCGGCCAGCGCCGCGTGTGCGCCCGAGGTGTAGGTGTCGCGTACGCTGCCTTCGTTGTCGAGGCAGAAGAACACCTTGCCGCGCGCCGCGGCGAGGGTCGGCCAACCGTCCGTCTGGACGGCCTCCAGCAGTGTCGCGTGGCTGCCGCGCACGTCGTCCGGCAGCAGCAGCTCCTCGCGCGCGAACACCGAGTGGACCTCGGCGTCGATCTCGTCGAGCGCCGCGGCGTCGATCGGCAGCGGCACGACGAAGGTGAATCCGCCGACGTTGGGGATCACGTCATCTTTGGCTTCCACCTGCACCATCAGCGGCGCATGGCCGGGGTGGGTGTCCGACCACGCCTTCACTTCGGTCAGGCACTCGACGAAGGTTGCGCAGGTGCTGCGGAAATCGATGTCTTGTACGTGAAAGACCTTCAAGCCGGGCGCGCTCATCCCCGGCAAGGTCGCGTTCGGATCGCCGGTGAGCAGCTGCAGGCCGACGGGATGGGCATAGCGGCCGCCGTCGGGATCGGCGAAGATATCGATCTCCACCTGGCGCACGCCTTCATCCTCGAACTGGATCTGCAGCGGGTCATGGCCGTAGTCCAACGTTTCGGCCAGCGGCTCGCTGAAGGCGGCGATCTGATCGAAGATCGGCTGGTCGACGCGCTTGTGGTAGGCGTTGTGCGTGCCGAGCACCTGCATTTGATTCAGCCGCAGCGTCGCGTCGCGCGGATAGGGGTCCGGCCCGCAGCCGTTCAGCGCGCGCGCTACGGCAGCGATGATCTCGTAGACCTCGACCGTGCCGTCGCCATCCTCGTCGGCGGCGCGACAGCCCGGGTTGGCGACCGGATCGAGCGCGGCATTGAGCGAGCTCATCAGCTCTTCGATACGCACCTCGCGGTCGCCATTGCAGTCGCCTGCGCAGGTGAAGTCGGCTCGCGCCGCAGGCGCTGTGGCGACGGTCATCAGCAGAGCCGCCGCGCTCAGTAGCGCGGCGCGCGCCGCCAGGTTCCCCCCAAACCAGTGGTAGCTCATCTCTATTCGCGTAGCGCGCAGCGTCCGATTCACGCAAGCCGAAAGCGCGCCCGCGGCTTGATTCCGCACGTCTCTCGCGTAGCGTATCGCGCGGAGGTGACACCCATGCGCTCTACCCTGGTCGCCGCGCTCGGCGGCATCGCCCTGACGATCGCCAGCTGTTCGATCTCAGACAGTATCAAGAGCTCCTCGGAGTCGAGTGCCTCGTCGTCGGGCAGCTCGTCGAGCAGCTCGGCGTCGCAGCGCGAGTCGTACACCAGCGACGTGCGCGACTATACCGCCGCGTATGCGAAATCGGGCGGCCAGTTCGAGGGCTTCACACGCGGGTTGTCGAGCATTGCCTCGAAGCACGGCGTCAGCAATTGGGAAGATGATCTGGATACGTACACCGGCATCGGCGCCGGATTGAAGAAGGCCAACATTCCCGCGGCGCAGTTCGAGGTGTGGAAGCAAAACCTCGCCGGCAGCGACGCCAGCAAGGCCGCGGCGATGCAAAAGGGCTACAACGACCAGCAACCGCAGTAAGGCGTCGCGCCCGAGGCTGGGGCGGCGGCGATGACCGCAGCAGGTACGCGTCGCGCGATTGCCGCGTTGGTGTTGGCGCTGTTCTCGGCACCAGCACCGGCACCGGCGGCGACGGTCGACTATCTCTACGTCGAGGCGAACGAGGGCGGCTCCGCCGGCGGGCATGTCGCCCTCGGCCTCGGCGACGAGGTCTTCCATCTGCAGCACGAGAACGACGGCTTGCTGCAGATGCATCGCGACACGCGCTTGGTTTTCCGCACGCGCTACGCGTTGTTGGAGAATCGACCGGTGCATGTCGCCCGGCTGCAATTGCCGGACGACGCGGCAACGGCGCTGCGCGACGCATTGATGCGCCGCTGGTTGATCGAGGGCGCCGAGCGCGATCGCGTCGCCGCGCTCGATGCCGACGTCGCGTTGTATGCCTCCCTCGATGCGGCCTCGGGGGATGCCGGGGCGCTGGCCTGGCCGGTGCGCGCCGGCGGCTATTTTCTTTCCGATGCGGTCGGTGCCGAGACGTCGACGAGCGGGCACTCGCGGGCGATTGCCGCAGTGCGCGACGCGCTGCTCGCCGCGCATGGTGCGGACTTACTCGATGCCGACCTCGCGGCGACCGACGCAGCGCTCGCGGCGCTGCCGCTCGGCGCGGTCGCGAGCGGCACCGTGGCGCCGGCGCCGGATTCGTATCCGGCCTTCGCCCCGACCGTTTCCACCCGCCTCAGCGAGTTGCTCGAGCTCCGGACGGCGCTGCAAGTGCTGCGCGCCGCACCGTCGCTGCGCGCCGATGCCCTGGTCGACGCCGCTGTGCCGCCGCTCACCACCACCGAGGTGGCCGTGTTGCACGCCTTCGCACAGCAAAGTCAGACGGCGTTGCTCGCCCTCGTCGCGTCGGCGCGCGCGGATATGGGCTATGCGCTGCTGCTCGGGTTGGCGCGACTGGCGGCGGTCGAGGCGTCGCTGCAGGTCAATCGGCTGTTGGTGCTCGATGCATGGCCGGCCGACGCGCCGACGCCGGCGTTACCCGCGGCCGACGAGCGCCCGGCCTACTTTGCGGCGTTGCGCGAACAGACCGCGCTGTTCAGCGCGCGGCAGCGCGTCAAATGTCTTTCGGCCGATGCCTGTCGCGAGCCGGATTACACGCGGCTCGAATCGGCGCTCAACCGCAGCGCCGAGTTGACGCGCGCCGAAGGGCTGGGGAGCGCACCGCGCTCTGGCGCCGAGCCGCTCGTGCCCGCCCGTCCGGCCGTGCGGCGCGACCTCGGGCTCTGCCGCGTATCGGCCGACTCGGCGGCGACCGCTCTGCAGGCGGCGCGCACGGCGGCGACAGACTATCGTCGCAGCCGCGCGCGGCACGAGAACTATGAGCTGCTGACGCGCAACTGCGTCACCGAGCTGCTGGCGCAATTGGACGACGCGGCGCGGCATGATGCACCGCGTCCGCCATGGGAGGCGATCCCGTTCGTCTCTGCGACGGCGGTGGCCGACGACTACCCGGTCATCGCGCGTGAGACGTGGCCCTCGTTTCGGCAGCGCGCGCAGCAGCCGACGTGGGGATCCTGGCTGACCGAGGCGACGACACTGACGGCACGGGGCTATCGACCGACGGCGCGCGACTCGACGTTTCTCTTCTTCACCGACAGCGCGGTGGCGCCGCGGCCGCTGTTCGGAGCGGCCAACGTCGCGGTCGGGCTGGCGGGCGGGACGCTGGGCCTGGTCACCTGGCCGGTCGATGGCGGGCGGCGCCTGCGCGGCGGCTTGCTGGGCGTGCTCTACAGCGCTCCCGAGTTGGTCTTCGTCAATCTGCGCAAGGGCACGACCGCCTACCTGACGACGGCCGAGCTCGAGGGCGCAGGCGACGACGCCGTCGCCTGCGCCGCCCGCTGAGCATGCCGGCGCCTTACTGCGCGTGCGCCGGCTTCACCTCGATCGAGGTCTTGCGCACCGTGATCCATTTATCGAGCACCTCGTTCAGGGTGCCGTCCTTCTTCCACTGCTTGAGCACGGCGTTCAGCTGCTTGAGCAACTCGGGGTTGTCCTTCGGCACCGCCCACGCCAGCTCTTCCTTGGTGAGCGGCCGATACAGACCCTTGAGATGCTGGTTCTCGTTCATGAAGCCGCCGGTGACGCGCCACACCGCCGGCGCATCCTGAATGAAGAAATCGATCTGCTGGTCCTTCAGCGCCTGAATGCCTTCATCGGTGCTGGCGTAGCCGTGCAGCTTGGCCTTCTTCAAATGCTTACGGGCCCACTGCTCGCCGGTGGTGCGCGAGACGAAGCCGACGCGCGAGGCCGGGCGGTCCATCGCTTTGGGATCGCGCAGGGCGATGAAATCCTGCTCGCGCACGATGACCATCTGGCCGACCTCCAGATAGGGGTCGGTGAAGTTGACCTTTTCTTTGCGCTCTTCGGTGATCGACGTGCCTGACATGATCAAGTCGATCTTCTTCTCCGCCAGCTTGTCGCCGAGGTTCTCCCACTTCGTGCGGATGAGCTCGATGGGTCGCCCGAGCGCGGGGCCGAGGCGTTTGGCGAAATCGACTTCGATGCCCTTCAGGACGCCGTTCTCTTCGAACGCCAGCGGCGGGTAGTTCGGCGCGATGCCGACGCGCAGCGGCTCACCCGACGCCGGCGTCGGCGCCCCGGGCGGCATCGTGGCGGGCACCTCCTCCGCCCGCGCGCTGCTCAGCGTCGCGGCCAGCAGCGCGGCTGCAGCCATGCCGGCCCAACCGAGGCCCGGACGAATCGTCGATCGCATCTGCTGCATCTGTCCTCCGCTCTGCTCCGCTCCACGGACCGCCTGCTTTTGGCAAGGTGCCCGTCGCGCGTCAATGCGCTCTGCGGCCCAGCGCAGACCCCGATGCCCCAACGTCCATCCGGACGCCGATCGTGCTGCGCAGTATCGCCGCGCGCTGCTCTGCCGATGCGGCGCCGCTACTTGCTAGGCGCCGGGTGTGCTTGGCCGGCTTGGCCGGCGAAGGTTTCCAGCAGCTGGTTGATGTTGGTCGTCTTGACGTCGATGCCGCCGCCGGCCAGCGGCAACAAGAGGATGCGCTTGCCGTTCAGCGCCTCGGCCAACTTGAGCTTCACCGCGACCGCGCCGCCGCTCCCGGTCATGGCCTTGTTCAGCTCGCTGATGCCCTTGGCATCGGCTCGCCCTTCGGCGTCGATGGCCGCGGCGATGTTGCCCTGCTGGGCGAAATAAGCGTCGGCTTGAATCTGCGCCTGGCGGAACTGGCCATCCGTCGTGGCGACGATCTTGTTGACCTCGCCTTTGGCTTCTTCCAGCTTGCGCAGCCACTCTTCCTCGGCGGCCTTGGTGGCGGACTTGTTCTGCTCCGCGACCTGTTCGGCGATCTTCTTGTCCTCGATGGCCTGCTGATAGGCCGGGTTGAAGCGGTAGTCCTTGGTCGACACGCGCTCGACGATGACGCCGAACGGGTTCAGCAACTCGTTGAGCGCGACCTTGGCCTGCTCCGCTTTCTCGTCGCGCTCGTCCGACAAGTAGAACTCTTCGGTCTTGAGCTCGCCGAAGATGTCGCGCGTGCGGCTGCGCGCGATCGTGCGCACGACCTTGTCCTGCAGCTCGAAATTGCTCGGCGCGACGTACTGGACGATGTACGGCGCCTTTTGCGGGTCGATGCGCCAGGCGACGATGACGTCGAGGCTGATGTCGTTGCCGTCGATGGTCTTGAACAACAGGTCGTCGCGGTAGCGGCGATCGCCGCGCGATGGGTCGAAGGTCATCTCCAGGTTGTGTAGCTTGGTGTCGAGCACCTTCCAGCCGTTCAGGACAGCGGGAAAGAAGTAGAGCGCGCCGGCCGAGTAGACGTCCGGCAATACGCCGCTCGGCAGCAGCGGATCCCATTTGACGATGCGCACGCCGACCTCGGTCGGGCCGGTGGTGTGCGGCCAGAACACGGCGGCGCCGCCGACGATCAGGACGATGGCGATGAGCAACGAGCGCACGCGGCTCCTAGTTGTGCGGCTCGTCGGCGCGCGGCGTATGCGCGGTGGTGACGTCGAAAAGCTTCAACGTCGCGTCGAGGTTGAGCGGGTTGAGGCCGCTCGGACCGTCGCTCGGCAACACCAGGAGCTGGATGCCCTGCAGGGCCTCCGCCAGTTTGAGGCCGACCATGCGATCCGAGCCGGCGCCCTGCAGCGCGTCGTTGCGCAGTTGCGCGCGCTGCGCTTCGGCCAGCTTGATCAGCAAGTCGCCCTCGGCGTGCTTGGTGCGCACGTAGAGATCGCGCTCGGCTTCCTTGGTGACTTTGTACGCCTGGCCTTCCTGCAGCTTGACGTCGACGGCGGCCTGGCCTTCCTGGATCATCTTGCTGAGCTTGGCGCCCTCGGTCGCGGCGTGGCCCTCCGCCTGGTTCTTGAAGACCAGCTGGTCCTTGAGCTTCTTCTCTTCGATGTTCTTCTGAATCTCGTCGGTGTAGCGGAAGTAGCGCACCAATACCGCGTCGACCTCGATGCCGAACGGCGTCAAATCGCGGTTCAGCAGCGCCCGCGCCGCTTCGGCTTTGGCGTGGCGTATCGGGCTGTTGTAGAACTCCTCGGTCGTCAGCTCGCCGAGGGTTTGCTTCATCACCGGCTCGGCGCGCGGCGAGACGCCGTTGCTCTCGAACATGCGATCGGGCCCGAGGCGGGTGAAGACCAGATACGGGTCCTTCAGGTGGTAGATGACGCTGACGTCGACGTCGACGTAGAAGCCGTCCGAGGTCTGGATGTGCGCCGCTTTGCTGACGTCCGCCTCGCGCGCCGATTCCTCGCGCGTGCCGGTCAAATCGATGACCTGCAGATCCTTCGGGAACAGGTACATGCGCTCCAGGTCGAGCGGCTTGAGGACGAAGTGAAAGCCGGTGTCGTACACCGTCTGTTGCACGCCCGCCTTGCCGAACAGCGCCACGCGCACGACTTTGATGCCGAGCTGATCGGGGCCGATGTAGGTCAGGCAGCCCAGCGTCAGGAGCTTCAGTACGAGATAGGCAAGGAGCAGCGGTAGCACGACGCGTCGGAAGAACGGCGATCGGGCGACGCCGCGTACCGCGGTGACGTCGACGCGCGGGACGAGCGAGCGCTGATCAGCCATGACTAGCGCCGTCATACACGCAGGCACATGCCGGTGGGAAACGCCCGCCGACTGCCGGGCGAAAAATCAGCGCCGGCACGCTCAGCCGGCGCGTGCGAGCGCAGCGCTATTCGCTGAGGTTGGCGTCGAGCGCCAGATTGAGCGCGGCGACCAGCTCATCGATCGATACGCGTCCGTCGCCGTTGCGGTCGAGCGAGGTGCAGGTGTCGACCGCCGCTTGATCGAGCGCGATGGAAACGCCGCGAACCAGGTCGTCGACATTGACCACGCCGTTCCCGTCGCAGTCTCCTTCCACGCTGGGCGTGGCGGTCGGCGTCGGTGCCACAGCGGTCGGCGTGGCGGCGGCAGCCAGTGCGGCAAACGCCGCCTCGGCGTCGACCGCGCCCGCGCCGCTGATCGGGTCGACGCCGGCCGCGCCGATGTCGCGCGCCGTCGACTGCAACAGGCTGAGTAAGGCCGCCGGGCTGAGATCGGGGGCCTTCTGACGCAGCAAGGCGGCAACCGCTGCGGCGTGTGGCGCCGCCGCCGAGGTGCCGAAGAAATTCGGGAACGTGTCGGAATCCGCCGCGCTGTCGGTGCCGAAGAAGCTCGTGTTGCTGCCGTCCGGTGCCGCGAGCTCGGGCTTGAAGCGGAAGTGCGGACCGTCGGCGAAGCTTTGCCCGCTGTCGTCGATGGTCTGCACCAGATCGCCGCCGAGCGAGCTGAACGTCTCCGGGTCGATGCGCGTTGCGCTGCCGATCGCCGTGCCGTTGCTGGCCAGCTCGCGCACGTCGACGGCGCCCACGGCGGCGACGCCCTCTGCGGCCGGATGCCCGTAGATCTGCGGGTCGTGGAAGATGGTCGTGTCGAAGGCGTAGCGGCCGGGGAAATTGCACGTCAGCGGGAAGGTGGTGAGGCGGAACGCCGGGTCGGCGCTGCCGCAGAAATGATCGATGGCGACATACAGCGTTTTCGGCTGCGTGCCGCGGTTGGTGTACGTCGCGATTTCCAGCGGGTCGCCGGCGTTTGCTTCATTGCGCGCGCAGCCCTGCGGGTCGACGCTGGCGGCTACGATGGTGCTCGTAGGGCTGGCGGCGGAATACACCCACAGATCGAGGTCGGTGGCGGCGCCGGGCCCAAGCGTGCCGGAAAAAGGTTCCGCCCACTGCAGGACGAAGCCGATGCCGCATCCGGCCGGTACGCTGACGGCGGCAAAATGCTGTCCGCCGCCGAAATCGTGCAGATCGACGCCGGTCGGCTGGGTTTCTTCTTCTTCGTCGCCATTGGCATCGACGATCGTCTGCGAGACGCCGAACGTCGCCTCGTTGCCGGCAGCGGAAAATACCGGCACGCCCGCAGCGACCGCGCGGCGCTCGGCTTGCGCGATCGGGCCGTCCTGGAACATCGGCTCGGCGAAGAAGATGAGATCGTCGACGATCACCTGGGCGCCGCAGCTGCGCAGTTGATCGACCCCGGCGGCAAACGCCGACTCGTCGTCGCCGCCGGCGTGAAACAGGATATCGGCGCCCGGCGCCAGATCGTGAACCAGCTCGGCCATGCCGGCGCCCTCATCGGCGCCGCCGCTGCCGGAGTCGAGCACCGTGACGCTTGCCGGCAGGTCGCCGGAGCGCTGCGGCGCGGTGCCGGTCAACGTCCGCGCACAGCCGCTGCCGCTGACGGTGCCGTCGAGGGTGTCGTTGAAGCTGTCGGACACGATGCCGACTTTGATGCCGCTGCCGTCGACGTCATAGGTCGCGCGCGCCTGCGCCGCGCCCATGGCGGCGTCGGCGGCGTCGTCGACCGAGCCGGTGCGATGTTGCGACCCGTACAGCGGATGGATCGTGCTCACCGCCGGCAGCGCCGACAACGCTTCGAGCGTCTCCAGACTGCCGTGCGCGATGACGCGCGCGGTGGTCTCGTCGGCGCGCACGATCGACACGCCGGTCGCCGCGATCGCGGCCTCGATCTCGGGCGTCAACTGCCAGAGGCGCAGCTCCATATCGACGCCGTCATCCTCGGCCATGCGCACGCTTGGCAGCGCCGCTTGGATGTCGGCGCGGCTCATGCTCGCGCGGTGCAAGCGCCGCGCTTCGAGCAGCTGGCCGGAGACCTTGCCGAGCCCCGCTTTGGCCTCAGCCGCGCTCGGCTTCGTCGGCGCGGCGGCGTCGGCGGCGACGGCGAGCGTGAGGCTGGCGGTCAGCGCCAGCAACGTGGCGGCGAGGAGTGCGGGACGGGCGGGCGCGAGCACGAGTGTCAGAATCCTCTCTCTGGCGCGACTTTCAAAGTCCGAATTCGCCAGCATGTGGCACTTCGCACATGAAATCCGACCGATTGGGAGAGCCGCGGACGGCGCGGCATCAGACGCGCCGTCCGCGGCGGGCACCATGAACGGTACAAACGGGAGCCCGTACCGCTCACGGG
>Ga0265339_10000942_pt1 | contig 22347 bp, 20 predicted proteins | sample 4CB219metaG_FD_202085 | JGI IMG/M metagenome (GOLD analysis project Ga0265339, IMG submission 202085) | Rhizosphere microbial communities from Carex aquatilis grown in University of Washington, Seatle, WA, United States - 4-CB2-19 metaG | ecosystem: Host-associated > Plants > Roots >... | reverse complement strand
AGTGGACGCGGCAGACGCTCGGCCATGACCCGGCGGTGGTGAGCACGGTCGCCAGGATGCTGATGCAGTCGTGGCCCGCTTATCTGCACTACACCGGGCCGCTGGGCATGCAGACGCTGACCGGCATCACGGGCACGCATTACGGGCCTGACATTGAGGCCAGCGAGAACAACGGCTGGGGCCAGTGGCACCATGCGGACCACCTTGGTGTGGGCATGGACCGGACGGTTGCAACGGGGACGGGATACGTGGGGCAGTACTCGCCGGAGTTGGCCAAGGTCTATGAGAGCACCTCCACGACTCCGGACAACCTGCTGACGTTCTTCCATCACGTTCCGTACACATGGAATTTGCATGATGGCCGCACGGTGATCCAGTACGTCTACGACAGCCACTACAAGGGCGCGGACGAGGCGGCGGAGCTGGGGCGGGAGTGGGCGACTCTGGAAGGGAAGGTCGAGCCTGCCTTGTATAAGGATGAGCGCGCGCGGCTGGAGTATCAAGCCGGACATGCGATTGTGTGGCGGGACGCGATTGTGCAGTATTTCCTGAAGTTGAGCGGGATTGCGGACGCGAAGGGGCGCGCGGGCAACTATCCTGGGCGGCTGGAGGCGGAGTCGGCGCGGCTGACTGGTTACCAGGTGATTCCTGTGAAGCCGTGGGAGGACGCGTCGGGTGGTCAGGCGGTGACGTGCCATCTGGCCGCGGAGGGCACGGCGGAAAAACCCTGCGCTGCCGAGTGGAACTTCTCCGCCAATCCGGGGCAGTACCGGGTGGCAGTCCAGTATTTCGATCTGCAGGGAGGGAATGCGCGATTCCGGCTAACTGTGAACGGCCATGAGGAGGCGACATGGGTGGCGGATGCAAAGTTGCCGTCGTGGCGGCCGAACGGCGACAATTCGACGCGGTTCACCACCGGTGAGATCGACCTGAAAGCCGGCGACATTCTGCGCGTGGAGGGGACGCCGGACGGCAAAGATCCAGCGGCGCTGGATTACATTGAGTTACTGCGGACCAGGGACTAGAACTGGTTGCGGGAATGGCTTTGGGAACTTAGTTGCGCCGCAAACGTCCAATGAAAGGACTCAGGTTTCAGTCCCTCGTGTTTTTTGCATGGAAGGAACCATTCTCGCACGTTTACCGTAGCCTTCAAGGTTGGAGGTCGGGACCATGGACCAGTCGCGTAAGCGCGGATCGAGCGCGGTGGCGCTAAGCCTCGCGGCGCACGGGGCCGTGCTGGCGCTGCTGCTGGTAACGGCGCATTGGGTGGGAGCACGTGCAGTCGAGCCCGCGAAGGACCGGCGCTGGATCTCGTCGATTGAGATTGCCGGTGCGGCGCGGCACGCCAGGATCTTTCTCCCCCAGCGGCCCCAGGCCCAAACCACTCCGGAGCCTCCGCAGGGCGCGAAGATCACCGCGCCGGCGCCGCAGATTCAGAGCGGCAATCGAAACGGCCGCAAGGATGCTCCGGAGCGGGATACGCACGGCCGAGGAATGGCGGCGCACGGCGCGGGGAACGACGACCAGGACGTGATGCCGGCGTTTCCCGTGTTCAGCCCCCGCCCCGCGGTCACGGACCGCGCGCTGTTGCCTTCCACGCAGCAGAAAGTGGTAGTGGATGTGAAGCTCAGCGCGGACGGCCTCGTACTCAATGAGACGCTGGTGAAGGGCCTGGGCAACGGGTTGGACACCATGGTGATGGATATCGTGAAGACCTGGCGCTTCCATCCGGCGATGGTCGACGGCAAGCCGGTAGCCAGCGAGGCCGAATGCATCTTCCCGTTCGACGCGAATTATCCGGTGGGGCCGGCATGAATGGTTGGATTATCCGGCTAGCGCACGCAATCTGCACCAGTCTCTCCTCATTCACCCCGTCGAAATCCCCTCTGCGCGCCAGTGCTGCTGGAAAGGTGAACTGCTTCATCTGCTCAAGGAAACACGGCATCTTCCATCGCGTGGATGCTCCATAGCACCGGGACCGATGAACCTCTATCCTTTTTGGGCCACAGATGCAGATCGGATCTCCGCAAATCGGTTTACTACAGTACAATTCGAGGGAAGCAATCCACAACAATGGGATTCCGGCTGCGAAGCTGATCCCGCCAGATCTTCCGCAAGTTTCTGTTGCGGTCCACGAACAATTCACCGCGTCTAGGGTTCCAACAAGACGAGGAATTGATCCATGAAGTTCAAACCATCGCTTGCGATAGTCGTGCTGCTGCCCATTTCTTTCTTTTGCGGTTGCGGCGGAAGTAATTCAACCGGAGGCGGAGGAGGAGGCGGCGGAGGCGGCGGCACAGGCGGAAGCGTAACAACCGTCTATATCGCCGGCGGTTCCTACAACCCGATCAGTGGAACCTCACAGGCCTACTACTGGGAAAACGGCGTTTCTTCTGTCATCGCCGGCGGAGTTACAGGGTATGACCCCGGACTGAATACGTGGTCAGTTACAGCATCCGGCAGCAATATTTACATGGCCGGCGATGGGTATGACTCCGCCACCAACCATTCCGTAGCCATGACGGCACTGAACGGCAACGTGGTCGCACTTACCGATGGAAGCGCGAATGCCTCGGCAAACTCTATTGCCGTCTCGGGGAGCAATGTATATATCGCGGGCGCGATGTACGACAGCACCACCGGCAACAATATCGCAATGTACTGGAAGAACGGGACGGCGGTTTTGCTCACCGATGGAACCTTGGACTCGGAGGCGAATGCAATCGCCGTTTCCGGCAGCGATGTCTATGTAGCCGGTTATCAGCACAACAACGCGACCGGTTACGCCCAGGCTGCTTACTGGAAGAATGGCCAGGTCACCGCGCTGCCCGCCGCTGCGCCGAGTAATACTAGTCTTTCTAACTCGATCGCCGTTTCCGGCAACAATGTTTACGTCGCGGGCCTCGAAAACTTTAACGGAGGCATACCCGCAGCCTGTTACTGGCTGAACGGCACGGTCATCGCCCTGACGCAGGGACCAAAATCGAGCCTGGCCTACTCGGTCGCCGCTTCAGCCGGCGATGTCTACATATCCGGTGTTGACTATAACTCCTCGAACGGCCAGGGCCTGGCTGTGTATTGGAAAAACGGCGTGGAAGTAGTGCTTTCTAACCCATCGACGCCGGCGTTTGGTTATTCGATCGCCGTCTCCGGAACCGATGTCTATGTTGCCGGCCAGCAGTGGGACAGCTCAACCAGTTACTACGTGCCCTATTACTGGAAAAACGGGGTAGGCACGGCACTCCCGGCGTCTGCCACGGAGGATGGCATAGCTGCGTCGGTTGCCGTAGTCGTCTCTCAGTAGAGGCCTTATATCGGATCGAACGTTTGCGTGGAGGCTGGGTCGCCTTGGCAGGGAATCGCGGGGATTGGTGACGGTGGATTGGCAGGAGCCCGCGGCTTCGGCGAGTTCCCGCCGTGACGCACAAGGCGTGCCGGTGTGCCTGGTGCCGCATGCGTCCAGCTTCAGCCCGTGGCTTGAGCGCTGGCAGCGCGAGCACGAGGTGGGCGTGGTGGCGGTGGCGCGCCTCATGAACATTCTTGCCGGCGGGTTCGAGATGCGGGCGCGCGGAATCGCCTCGCAGTGCCTCGTGCTGGACTATCCGGGGTGCGAGAGGCACTGGCGGGCGGAGCGGATTGCTACGGGGGTGGATGAGGAGAGGCTGGTGCGGATTGCTTGCGCCAATGGGCAGGGGTCAGGGGGCGGTGAGTTGCTGACACCACGCGAAGCGCGAGGCTAACCACCGCTGCGCCTGCGGAGCGGTTCATGCATCGCGGGTTGGCGACTCGGCCATCGGGGGTGCTATGGTGAGTCCCAAATGCCGTTTGTGACCACGACCGAAGCCGGGGTGCCGATTGCGGGGCCCAGCGCTACTCTGATCTACGACGACTGGTACCCGGCCCTGCGCACTTCCACGCTAAGCAAGGGCGAGCTGACCACCGCCACGCTGCTCGATATTCCGCTGGTGCTGGGGCGGCGCGCGGACGGGCGCGTGTTTGCCATGCGCGACTCCTGCCCGCACCGCGGCATTCCGCTGAGCTACGGCTGGTTCGACGGCGAGCGCGTGACATGCCGCTATCACGGTTGGGAGTTTGAGCCGTGCAGCGGGCGCTGCGAGCTGATTCCGTCACTTACTTCCCACGACCGCCTGGACGCGACGCGGATCTATGCCACCGCGTTCCCCTGCGAGGAGCGCGACGGGCATGCTTGGGTGTTTGTCCCAGGGCCGGGAAGCGGGAGACTCTTGCCGGGCGCGCAGCCGCGAGCGGTGCCGGAACTTAAAAAGTTCGGCCCGCGATACCGGACGGCGCATCTGACGGCGGACCTGCCCTGCAACGTGGATCACGGGATCATCGGGCTGATGGACCCGGCGCATGGACCGTTTGTGCACCAGGCGTGGTGGTGGCGCTCGCGCGCGTCCATCCGCGAGAAAACCAAGAAGTTTGAGCCCATCCCGGAAGGGTTCCGCATGAGCGCGCATGCGCCCAGCGGCAACTCCGCGCCCTACAAGCTGCTGGGCGTCTATGGCCAGCCTGTGGAAACGACCATCGACTTTATGCTGCCCAACCGGCGGACGGAGACCATCCGCTGCGGCGACAAGTGGTTCTCAAGCCTGACCACGGTGACGCCGGTGACCAGCTCCACCTGCCGCATTGACGTAATTGCGGCGTGGAACGTTTTCTACTGGGTGCCGCTGGTGACGCCGGTGGCCAAGTTCTTCGGCGCGAAGTTTGTGCGCCAGGACCAGGTAACGATGATCCAGCAGGCGGAGGGGCTGCGGCACAATCCCAGCCTGATGCTGATTGACGACGCGGACAAGCCGGCCAAGTGGTACTTCGCGCTGAAGCAGGCGCGGCTGGAGGGATCAGGCAAGCACCCGATGGATGGCGAAGTGGAGTTGCACTGGCGCAGTTAGTGGTCAGTGATCAGGCGTTAATCCCTCAGCCGCTATCATCAAACAGTGACTATGAGCCGAGTGAAAGAGCTGTTGAAGCCGCTCGCCGAAGATGGCGCCGCGCTCACCCGCGAGCAGGCTGCGGAGGTCCTCACTGAGATCCTCACCGGCCAGGTGCCGGAAGTGGAGACCGCCGCGCTCCTCGCCGTGTTGGCCACGCGCGGCGAGCAGGCCCCCGAGCTTGCCGGCTTTGTGGATGTGATGCGCACCCGCTCCATCCCGGTCCCGCTGACTGAGGCTGAGCGCGACGAACTGGTTGACTGCGTGGGCACGGGCGGCGGCGGCCCGCAGACCTTCAACATCTCCTGCGGAGCGGCCCTGGTGGCATCCGCAGCCGGCGCCCGCGTGGCCAAGCACGGCAACCGCGCCGTCACTTCGCGCTGCGGCGCCGCCGATGTCCTCGAAGCTCTGGGCGTTCCCATTGACATGAGCCCCGAGCTCGCCGCCGAGTGCCTGCGTGAAACCGGCTTCGTCTTTCTCTTCGCGCCGCTCTATCATCCCGCGATGAAGATGCTGGGGCCGCTTCGCCGCGCGCTCGGCTTTCGCTCCATCTTCAACCTTGTTGGCCCGCTCACCAATCCGGCCGGCGCGCGCGCCCAGGTTATTGGCGTGCTTGCGCCCAGCCGCGTGCTGCTTGTTGGCCGAGCGCTGGTTTCGCTCGGCGCGCGCCGGGCTTTCGTGGTGCACGGGTCTGACGGCATTGATGAGCTGACCACCAGCGGGGAATCCGTGGTGGCGCGCGTCGAGGAGACCGAGCCCGGCCAGCCGCCCCACATGAAGGCCGCGCGCATCACGCCGGAGATGGCCGGCGTGCCGCGCTCCACCATCGAGCAGTTCTCCGGCGGCGATATAGAGACCAATACCCGCCTGCTCTACGACGTCCTCACCGGCATTCCGGGGCCGCGCCGCGACATTGTGCTGCTGAACGCCGCCGCCGCGCTGGTGGCCGCGGGACGCGCCGTCGACCTGAAGGAAGGCGTAGCCATGGGCACGGAGGCCATCGACTCCGGCCAGGCCGCGGCCACGCTGGCCAAGCTGCGCCAGTTCGGAGAAAAGCTGGCGTTGTAAGAGAGCGAACGGAGATACACTTGGACGATGCCAGACAGCTTTGATCGCGAAGAGCCGACCGCCGCTTCCCAGGGAAAGCAGCCCGAGCACTCCGTTCCAGATGCTCAGTTGGAGCAGGCGGCCGCAAGGGAGAAGCTCTCACTCCAGGAGCTATTCGACCTGATCGATCAAGCTGACTTTCCTCCGAACTTTATGGCCGATCGCGAAACGCACATGCCGGTCGAGCGCGATTTCTCTTGGATGGAAGAGCAGGATTCGGAAAGCTAACTGCTAAAAGCTGACGGCTGCTGCTACGCGCTAAACCGCCGCGCCAGTTTCCATCCTGCCCACGCCAGCGCCAGCGCCAGCGCCACCCATCCCGCCTGCTGCACCGCCGGCGAAACCGCTGCGCTCATATGCATGCTTGGCAGCGCCAGCCCGCCCTCAGTTCGCACCGCGCGCGTCATCTCCACCGCTACCCACACTAGCACTGCAGCCGCCACCACAAACCCCGCCAGCGCCCGCTTCCACGGAAACGGAATCGGCGCCGGCCCCGCAGCCTCCGCCTCAACCCGATCCATCACCGACGCCAGAAAGCCGGAAGACGGAACCAGCTCGTCCTCGTCCGCTACGATCCTGTCCAGCTCTTCGCGACCCATCTCAGGCCTCCTTATTCCGGTTCAGATGTGTTACGCCGCCGCCCGATATGCCCTCTGCCTCCGCTGCCAGACTGGGAAAGCGCTTCTTCAGGAGCGCCCGGCCCCGCGCCAGCCGCGCCTTCAGCGTCCCGGCGGGCATCTTCAGCGTACGCGCCGCCGTGTCCACGTCATTCTCATGAAAGTAGTAGAGCACCACCGGCTCGCGATACCGCTGGGGAAGCGCCAGCACCGCGCGCCGCACTGCCTCACTGCGATTGGTCTCTTCAATCAGCGCATGCTGCCGGGCAGGCGTCGCGGGTTCCGGCGCATCTTCCATCGGCGCAGTCACCGTGGGGAACCGCTTCAGCTCATTGCGGTAGACATTCGCGGCTACGGCAAAAAGCCAGGTGGAAAAACTTCCTTCCCGCCGCCAGCCGCTCAGGCCCCGCCATGCGCGCACAAACGCATCCTGCGCCAACTCTTCGGCGCGGCCGCGGTCGCGGCAATATCGCCAGGCCATATTCACCAGCGGCCCCTGCCAGCGGCGAACTATACCTTCGAAGGCGCGCGCATCCCCGGCCAGGACGCGTTCCACGTCGGCCAGGTCGTCATTCGCAATGGGTGCCGGTTCGGTCATGGCGGGTTCCGTGCAGTCAGACAACACAATGGGAGTGCCGGTTGCATTTTATTCCTGCCGCGCGCTTGACCCCTGTCCCCTGACCCCTGATCCCTTTTTTTTTGCAACCGGCGCGCGGCCTCTCTTGTCGTACCGGCTGCAAGGGACAAAAAAACGTCCCGCGACAAGGAGGGTTTTGAAATGGGGCACTTACTTCTGATGGAACTTGGCGACAACTCCCAGATGGGCATGTGGATGTTTCTTTCGGTGGGCTCGGTCTGCCTGTTCGTGGTCTTCATTCCGCTGGTGAGCTGGATTGACAGCCGGCGCAAGGAGCGCGAGGCGTTCTACAAGGCCGACACTTTCCGTCGGCTGGCCGAATCCACCAACGATGGGTCCAAAGTGGCACTCGAAATGTTCCGCGAGGAGAACCGGCTGAGCCGCATCAAGAAGCGCGAAGGCATGAAGATTGGCGGCCTCATCAATATCGGCGTCGGCGTAGGCCTCACCGCCATGCTCTATCAGGTCGGCGGCCAAAGAGGCGATAACCCCTACCTGGTTGGCCTCATTCCCGGCCTTGTTGGCGTAGCCATGCTTGTGTATGTCTACTTGATGGCCGCGCCGATTGAGTGAAGCCAATTGTTGCGATCAGGGGCGTCCGCGCGGGTTTGGCGCGGACGCCGGAAATCAACGCCGGCGACCCCGGGGGCCGATAATGGGCGTTCAAAAGATTCAACGTGGGTGTGCGTAATGCTCGATCTGGACGTGCGTAATATTCGATGGCATCGTGCATAATATTCGATGGCATCGAATGATTTTCACTCCCGTTGTTTCCGGATCGATTGTCTGCCGCGCGCCGAACCGTTTTCCATTCCCCAATGGATTGCGCGCAATCCCCGTGACTGAGTTGTGATCACAGCAGGGCTTCAATCCTCCCGCCCAGCTTACCGGGATCCGTGGATGGCGCGTGACGGCTCACCACGCGTCCCTTTCGATCCACCAGAAACTTGGTAAAGTTCCACTGAATCCGCCCCAGCCCGAACAGGCCCCGGCGCTCCCGCTTGAGCAGCCGGAAGACCGGATGCGTTTGCGGGCCGTTCACTTCTATCTTGGAGAACACCGGGAAGCTGACCCCGTAGTTCCGCTCGCAGAAGGTCCCGATCTCCGCGTTCGAGCCCGGCTCCTGGTGGCCAAACTGGTCGCAGGGAAAGGCGAGAACGACGAAATCGCGATCCTTGTATTGCTGGTATAGCTGCTCCAGGGCGGCGTACTGCGGCGTGAAACCGCAGCGGCTGGCGGTATTCACAATAAGGAGCACCCGCCCGGCAAACTCCGAAAGCCGGAGCGCCGTGCCGTCCAGCAGATCGGCGGAGAGCTGATAAATCGCTGAGGGCTCCTGGGACACCTTAATTCCTCCCACACTGGAGGATGTCATGTGACGGGCTCGTGCGTCTAAGCACCGTGCAGCGCATACGAGGGAACAAAGCCGACGATGGAGCCGGTTGGGCCGTTTGCGTCCGGTAAACTGGGGCTGGCAGCTTTTTTTTTGACGTGCCCGGCGGGCAATTGGCCCGGAAAGGTCCCAAGTGAGGCGGGGATGACTCGATTTCCGTCCTCAGCGGGGCCGGCCGGTTTGGGGCTCATGGCCGCGGTCCAATATAATCGACTTTTCCTCGAGGCAGAGCCGATCTTTCGAGAGCAATGAGGGTGTGCATATTTTTCCCGTGAACTGTAACCATGGACCGCACCAGAACGATGTGCGCTCGCCGCAGGGGCATCCCACGGTGAAGAAGCTGCACGAGGATTCATCCCCCGCTCTGGGGAAGCTGATTCGAGCGGCACGCGCGCTGTTGCTGCTGGTCCTGGTGGCATCGCCATTAGCCGCGCTGGCCCAGCAGGCAAACACTATCGTGGAGATGCGGGTCATCGGCCAGCGGCGCATTCCCAAGGAAACCATCCTGGCCCGGATGTTCACTCACATCGGCGACCAGTACGATCCCATCTCCATCGAGCGCGACTTCAACTCCTTGTGGAACACCGGCTACTTTGAGAATCTGCGCATCGAGCGCGAGGACTCGGAGAAGGGCGTCATCCTGGACGTCTATGTTACGGAAAAGCCGACCATCCAGGAGATCAACTATCACGGGCTGAATTCGTTCTCGGTTTCCGACGCCCTGGACCGGTTCAAGAAGGAAAAGGTGGGCCTGAGCGTGGAGAGCCAGTTTGACCCCACCCGCATCAAGCACGCTGAAGCCGTGCTGCGCGCAATGGAAGCCGAGCACGGCCACCAGTTCGCCACCATCAAGACTGAAGTCAAGACCATTCCCCCGGCCATGGTGCAGGTGAACTTCAACATCAAGGAAGGGCCGACGGTAAAAGTGGGCTCCATCCGCTTTACCGGGAACAAGCACATCCCCTCGCTGGTGCTGCGGCGCTCCATGAAGAACCTCAAGCCGGTCGGCATCCCCTACTCCCTCATCTTTGAGGACATCTTTGCCAAGACCTTCGATTCCTCAAAGCTGGAAGAGGATACGGAGCGCGTGCGCCAGGCATACCGCGACAAGGGCTACGCCAACGCCGCGGTGGAGGAACCGCAGACGCAGATCCACGACGAAGGCGGATTGAACTGGCTCACTTTCCGGCCGAACCACGGCAAGCGCATCGATATCCTGATGCCGATCGAAGAGGGTGCGCGCTATCGCCTGGGGACCATCACTTTTACAGGGAACAAGGCCATCACCAACACCAAGGCGCTGCGGTCGCAGTTCGTCGTCAAGGACGGCGAGTGGTTCAATGCCACCCAGTTGGCCAAGGGCCTTGACAACCTGAAGAAGGCCTACGGTGCGCTCGGTTACATCAACTTCGCCGTCATCCCCAAACCCGTCTACGACGACCAGAAGCATACGGTGTCGTTTGACATGGACATCGATGAAGGCAGGCAGTTTTACGTGTCGCGCATCGAGTTCCAGGGCAACACTGTAACCCGCGACAAGGTCATCCGGCGCGAGCTGCTGCTGGAAGAGGGCAATGTCTACAACTCCCAGTTGTGGGAGTACTCGCTGCTCCGGCTCAACCAGCTGGAGTATTTTGAGCCCCTGCGCGTGGAACAGGACTCCGAGGCACACCAGGATGCCGAAGCCGGCACCGTGGACCTGCTCCTCAAGGTGAGGGAGAAGGGCAAAAACTCCATCGGCCTGAACGGCGGCGTGAGCGGCTTGTCCGGCGCCTTCCTCGGCCTCAATTACCAGACCAACAACTTCCTGGGCCTGGGCGAAACCCTCAGCGTGCAGGCCAACCTGGGCAACGTGGGACGGACGTTCATGTTCGGCTTTTCTGAGCCGTACGTGCGCAACCGGCCGCTGAACTTCGGTTTCCAGCTCTTTGACCAGAAGCAGGACTACAACGCGGCCAAGAATTACCAGGCAACCACGGGCCAGCAGATCAACCTCTCCTCGGCGCAGCAGGCGCTGACGCAGAATTACAACCAGGCTTCCACCGGCCTGAATTTCAGCCTCAGTTATCCGCTCAAGCGGCACACATTCCAGCGCCTCGGGTTCACTTACTCGTTGCAGCGTTCCACCATCAGCGCCTTCTCAACCGCCTCGCAGACTTTCTTCCAGACCATCGCGTTCCGCTCCGGCATCCAGGGCTCGAATTCGCTCACCGGCATCGTCAACAGCTCGGCCTCGTTCAGTTACGTTTACAACACGGTGAACAACCCGATGCGGCCGCGCACCGGCAAGGAATACACCGCGGTCTTTCAGTTCTCCGGCATCGGCGGCAACCTGCGCTACTTTGCCCCCTTCGTGGCCTACAAGAGCTACCGGTCGATGCACTACTTCCGCCCCGACGCCACCGGGCATAACGTGCTGGCGCTTCGCGCGCAGCTCGGTTATATCCAGGGCTTCGGCGGTGACGTAGCCCCGCCGAACAGCCGCTTCTACGCCGGCGGCGAAGAGGAAATCCGCGGCTTCGACATTCGCGGCGCAACCCCCTACGGCTATGTGCCCAACCGGGTCACGGTGCAGTTGACCAATCCGGACGGAAGCTGCGTGCCGCGCGACCCCGCGAACCCGCAATTGAACCAGTGCATCCTGGTGCCCATCCCCGTGTACGGCATCGTCTCCATCGGCGGCGATACGAATCTCACGGCCAACGCCGAATACCGCATTCCCATCGCAGGCCCGGTTACGATCTCCTTCTTCGACGACTTCAGCATGGACATGGCGCTGAACAAAGGACAGCTTGAGCAGAGCCCGGAGGGATTCGCTACCCTTACCGCGCCGCTCTACGGCTGCCCGGTATACAACAACGGCGCCTGCCAGTACGGCATCCCGGGCTCCAAGGTCGGCTTCCAGAAGAACATCCGGCCAGTGGCGGGCACTGACATTGTGCCTCGCATGTCGCTCGGCGGAGAGATCTCGGTCATCATGCCCGTCATTAACGCGCCGTTCCGCCTCTACTACGCATGGAACCCGCTCCGGCTCTACGAGACACCGTACTGCAACCAGAACGCCAACGGCTCCCGCAACCAGAGCTGCTCGGCGCAGTTGATCACCCGCGACATGTTCCCGCCGGGCGGCGCGGGCGACTACACCTACGCTCAGGCAATCCAGGGCTACGGAGCGCTGAACCTGTTCCGCGAACCCAGAAAGACCTTCCGCCTCACGGTTTCCACCACGTTCTAAAGCCGCCCGGGAAAGCCGGATTCAACACCAGGGGCCGCTCAATCCGAGCGGCCCTTCTGCTTTGCCGCCTGCTCTCCAACCGCACACCCCGGCCCCCGACTCGCGTTTGACTGAACTGAAATAGCACCCAATCCCAGCGGCGTAGCCGTTGACCTGGGCGGAAGCGTTTGGATCGCCAACCAGGGCAACAACACCGTGACAAGAATTCTGGGCGCAGCAGCGCCCGCCGCGCCGCTCTCCACCGCCGCCAAAAACAACACCACCGGCGCAAAGCCCTGAACCCGATAAGCAACTCGCGTAAGGAATCGTGTCAGGGCACAACCGGGGTACGCTCTGGCGACGGGTGCGTCGCGCGCAGCACCCCGCCCCCTGTTCCCTAGCCCCTGACCCCTGACCCCTGACCCCGGACCCCGGACCCCGGACCCCGGACCCCGGACCCCGGAAGTTTGACGCTTCCATGGCCCCAACCTATAATTTAGATAGTCCTGCCGATCTCAGGAATTTGTGTCTTTTTCCTGCCTGTAGCGTCTGATGCTCAGCCCGCAAATCGAGAGACCGAAACTGACGAAGTGCGCGCCGGTGAGTGCGCACGAGGGCGGGAGATGAGAGGGAGTTTGACCATTAGTATGAAGCGCAATATCGCCATGACAGCCGTTCTGGCCCTGGGAATGTCCCTGGCCGCCGCAGCCCAAACCGCACCCGCCGCGGGCGCCGGTTCCACGCAAGCCCCCAAAGTGGCCGTCATCGCGTTCCAGGCGGCAGTCACCTCCACCAACGAGTTCCAGCGCGATTTCGCTGACCTGCAGAAGAAGTTCCAGCCGCAGCGGGATCAGCTCAAGACCCTGAGCGACGAGGTGGATGGGCTCACCAAGCAGCTCCAGGCGCAGGGCGCCACACTCACTGACGCCGATCGCGCCACCAAGGCGCGGCAGCTTGATGAAAAGAAAAAGCAGGCGCAGCGCATCGCCGACGACGCCCAAAACGACTACTCCCAGGAGATGCAGGACACCTTCGGCAAGGTAGCCCAAAAGGTCGCCCAGTTGCTCCAGGATTACGCCAAGTCGCAGGGCTTCACCATGGTGCTGGATGCCACCGAGCAGCAGCAGCAGGCTCCGCTGGTCCTCTACGCGTCCCCCTCCAGCGACATCACCAAGTCCATCGTCGACGCCTACAACACCAAGTCGGGTGTGCCCGCGCCGCCGCCGGAGGCCCCCTCGGCTCCCCGGCCCGCCGCGCCGTCCAAGTAAATCGCAACACAAAATCACTCAGAACAGGGGCCGCAGCCATGCGGCCCTTTCGCTTTATGCTCGGAACAGTGCGCGGCCGCCTGCGGCAACCTGCGTCCCGGCAACTACCCCCGAGTTCGGTCAGACGGGTGAACGAACTACCCCTGGGTTCGGTCAGACGGGTGAACGAACTACCCCTGAGTTGTCTCATGCTTTTTGTGATCTGGACCACAAAGGCCCATGCTTCCGAAATCGCCGGCTTGACGCAAACGCCGTTGCTAACTAAATTATTAGTTACCCGTCTGACACGGTGAGGACAGACAAAACCAGCCCTCCCCCAGACCCCGGAGACCATGCCCCCTAAACCGTCCATCACGCTGACCCAGGCCGAGTTAAGGCTCATGAAGGTGCTGTGGCTGCGCGGCGAATCCAGCGTGGCTGAGATGGCGGCAGCCTGCGCCGGCGAAGCCCCCCTGGCCTACACCTCGGTCCTCACCACCATCCGCATCCTCGAGCAGAAAGGCTACGTGGCCCACCGCCAGGAAGGCCGCGCCTTCCTCTACAGCGCCGCCGTCGCCGAAACGGACGCGGGGCGAAGTGAAGTGAAGCACGTGCTCCAGCGTTTCTTCGGTAACTCGCGGGAACGGCTGGTGTTAAGCCTTCTCGGCGACGACGGCATCAGCCCCGATGAACTGCGCCGCCTCAAGGAAGCTATCGCCTCCGTTCCTGACGATCCGGCATCTGAGACAGCCGCGGAGGTTGGGCCATGAACCAGTTTGCCCCCATGCTCACAGGCTGGTCGGCCGACGCGGCAGGCGCTCTCCTTGCTGCCGTCTGGGAAGGCGCTCTGCTGGCCGCCCTGGTTTGGATGGCGTTGCGCCTGCTCCCCGGCCTGAGCGCCGCCGCCCGGTCCCTGGTGTGGCTTAATGTCTTTATTCTCATGACTTTGTTGCATTTGGTTCCACTTCTATCCGGCACCCCGGCGGGCAGCCCGGCAATCGCTTCGCACACGCTCCACCTCGACCCCCGCTGGTCCCTGGCCCTGGCAGCAGTCTGGCTGGCGCTTTCGCTTCTGCGTGCGGGCCAGCTTGTGGCCGGCGCCCTGCACCTCCGGCGCCTGGCCCGGCAGGCAGTGCCATTGCCGGTCAGCCCTCAAATCGCCAGCTTGCTTGAAAATCACGGCCAGCTTGTCGAGCTCTGCACCTGCGTTGAGGTCGCCCGCCCCAGCGTTCTCGGATTTTTTCGGCCGCGCATCCTCCTTCCACCCGATCTGGCCCAGCGCCTGACGCCTGCCGAGCTGCAACAAGTGGTTGTGCATGAAGTGGAGCACCTGCGGCGCGGCGACGACTGGACCAACCTCATCCAGAAGCTGGCCCTCGTCCTCTTTCCGCTGAATCCCGCGCTGGCCTGGGTGGAGCGCCGCTTGTGCGCGGAGCGCGAGCTGGCGTGCGACGATCGCGTGCTGCACTCCGGCTCCGGGCGCAAGGCGTACGCGCTTTGCCTCGCCCGCCTGGCGGAGTACTCGCTGGTGCGCCGCGGTTTCGGACTGGTGCTGGGCGCGTGGGAACGTCGTCCTGAGCTGGTGCGCCGCGTTCAGCGCATCCTTTCCGAACCGGCGCGCGGCATGAGGCGCTGGCCGGCCTTGGCAGCCACGGGCGGGTTGGTAGCAGGCGCGGTGGCATGTGCGCTCACCCTGGCGCGCGCGCCGCAGGTGGTCCAATTTGCGCCGCCTCCGCTGACCCAGGCGCAAATCGCGGCCTCGCTGGACATTGGCCAGGTGAGCCGTGCCCTGGGCGGAACGCCGGAGATGGTCAAAGCGGTGGTGCCGGCAAAGCTTGATCGGCAAGCCAATCCAGCGGCCGCCCGGCCCGCAGTGGTCCACCGGCGGTTCCATCGCGCCGCGCCGGCCAGCAGCCTGGCAGACCTTAGAACTCCTCCGCCTCCGCAAGCGGCAACGCTGGTGGTTATGACGGAGTGGACAGACGTGGCCACCACGCCGCGATTAGTGGTGGCGTATGCCGGAAACCCCACCCTTAAGCCGGGCCTGAGGCAAGCCCCGCCGGTCATCCGCGCCACTTTTGCAGTGGTCCGGACCCCGATGGGCTGGCTGGTAATCCAGATTTAAACCAATAGCGGCCCCAGCCGCACAACAACACTCAAACAACAGCAATTGAATCAACAACCGTGGAGAAGACAAATCATGAACCGAGCAACTAATCATTTAGTAAGTACGGTAAAAAGGCTGGCCATCCCCGCCGCCGCGGCGGGCGCGTTTGCCCTGGGCGCCGTCCTCTTCGCAGGGCACGGCCGGGTAAGCGCGGCGGTCCAGTCCAGTGCGCCGCTCAGCGATGACAGCGCCTCGCCGCTCCTCAGCCTTGACCAGGCCATGGAAGCTGTGGCCTCCAAAGTCACGCCGTCGGTAGTGAACGTCTACGTAACGGCGCGGGAAAAGGGTGGCGGAATATCTGAGAACGGCGGGCAGCAGATGCAACTGCCCCCGGGCCTGCAACAGTTCTTCGGGCCCATGTTCCCCCATGGTCAGCCGCAACAGCCTCAGATCGAGCACGGCATCGGATCGGGCATCATCATCTCGCCCGACGGCTACATTGTGACCAATGACCACGTAGTGGACGGCGCCACCCAGATCAAGGTGACCCTCAATGACCGGCGCATTCTTACCGCCAAGGTTGTGGGCACTGACAAGCTGACCGACATTGCCGTGTTGAAGGTCGACGCCAACAACCTCTCCCCGATTTCCTGGGGCGACTCGACCAAACTGCAACCCGGGCAAACCGTGCTGGCCTTTGGCAGCCCGTTTGGCTACTTCCAGTTCTCCGTAACCCGCGGCATTGTGAGCGCGGTCAACCGGCCCAACCCGTTTTCAGATGACGCGCGCAAGCCCGGCGGCTACATCCAGACCGACGCGGCCATCAACCCCGGCAACTCCGGCGGGCCGCTGGTGGATGCGCGCGGCCAGCTGGTGGGCATCAACACCTTCATCATCACCAACTCCGGCCAGTTTGCCGGCGCCGGCTTCGCTATTCCTGAGCAGATTGTGCGCGCCACCGCTGACCAGATCGTGAAACACGGCAAGGCGGAGCACGGATACCTCGGCGTCAATATTGAAGCCGTTACGCCGCAGAACGCCCAGTTCTTTAACCTGACTAATGCAACCGGCGCCATCGTCTCCCAGATTCACCCGGACACCCCGGCCAGCAAGGCTGGATTGAAACAAGGAGACGTGATCACTGAGGTAAACGGGCAGAAGGTGAATGACTCATCCAGCCTGCAAATCGCCATCAGCAACATGACCCCCGGCACGCCGGTCAAGCTGGGCATCATGCGCGACGGCAAGCCCATGACGCTGGACCTCACAGTTGGCCAGTACAACGCCAGCGGCCAGGAGGCAAGCAACGAGGGCGAAGGCCCTGGTCAAAAGGGCCGTATCGGGATCTCAGTGGCCGATCTGGATGACAACGCACGGCAGCAGTTCAACGTGCCGGAACACATTCACGGCGTCGTGATCCAGGAGGTAAAGCCCGGAAGCCCCGCGGAAGATGCCGGCATCCAGCCCGGTGACGTAATTGAGGAGATGAACCGTCATGGGGTCGCCTCCGCCAGCGATTTTGCCGCCGCGGTCCGCAACGCTCCGGCAGGAAAGGCAATCCTTCTCCTGGTTTGGTCGCACGGAAATGCCAGCTTCGTGACGATCCAGCCAGAAGAGAGCCTGGGCCAGGTCCAATAGAAGTCAGACAACCCAGCTCAACAGGGGCTTCCGGGCGCTTCCTCCGTCCGGGAGCCCTTCTTCCTTTTAGTCTAAGGGGCCAGGGGCCAGGTTTCCAGTGTCTTGTTTGAGCACGAAACGCGTGCTTATATCCCGCATTGCAACTCCGCCGCCCAGCCCCGGCATCTCCCCCTCATAGAAAGGGGCGCAGACGCCGATCCCCACCATGCTTGATACCGCTTTGAACCACCTTCCCCTGGCACTGACCTTTGTCACCCTCCTCATCGCCCACATGCTCCGGTTTGAGGAGATCGTCTCCCCGGTCCCCAACAGGCGAACCCAAAGCCTGCTTCCACAGCCCGTCTTTTCCCATCGCCAATTGAACGGCGAAACGCTCCTGGTGGATCCGGATGGCCGCGCCTCCCGGCTCCACAATCGCTAGACCGGTCCCCGAACCATGCAGGCAATCGCGTCAAGGCACCACGCCAGAGGCTGCGAAAGCTCACCTCTAACCGCACGAGTTAGCAGCGCAGTATTTCTTTGCCGCACTAAGAAACTGCGTATAGTCCTTGGCAATCGCCCGTTGCGCCGTAGCCATGTCCATGGCTCCCGACCTAACTTGTCCGGCAAGATACATCTCCACCAGGTCCTTCTGCTTGAAGTACCGCTCCTTCAGAGTTACCTTGTCAGGACCGCATTGCGGCCAGATATTGTCCATCGAGTCTGCGCCTCCCAGCTCCAGCGGAACCAGGTGGTCCAGTTCGCATGTCATCGAGTTACCCTTGTTATCCGCCGGCGCCTGAAGGCTATACCAGCCGTACGCCTCATGCTTCTTTGCTTCGGATTCAATCTTGTCGCGGACACAGCTCGTTCGGAACCCCGGCGACTTCAGCACGTCCAGCGTAACCGTCGGGTTGATGGCGCCGGGCGTGCATGAGGCATCCGGCATCGGAAATCCATTCTTCGTATGAATCTTGCAGGCCCCGTCCGTCTGCGTCTTTGGAGCGCCCAATGTATGGTGGTTCTTCGCCAGCACGCCGGCGCAGGATACCGCAGTCTTCTTCGCTTGCGCCGCCCCAAATGGAACCAGCAGCGCCGCACAGGCAATCAGTATGAGTACGCGTTTCATCGGTCCCCCTCCTCAATAAAACCGCGCACAATCCAGGGAAATCCAACAATTCCGGCCCGGCTTCCACTTACCGAATCTCCGGCGCATCAAACCACGCCGGCGCCGGCCCTGCCACGCGCTCCACCTCCGGCACCACCTCGCGGTCAAGATGCGCGGTGAACGCCGCCATGTTCTCCACCAGCTTTTCCCAGCGATCCGCGTCGCCAATGTCGCACTGCATCGCACTTAGGTTGGGCGAAGCCGGCATGGGCAGCCGGATTTGAAAATCCGGCATATACACATGGAAATGTCCGGTCAAATGGCGGCTCCACGTGCCCACGTCCAGGTTTACCTCCACTACATGATTCGCCGCCGTGCGCCTCCGCAAGGTAAAAATCCCCGATCCCCCCTTGCACGCATACCCCAGCGGCTTGAAGTACTTTTCCAGCGCGGGCTTCAGCGGGCTCTGGCCGTGCTCCGCCCTGGCGGACGGTATCGCATGCGGCATCCCCGCGCCGGCAATCAGTTCGGGCAGCCTTGCCCGCAGCCGTTCCCCCAGCGCAACCAGTTCCGGCGGCGCCTGCCCCTTGCCCTTCACCACAACCTTTTCGCCCGCCTCGGTCTCCGTTATGGGAAACTGCGCCGCCGTTCGCGCCTTGCCCAGCGTCGCCAGAAATGCCCCCAGCGCGCCCCCCGGCAGCGGCGCCTTGCGGGTCCCCTCCTTTACCTCCACAACGTAAGCCGCGCCCAGGTGGCGATTGCGCCCATTCACCCACCACGTATCGCCGGCCCGCATGCCGGTGTTGAAATGCCCTTGCAGCAGCGCATCGGTCGCCGCATTATCTGAGGCCACCATCGCCGGCGCCTTGCCGAACTCGTCCGTATAAAAGCGCACATCGGCGGCGCGAAACGGCAGCGACCGCGGAAGACCATCCGCCAGCTCCACCAACTGCGCAAACTCCAGCTTCGTAGCGTCGCCCATAATGGCCGGCGGACCGGTCCGGTCCGCATCCTTCACCCGCAGCGCCGGCGGAAGCGGCTGCGTCGTCACCAGCGGCGCCAGGTGCGGATACTTCTTCACCGCCCGCGCCACCGCTGACACCCCGCCCATTGACACCATCGCATCGGCAAACGTGAACCGGTACATCACCGGCAACCCGCCCAGCCCCCGCCCCTCGTAAATCCGGCGCAGCATCGCGCCGAACGGCTCTTTCCTGCTCGCCCTGTACTCCTGCCGCATGTAAAGTTTCATTGCCGCCGATTCTATGTCCCCCAGCCCACGGTGACAAGATCACGCCCGGCCCCGCGCCCCCAGCTAGCCACTACGCTTCCGGCAGCCGTTTCTTCAACCACACCTTCGTCACTCCCGGATTTCCAATCCCATCTCCCGCCACCCATCCCGCCACGCAATCCTCATGCGCCCCCAGAAACCCCCTCAGTTCCCGCCGAATCTCCCCGCCGCCCTCGCTCGCCGACCCATATCCATGCACCACTTCAATCGGTCCCTTCACCCCGCGCCGCACGCAGTCGTTATAGAACCACACAAACCGCCGCAGCGCCTCCCCCACCCTCAGCCCATGCAGATCAATTGACCACCTCTCCCCCACGCGCTAACCCCCCCAAAACCATTATCGCGATCCCCAGCCGCCAACAGCAGCAAGCCGGCTTTGTCAGCCGGCATCTTTTACAGGTTCTGTGACGGAAGGAGGCGGGGGTTTCAATCCCCGCAAAGCGCGCGCGATATCGGGACGGCTTCAGCCGCGGAGCTCTGAGATTGAACGAGGCGGGGGGTTCAAAGGTCTGCGTGAGAACCCGATAAACCCGCGAACTTGCCAACTTGCCATGTCGCGAAGCGACGCGAACTCGCCGCTCTTGTCCTCGAAACAGGCCCCTTTGAGCGACCCTGAGCCGACAGCGGCAGTTCACACGCAATCTCTTCAGCCCCCGCACAATGCGCGCCAAATCGGGGCGGCTTCAGCCGTGGCGGGATGCCGGCGCGCGGGAGTCGCCGCGGATTCTCACTCATCCATCAAGCCGCTCACCCGCGCGGCCACGCATACCACCCTCGCCCCTGAAAGCGCGCAGCCTCATCCGCGCTAATTTGACTATCAGCCTATTGCGGCCGGTACCGCCACAAATCGTTCAAAGAACTGAATCCATATTCAATGCCTCCGAACAGCCACAGGCTGCCGCTGGCATCGATCCAGGTAACCGCGCCAGCTCGCCCTCCGGGCACATTGGTGGCGGCCGCAGTCCCCAGCGTGCCGTAGACGCCATATTGGTCGAATGTATTCGCCCCACTCACCCAGGTCCACATGCGAGTAGCTGGATTGAACTCCCAAAGTTCATTGTGAACGGCCCAGTATTCGGCTGAATCCCACGCCGCTCCGCCAAAGAGCCACAGGTGGCCGCTTGCGTCGACCCAGCTCACGGGGTTCCATCGCGCACCAGGCACGTTGGTTGCCGCTGGGACGCCTTCGGTGCCATATACGCCTGGCTGATCGATAATATTGGCTCCGCTTACCCAGGTCCACTTGCGAGTGGCGGGACTGAACTCCCATAGGTCATTGAGGGCATCCGAGTTTCCTGCCGAGTCCGTTCCGACCCCACCAAAGAGCCACAGGTTCCCGGCTGCGTCGATCCAGCTCGTGGAATCATATCGCCCTCCGGGCACATTGGTGACCGCTCCAACCCCTTGAGTACCGTAGACGCCTTGGTTGTATTTAGTATTGGTTCCGCTCACCCAGGTCCAAATGCCCGTCGTGGGATTGAACTCCCACAAATCGTTAAGACCGCCAAAGTTTCCGGCCGAATCCACTCCGTACCCACCGAAGAGCCACAGGTTCCCAACGGTATCGATCCAACTCACCGCATTCGATCGCGCAGAGGGCACATTGGTGGCTGCTGGAATCCCTTGCGTGCCATAGACGCCTACTTGGCCGACAGTATTCGCCCCACTCACCCAGGTCCACGTGCGAGTGGCGAGATTGAACTCCCAGAGATCGTTAAGGTCGCCCCCACCCCCGTGACCTGCAGAACCGAATCCGACTCCGCCGAATAGCAGCAGGTTCCCGCTTGCGTCGATCCAACTTACCGCACTGTCTCGCCCGCCAGGCGCATTTGTAGCCGCGGGCATTCCCTGCGTCCCATAGACGCCATACTGGTTGACTGTATTCGCTCCACTCATCCAAATCCACGTGCGAGTGCCTGGATTGAACTCCCAGAGGTCGTTGAGTTCTCCCTCGCTTCCTGCCGAATCTGACCCGTCTCCCCCAAAAAGCCACGCGTTCCCGTTCGCGTCGATCCAGCTCACCGCAACGTATCGCGCTCCGGGCATATTGGTGGCCGCTGGCACCCCTTGCGTACCATAAACGCCTGGCTGTCCACCAGTATCGGACCCGCTTATCCAGGTCCATTCGCCAGCCCCCGGCGAAGTATCCAGCACGGCAAAACTCCACGGCGCCGACGGCCCTCCGTCAGGATTCGGATTGGTAACTATCACCGCGTACCTGCCCGCGGCCCCCAAATCGCCACTGGTCAGCCCGACTGAAACCTGGTCGGCATTGAGATAAGTGCTCGTTCGCGCTTGCCCGTTGAAGGTCACCGTCGAGCCGGACTGGAAGTTCTTGCCGGAGATGGTCACCGTCTGCCCAGCCGAACCGGCTGGCAGCGACTGCGGGGCCATCCCCGTAATCACCGGACTGTCGTTGACAGGGGTCACGGCAAATGGCAACGCGCTCGAAACATCGCCGGAATTCGGGTCGGTGACGCCGATCTGGAATGTCCCGGTCCTGAGCATCTTTGCTGAAGGCATGGTGGCCCACAGCACATTGGGACCGCTGTACCAGGTCTGCAGCGGCGAGCCGTTCGCCGTCGCCACCGAATCTATTGCGAAGTTATGGCCGCTCAGCGTTATCGTCAGGTTGGAACTGCCTTCTTTGGCGGCACTCGGAGTTACCAGGCTCAGAACCGGCGGCTCCGCCGCAGGGGGCGCCTGCCAAGTCTCCTCAAAAAGGGTGAGTGGCAGCGTGCTCAGGCTGAGAACAACGTACTTGCCTGCTTGCACGTCAATACCCGCAGTACCCTCGAGGCCCCATTTTAAGGTGGCTGGAGGGGTCGGAGTCCACGACAAGTACACCCGAGGCTCTACGTTGGGAAAGAGAACCTCGTCCACTGTAACGCCCAGTTTGAGGCCAACGTATGCTTGCCCCGTAATGGAGGCATTGCGGACAAGAGCAATCGGCTGAATGGAAAACGAAGCGTCGTGGATCGGAGTCATCTGCCCATTGGCGTAGTTCAGGCCAAGTTCTGCGGTGGCGGTTTGACCCGTGCTCGCGGAAAATGA
>Ga0265339_10000939_pt1 | contig 22364 bp, 22 predicted proteins | sample 4CB219metaG_FD_202085 | JGI IMG/M metagenome (GOLD analysis project Ga0265339, IMG submission 202085) | Rhizosphere microbial communities from Carex aquatilis grown in University of Washington, Seatle, WA, United States - 4-CB2-19 metaG | ecosystem: Host-associated > Plants > Roots >... | reverse complement strand
ACCACCACGCGGTCCCGTTTCCGGGTTACTTGGGCGGTCTTCAGCAGCTCCTTCAGGCCGCCGTTGGCGGACTGGGTGGTGCTGAGCAGACCGGTTACATCGCGGGCCAGGTTGACCAGCGTGCCCAGCGATGCCGCCTGCTGCTCCGCCGCATCTTCTGAAGGCGCAATCTCCACCAGGCGCAGGCGCAGCATGCCCGCCAGCGAAAGCTCCGGGGCCACGCTGGCAATGTAGGTGGAGTCAGCCTGGAGCGGAAGCTGCCACCCGAGGACGGAAACGGCGCCGCTCTGGTTAAAGGGCGCGCCGATTTTTCCCACGCCCCAAGCCAGTGCCAGCAAAGGCACCTCGCTGTAGTACTGCTCCAGCAGTGAGGAGCCGGCGAAAGGCAGCGCAGCAGTGCGGTGGCGGTCGATCATGGAGTGGATCATCTCGGGGGTGGGGTAATTCGAGGTGGCCACCATGTCATAGCCAATCTGGCAGACGCGGAGGGTGCGGCCATCCGAGGGGATCGAGTAGACGGTTTTCCCGCCATAAGTTTCGCGCTGGGCCGCATTGGTTTCCAACCATTGGCGAAGTTTGGGGCCGGTGATCTTGCCCTCCAGCACCATGGAGTAGGCCACGGGACCGTTGGGGCCGCTTGCATCCGGCATGCGATGCAGGGCGATGGCGGCCTCGTCGAGGTCCTTTTCCCAGTCAATGCCGGTGGCGTCCACAAAGGCCTGGTAATCGGGGTCGCGCGGTGAGGCTTTCAGGTCCTTCTTGATGAAGGAGTGGACCGGCCGCAGGTTGACATAGAGCACGCCGTCGGCTTCAGGCAGCAGCCGAGCGGCTTCCGGCGGGGCCTTGGAGCGGAGAAAGACCGCCAGAGCCAGAACAGCAAGGATGGCGGCAACTACAAAGAGCGTTCTGCGGGTGCGTCGGGTCATAGGGCGGCCGGCAAGGGGCCGTCAGCATTACGGTATCACCCCTGAGCTATTGCCGGGCTGCAGCTGGCGGCGGCGGCCCTATGATTCGATCCGCGTTTACGCGAATTTCAGCCGGCAGGTTTGCCGTTGCGATAAGGATGAGAGCATCGGCGCGACCCGTGCCAAAGGCGGTACGGGTTACCGGCGGTGCAGGGAAACGCAGTTCGCGCCGGCTGCAGTGCTGTTCTTCCCAATGTGGGAGCGATTGGGAAGATGGCATCTAAATTTTTTCGCAGCGGATTGTGCGCGCTTTGGGATAGACTCGAATCGCTCCCAAATCCAGGCCCCTTTTTCCCCTGAAAGACACGATTTGGCTGAGGAGGTTCTCTCATGGCAGCGGAAGATGTATCGCGAGTGGGCGACTACGATGTGCTGGCGCTGATCGGCTCCGGCGGCATGGGCCGCGTCTACAAGGTGCGAAACGCAATCTCAAACCGCGAAGAGGCGATGAAGATCATGCGCCCGGATTTCGCCAAGGATCCGGAGTTGGCGGCGCGGTTCACGTCGGAGATTCGCACCCTGGCCACGCTGGAACACCCGAACATCGCGCAATTGCGCACGGCGTTCCAGGTGGATCACGAATTTGTGATGGTGATGGAACTGGTGGAGGGCAGGTCACTGGACAAGCTTGCGCCGCAACTTGCAGGGCAGGTGGACACGGTGCTGGACCTGGCGATGCAGGTGCTTGGGGCGTTGAGTTATGCGCACGGGCGCGGCGTGATCCACCGGGATATCAAACCGGGGAACATCATGGTGACTTCGCACGGCGTGGCCAAGCTGATGGATTTCGGTTTGGCGAAGTCGACGACCGACATGAACCTGACGCTGCCGGGCGCTACGATCGGGTCAATTTACTACATGTCGCCGGAGCAGGTGCGCGGCGGAACGATTGATGCGCGGAGCGACATTTATTCGTTCGGCGTGACGCTTTACGAGATGCTGATCGGCAGCAAGCCATTCAAGGCGGAGACGTCGTACAGCGTGCTGAATGCCCAGGTGAACCAGACGCCGGTGGCGCCGGTGTTGGCGAACCCGGCGATTTCGCAGGCATTGAGCGACATAGTGATGAGGGCAATGGAGAAAGATCCGGGGCAGCGATTCCAAACGGCGGAGGAGTTCCGCTTGGCGCTGAACGGACTGCCCAAGAGCCATGCCGAGGATGAAACCCTGATGCCGGAAGTGATGAAGGCGGCGCCTGCTGCAGTGTCGCAGGCGATTCCTGCCGCGGCAGCGCAGGCTGCGCCGGAGCCGGCGTTCATGCCGGTGCCCATGCCGCCGGTACCGGCACGGCCTTCCAAAAGCAATCGCGGATTGTGGATGGTGTTGGGCGCGCTGGCAGCGTTACTTGTGTTGGCGGCGGCAGGATTGCTGCTGCCACGTTTTTACGCGACGCACGCGGCACAGGGGGCGAAGGCAACTGCGGCGGCGGCGACAGCGCGGGAGAATGCGCCGGCGGCGGAGCCGGCGGGCAGCACAGCAGCGAACACGACGGCGAGCAGTGCGGCGAACGCGGCGGCGGCCAGCCCGGCGGCGAGCGGAGCGAATACCAGCGCGGCAGGTGGCGCGCCCGCGTCCGCTTCGCCGGCAGCGTTATCCGCGAAGGCGCATCGGAGTGCGGCGGCAGCCGCGCCGGTGGTTCCCGCTGCCCAGGCTGCGGCAGCACAGAGCAGCGCGCCCGCGGCACCCGCCGGGCCCACGCCGGAGGAGATTCGCCAGGCGCAGGACCACTTCAGCGACCTGGATGCGCGGGCACAGGCAGTCAGCGGCAACATTCAGCAACTGCGCAATCAGCAGCAGGCGCAGGGCCTGGATATGAGGTCAGACATTGTGGCAGCCATGGCGAGGATGAACAACGATATGCGGTCGGCAGACCAGGCGCTGCGCCGGAACGATCCCGCAACGGCGAACAGTTACATGGTTCGCGCTGGGCGGGAGATGGAGACGCTGGAGAAGTTCCTGGGGAGATAACAGCGAATTTCAGCCCGGGAATCTACCTCTATTGCTGTGCCTCCAGTTGGGCGTCCAGGTGAATGCTGCCGCCGGATACGTTCAGCTTGCGGGACCAATCGGCGAAGCCCTTCTTCTTAACCGCAATCTCATGCGGGCCGGGCGCGACCGTGACTGTGGAAGGCGTGTTACCTACGAAGGATCCGTCGACTTCGATATCGGCCCCGGGTGGCGAGGAATCAACGATAAGACTGGCTTGGGCGGCCGCGGCCGGCACTGCTGCGGATTGCGCGGCAGGCTGGGCGCCGAAATTCGCCATGTTGAGGTGCATGTCGCCCTCAACAAACGCGGTGATTTCGGTCCCCTGAGGAATGGAGATGTCCTTGCCGTGGATGAAAAGAAAGAGGGGGGCGGCGGGGAAGAAGACGATCGATGTGGCGACCATGGCTCCGGTCATGGCGCCTACGTGGCCGCCACCCTTGGTCTCCTTGCTGGCGCGCAGTGCCACTTTTTCCTGGTCGGTCAGGCGAGCGTAACTGATGGCGATATTGAGCTTGCCGCCACGCCCCATGCTCTTTTTATGTTCGGCTTCTGTGACCGTGCCGATTGCGGCGGCGCCTTTGGGCAGCACCGTTACGCCATCGACCTGAACTTCCTCGACCACTTCGAACGGAATCTCCTGGCCGGTCTTTGCGTCCGCGGAAGACATCGTCTGGCTGAGCCGGAGCTTGACCGGCGTGCCGTCCAGAAGCGTGTGCGGAGGCGGCGGCTGGGATGGCGCGGAAGGCGCTGGTGACGGTGCAGTCTGGGAGGCTGGATTCTGCTGAGCCGCCAGAAATGGGCAAAGAGCAAGTAAAGCAATTTGAAGCAGGTATCGGCGCATGGTTCTCCTTATGAGTACGAAAAAAACTCTTTTCTTGGGGAAGACGAATCATCTCGCCTAAGGCAGGATTACGCAAGGGAAAACTCAGGCCAGGGGGTGAAATTCGCTCAGGCGTGCCCCAATTCGTCTCGTGGGGAACACTGTCCAGCGCCCAGTTTTGCGTGAGAAGAAGTTACTGTTAAACCGGCGTTCCAAGTCTGTATCATCAACAATTATAACGACATCGCAGTGTTTCTATTGCGCTTCTACGCAAAAACGGCGCGCCGTCATGGCGGCGCGCCGGATGAAAGGTAGTTTCCTGCGTTTCGTGCCGCAATTGCGGCGGGAAGCAGGCTATTGGGTGACCGAGCGGACGCTGTCGCCGATCTGGAATCCGGAGCCTGAAACAGGGCTACAGACGGCCGAGGCATCATCGACGTCGGTGGCCTTGATCACGCCGATGGAGCTGGTGAGGCGGCGGATGACGGCGCCGGTGGCCGGATCCTTGATCTCCTTGGTAACCCGGACCACTTCAAGCTGGTCGCCAACATTCACGCCGGCTTTCTTGCCAACGTTCAGGACGATCTGTCCTCCATCGACAGCAGCTACAAGGCCGTCAACGTGGATGGCGCGGACGCTGAGCTTGGGCGCGTCGCCGACGACTCCAGCGGTGAGCTGATCGACGGCCTTTTTGGTAGCTTCGCCGATGATGGTTTCCTGGAAGTTGGAGGAGCCGAAGTCGACATTGCCGCCGCCGAATCCGCCCCAGTTGCCGCCGCCGCCGAGCAGTGACGTGGACGAGCGGGACGAGGTGCCGGCGCCGTCGGCAACGCCGGCTATTTCGCCGGTGTCGACGTTGACGATGCGGGCGGAGATTCCGACGTTGGCATTGGACTTGGAATGGCCGATGCCGCCGATGCCGTATCCGCCCCAGCCGCCGCCTCCTCCGCCGACGTTCTGCTTCTTGGTCTCATTTCCAAACTGGGTAATGGACCCGATGATGATGTAGTCAACGCCGAGAAGCTTGCCCAGTTGGGCGGCGCTGGAGGGGTCGGCGCGGTTGGAGTTGGAGAAGTTCTGTTCGGTCATGAGCTTGTCCAGGGCGGCGCGCTCGATGACGGAGTAGGTGCCGTCCTTGACCAGGTTGTTGATGAGGAGGTCGGAGATGCCCTTGCCCACGTCGATGTTGCTGCCGAACATGGCGGAGGACGCGCTCTGCACGGTGGCGTAGTCGAAGCTCATTACGGCCACGCGGGGCCTGCGTGCGGAGCCCTGTGCAACGGCGAGTTGGGCGGCTGCGAACACGACGAGGGCAAACAGCAGAACGAGACGGCGAGAGGAGCCAATGGGATTCATGGCGGATTCCTTTGGAAGAAGTTGACAAAAGTCCGGATACGCGCCGGCCGTGGGAGCATGGGAGCAGAGGCCGCGCAAATAAATGTGAATGGGTCCGGTTAGAGGTTGAACCGGGAATGGCTCGCATGTCAAGGCAAATTGGTGGGCCCAACGGCTGGCCTGCCGGCGTCTGAACCGTGGCGACTGGGGTGTTTGCTCCACCGGGAGCACTATGCTAACCTTTAAAACTGTGCCGTACAGTGCGGAGGAACGGTGTATCCGTACTGTTTCTGCGGCTTTCGGGCGCTTTTTTGAGGTGGACAAGAGACGGGCTGCAGGGTGGTCCGGACCCCCTCCTGAGGGCTGGCGTAGCTCAGCTGGTAGAGCATCTGATTTGTAATCAGAGGGTCGGGGGTTCAAATCCCTCCGTCAGCTCCACTTAAGAGAAGCGAACGAGGGCGGGAATTGAAGCGGCAGCGAGTTGTGAACCGGCGCTGAGGGGTTTTCGACGCCGGACCTATCCTCTGCGGTGATCCCACTGAGGTGCACTGAGCGGCTTGGGCCGGAGGAATCCGGATAAAGGCTGGTGCGCGGAAAGCGGGGCTTCCGGGGTGGATGGACCAGATGGGCACAGGTGGCCGAGCGGTTAATGGCAGCAGACTGTAAATCTGCCACTCATTCGAGTTACGGAGGTTCGAATCCTCCCCTGTGCACCATAAAAGCAGGGATCAGGTTTCAGGTGTCAGGGATAAGGGCAGTGCGTTAGGGAGCCGGCCGGATGGATCTGAATGGGGCTGGGCAGAAGCGCAGTGAAGACGAGGCGGCCGGGACAGGCAGCGAAATGGATCGGAAGTACCGGATCGCGATGGCGCTGTACGGCGTGCTTGCGGTAGTGGCGTGGTTTACGATTGGCCAAGGGTCGGTGCCGGTGTTCGGCAGGATGGTGGAGATCCGGTGGATTCCGATTTTTGTGCTGGCAACATTTGCGTTCCGGACGGTGATGGCGATGCAGGCGGACCGGATCCGGAGGAAAGGCAGCCGTTAGCCAGTAGCCAGTAGCTCAGGTGACGACGGGTTGAGCAATTGCGGCCCGCGTTGGAAGAATGGAGCTACAAGCTACGGGCTACCAGCTACCGGCACAGGTTTTAGAGGGCTGATGTAGCTCAGTTGGTAGAGCACTCCCTTGGTAAGGGAGAGGTCACCAGTTCAATCCTGGTCATCAGCTCCAGAAATTCAGGGATTAGGGAACAGGGATCAGGGATCAGAAAACGCGCTGCAACTGTGGCAGGTGAAACTGACCCCTGAGACCTGACCCCTGACTACTGCTTTTGCGGGAGTAACTCAGTGGTAGAGTCACAGCCTTCCAAGCTGTTGGTCGCGGGTTCGAGTCCCGTCTCCCGCTCCAGTGATTGAGCTGACAGCTATCAGCTATCAGCCGTCAGCCAGATTGCGGTGGGATCGGCGGCGCGAACAGGCCGGAGCTGAGAGCAGAGGGCTGTTGTTGAGAGGTCAGCGGACGTGGGAAAGATGTTTGAGCAGGCGCCGATTGCGGTGCGGAACGAGGAAGAGTACCGGCGGCTGCACGCGGTGATAGACGCGGCGTTCGACGTACGGGACGTTGACGTGCTGCTGAGTAAAGTGACAAAGGCGCGGCTGCGGATCAGGGATTTTGAGGCGGTATTGCAGCGCGGATTTCTGGGCAAGGATGCGCCGGGTTTGTACCATGCGCTTCCGGTGAGCGACCAGGGACTGACGCGCGAGCAGTATTTGCGGCTGGTGGAGAAGGTGCCGGCGGAATTGCGGCACAGGTATTTGAAGGTGTACGCGTACTACTGAGCTGTCAGCCATCAGCCGTCAGCCCTCAGCTGGTTGGATCGGCGGGTGAGCAGATGCGGTACGGCTTGGTGCACTTGAGCTGAAGGCTAAGGGCTGAAAGCTGAAGGCTGGTTTTGAGAAGTTCAACGGAAGGAAGCGAAGATGGCGAAGGAAAAATTTGATCGTTCGAAGCCGCACGTGAATGTGGGTACGATTGGGCACATCGATCATGGCAAGACGACCCTTACGGCGGCGATCACCAAGGTGCTTCAGAAGCACAACCCGAAGATTGTGTTCCGGTCGTTCGATTCGATCGACAACGCACCGGAAGAGCGGGAGCGCGGCATCACCATTGCGACGGCGCACGTGGAGTACGAGACGGCCAACCGTCACTATGCGCACGTGGACTGCCCCGGCCACGCCGACTACATCAAGAACATGATTACGGGCGCGGCGCAGATGGACGGCGCCATCCTGGTGGTGGCGGCGACCGACGGGCCGATGCCGCAGACCAAGGAGCATGTGCTGCTGGCGCGGCAGGTGGGCGTGCCCTCGGTGCTGGTGTTTCTGAATAAGTGCGACGCGGTGGAAGACGAGGAACTGATCGAACTGGTGGAGTTGGAAGTGCGCGAACTGCTGGCCAAGTACCAGTTTCCAGATGACGCGCCAGTGATCCGCGGCTCGGCGCTGGGCGCGCTGAACGGCGAGGCCAAGTGGGAGGCGAAGATCGACGAGCTGATGGCGGCGGTGGACAGTTATGTGCCGCGTCCGGATCGCGCCGTGGATATGCCCTTCCTGATGCCGATTGAAGATATTTTCTCGATCTCGGGGCGCGGCACGGTGGTGACGGGCCGGATCGAGCGCGGCAAGGTGAAGGTGGGCGAGAACGTGGAGATCGTGGGTTTCCGCGAGACGCGCACCACGGTTTGCACGGGCGTGGAGATGTTCAAGAAGCAGCTGGACGAAGGCATGGCGGGCGACAATGCGGGCATTCTGCTGCGCGGCACTGCCAAGGAAGATGTGGAGCGCGGCATGGTGCTGGCCAAGCCGGGATCGATTACGCCGCACACCACGTTCAAGGGCACTGTATACGTGTTGAGCAAGGAAGAAGGCGGGCGGCACACGCCGTTCTTCAAGGGCTACCGGCCGCAGTTCTACTTCCGGACGACCGATGTGACCGGTGTGGCGGAGCTTCCGGAGGGCACGGAGATGGTGATGCCGGGCGACAATGTGGAGCTGACGGTGGAGCTGATTACGCCGGTGGCAATGGAGAAGGGCCTCAGGTTCGCCATCCGCGAAGGCGGACGCACGGTGGGCGCGGGCACGATCTCGGAGATTATCAAGTAACAGGGAACAGGGAACAGGGATCAGGGGTCAGGGATCAGTAGAAGCGCGTAAGTTGAGCAGAAGCAAATCTGATCCCTGACTCCTGAAACCCGAACCCTGGAATTCAGGTAGGATAAGAAGATGCGGGAAATTGTGACAATGCAGTGTACGGAGTGCAAGGAGCGGAACTACTCCACGACGAAGAACAAGAAGACGACCACGGGGCGTCTGGAGTTCAAGAAGTTCTGTAACCGCTGCCGCAAGCACCAGCCACACAAGGAAACGAAGTAAAGCAGGGATCAGGGAACAGAGATCAGGGATCAGTTGGTGCATTGGCACTTGGGGCTGAGGGTGAAACCGCAGCGGAATTGAACCCTGACCCCTGAACCCCGACTCCTGAATACAGGGGCGTAAGCTCAACGGCTAAACTGCCGGTCTCCAAAACCGGACTTGGGGGTTCGAATCCCTCCGCCCCTGCCAGAAAACCAGGGAACAGGGATCAGGGAACAGGGATGAGCAGACGCGGTGCAAGTCGAACGACGAGTCTGATTCGAACGAGAGATTTGGCCCCTGAAACCTGAGCCTGAATCAAGGACGCAGAAGGAAAACAGAAGTATGGCATCGAAGGCATCCGTCATGAACGAAGATCGGCCGGCGCCGCTGAAGCGGCAGGGACCCAGCGGGATAGGGAGCGGCGGGGGTGGTAACGGCAGCGGCATCATCGGCGCGTGGGGCAACTCGTGGGGCAAGATGACACGCTTCCTGAGCGACGTGCGCGCGGAAATGAAGAAAGTAGTCGTGCCGAACCGGAAGGAAGTGGAATCGACGACCACGGTGGTAATCATCACCGTGTTCCTGTTTGGCCTGTATTTCTTTGTGGTGGATGCAGTGTTTCAGCGGGCCGTGGGACAGATTCTGGCACGCCTGGGCGGCCAATGACAAAAGCGGCCGGACGAAGCGAGAAAACGATGGCAGAAGAATTGGAACAATCCGCCGCGGAGCAGCCGGAAGGCCAGCAGCCCGATGGGCAGACGCCTGAAGGTCAGCCCGAAGGTCAACCGGTGCGCAATGAGCGCTTCAAGTGGTACATCCTGCATGCGTACTCGGGATTCGAGCGCAAGGTGCGGGAGTCGATCGCAAGCCGGGTGGAGGCCTTCGGATTGAAGGACAGAGTGGGGCGGGTGATGATCCCCACCGAGCCCGTGACCGAGATTGTGAACGGCAAAAAGCGGACCGTGGAGCGGGTGTTCCTGCCCGGGTACGTGCTGGTGGAGATGGAGCTCGACAACAATCTCTGGCATGTGCTGAAGGAGACGCCGAAAGTGACCGGCTTCCTGGGCACGGGAGACAAGCCGGTGGCGCTGAGCGAGGAAGAGGTGAGTTCCATCCTGTTCCGCTCCGCCGAGGCCAAGGAGAAGCCCCGGTTCAAGATCAAGTTTGAGAAGAACGAGCAGGTCCGGATTACCGAAGGACCGTTTGCGAACTTCAATGGCGTGGTAGACGAAGTGAATACGGATCGAGAGACCCTGAAGGTGATGGTGACGATCTTCGGGCGGTCCACGCCGGTTGAACTGGAGTTCGGCAAAGTGGAAAAGATTGAGTAGTTGCAGCTTCTAGCTACTAGCTTCTAGCTTCTAGCCGGTGCGGCGACCTAGCGGCCGCCGGTTTGACGCGAACGCTTGAGGGGCAACACCAAAATTGAATGAAGGAAACGACCAGCTGACAGCTAGAAGCTAGGAGCTAGAAGCCGGTTCCGAAGGAAGCAAATGGCACCTCCGAAGAAGATAACGACGTACGTCAAATTGCAGATTGAAGCCGGGAAGGCTACGCCGGCTCCTCCTGTGGGCCCGGCGCTGGGCCAAGCACAGGTAAACATCATGGAGTTCTGCAAGCAGTTCAACGCGCGCACGCAGAACAAGGAGATGGTGGGTCTGATCATTCCCGTGGTGATCACGGTGTATGGCGACCGGACGTTCACCTTCATCACCAAGACGCCGCCGGCAGCAGTGCTCTTGAAGAAGGCAGCGGGAATTGCCAAAGGCGCCGGCACACCCAACAAGGAAAAGGTTGGGAAGGTGACGGAGAAGCAGGTGCGGGAGATTGCCACGCAGAAGATGCCGGATTTGAACGCGGCGTCGGTTGAGACGGCGATCAAGAGCATCAAGGGAACGGCGCGTTCGATGGGAATTGAAGTCGTGGCGTAGTTTTCAGGGGAGTGGTAAATGGAACGGCCGCGCCTGGGGCGCGGCCGTTCTGCGTTTTGGGGCACAAGCGCTTTCAGCAGATTCCCTTTGGAAACAATAGAAATTAAGAGCAGGAGAAACGGCAAAAACAAAGACGGTGAAGGATTGGCTCTGGTTGTATCCGCGGTCAGGCGCGAAAATGCTGCGCCGAGCCTGGGGCATCCCTGGCTGTGGTGCACAAAGGCAGGAATCAGGGGACAGGGAACGGAAATGCAGCCGCAGACACTGCGCTGCACTCAAGGTGACACCTTGACACCTCGATTACGCTGCGGACTGCGGCAGGCGTTTGGGTGCTCGATGCGAAAGCCCTCCCGGGTGGGAGGGCTTCGTTATTTGGCCGGAGGCGGAGTGGTGAAGATCTCGCGCCGTGCGGGCTCTGGTTTCGGTTTGGGCTTTGGCGCCTTCTTTGCTTCCTTGCGGCCTTTATCTTTGCTTCCCATGCTCAACAGTTTGACACAGACCGCGGCTGGTTGGAAGGGTCAACCTGGGAGTTGCAAGTTTTCAGTTTTGGTTCTCGTCCCTGCCGACAACCGACAACTGAGAACCGACAACTTAAGTTGCTACTTCTTCACCTCGGCTGGCGCGGCGGCCGCGGGTTTCCCCAGGTGGTCGTGGTTCAAGATGGCGTTGAAGACCAGGGCGTAGGAGCCGATGGTTTCACCGCGGTAGATGGGGTTGTTGGCGAAGAGCAACACGTTGCCCTGGCCGAGGTGGGCGTCCACCACAATGGCGTGCTCGGCAATGGGAGCAGCCTTATCGAGCAGGCCGGAGAGCAGCATGGACTTGGCGTCAGAGAAGCGCAGGATAACGTCAGGCCGATACTGCGCGGGGATGACGGAGGGATTGTTGCGCACCTGCTCTTCGTTCAGCTCGCGCGCCTGCCAGGTTTCCTGCTTGTGCAGCGGCTCGGCTTCAATGGCTTTGCGGCCCTCGGGCTCGTCGTTCTCCTCCAATGTGCCGCGGCCGGTGGGGCGCTCGGCGTAGGGGTCCATGAGGATGCGTCCGCCGGAACGGCCGATGGTGTTGGAGATGTTGAAGGCGAGCGGGCCGGCGCTCATCACGGGCAGGTTGGCGTCATAGCCGAAGGCCACGGGCGAATCTTTCTGGACGAAAACGCTGTTAAGGACGGTGCCGACGACGCGGGCTCCCTCCGCGGGCGCAACGCTGACACCGGGCGCGAGGCCGGTGTCGATGGCGAACTGCGCGGTATCTTCGCAGGTGATGAGCAGGCCGCCCTGCTGGACAAATTTCTTCAAGTGCTCAAGGCCGTCATAGCCGAGCCCCGGGCGCATATCGTCAGTGGAGTCGCCGCTGTCTTCGAGGTTGGGCGTGAGGTCGGATTTCTTCCACGGCAGCGCATTGCCCCACATGGGAACGCCGTCAATGATGCTCTGCGCGCTGGCGTGGCTGACGGGCGCAAAGATGAGCACGTCGTACTTCGCGCGGAGGTCATCTTCTTTGGCCACGGTCTGCGTGCTGATGTAGTCGTAGGGGACCTGCGCGGCGTCGAATGCGTAGCGCCACCAGCCTTCGGTCTGCGTCGCCAGCCACGTGTGCATGAAGGCGATGCGCGGAGCCTGCACGGCGTGCTCGTCAACCACGGGCGCGGCGGTGAGGCGTAGCCCATTGAGTGCGAGATCATGCAGCGCCGCGGTGAGCTGATCATCCGCTGCGTTCGAGATGATAAGCGAGCCTGCGGCGAAATGGTGACCCGCGGCGTCGAAGGGCTTTTCCGCGACTTTGATATCCGCGCCCTTGAGCTTGTAGGCGAGCGCGAGCAGCGTGGTCTGGCCGGAGTTGTTGACGGCGACAACAGAGCCCGTGCCGGAGACCTGGCCGGCAAGCGATGCGGGATCGTCAATCGCCTTCATCCCGGCCTTCAGAATGGCCGGATCGCTGATGCGCGTGACCTTCAGGTTGAAGAGCTCGCTGAAGGACCAGCCGGTGTCGTCGTAAGGGTGCTTCTGCGGATCGTCGGGCGCCCAGTACTGGCGGTCGAGCAGCGCGTCGGCAATGCGCGAGTAAGGCTGGTCCATTCTCACCACAATGCTGCCGGCGGGGAAAGTCTCCGGCTTCGGCTTGTCGGTGCGCTTGGCGCCGGGGACGTCGACAGTAGCGGCGGCACTGAGCTGCTGCACTTCAACATGCTGCCGCGCAAGAACCTTCAGCAGCTCAACATTGCGGTTCAGGTGCGCCTCATCGTTGGCCACAATGTAGGCTGCGGGGCCCTCAAGCGTGGGCTTTTGGATGGCGCGTTTGCTCTTCAGGTAGTAGTTCTCAAGGAAGTGCTGGGTGTGCTGCGAGAAATAGGCGATGGTGGAGAGCAGCGCGGACTCTTCGTAGTTGTTGTTGTCGCGCTGTGACCAGTTCACGATGGGCCACGGAGGATTCTGGCGGTACCAGGTGCGCGAATACTCTTCCGGATCGAGGATGCGCTTTTGCGTGTCCGCGCCGCCGTTGCCAAAGGTCTCATAGAGGCGCGAGATGCCGTTGTGCATGGCCGCGAGGAACATCAGGTAGCCGGGGCTCCAGGTGTCGAAGTCGCCGTGGGTGAAGACGCCGGGCATGCCGAAGGTCTGCATCTGTGCGACGTTGTTCCAGCCGAGCTCGGCCCACTCGTCGGCAAGGATGGGGTCGACCCATGAGTTGTAGGGGCCGTCGCCCACGGTGTTGTCGTAAAGGAACGGGACGGACTCGTGGAGGTCGTGCAGCACCTGCGCGTGCCAGTCGAGATAGGCGTTGAGCACGTTGCGGCTGAGGTCGAGGGTCATGCCCATGGCGTCGCGGTTGTTGTCGTGAGCCACGTAGTGGCCCCAATAGAGGAGGTGCGGGTAAATCTGGTCAGGGTGGGCGCGATGCCAGCGGTAGATGTCGACCATGCGGTCGCGGCCATCCACTTCAACCACCGGAGTGATGACCACAATCATGTGCGAGCGGATGTACTTGATGTAAGGGGCGTCGTCGACGGCGAGGCGATAGGCAAGCTCCATGAGCGCGGTGGGCGCGCCGGTCTCAGGCGAGTGGATGGTTCCGGTGATGTAGTAGACGGGCACCGATTGGCCAATAAGAGTGCGGGCCCTGGCGTCGTCAAAGTTAATGGTGCGCGGGTCGGCAAGCTGGGCCAGGTGCGCCTTGTTGGCGTCGGCATTCTTCAGCAGCTCGGCATCGGCAATGGCGACAGCGATCTGCTCGCGGCCCTCTTCAGTGTGGCCGATGGTGTAGACCTTGACGCGGGGCGATGCGGATTCAAGCATGCGGAAGTATTTGTACACATCCTCCGCGTAGGGGAGCATGTTGGGCGCGCCGGAGACGTCGCCGAGAACCTTTTCCGGAGTGGGAACCGACTTCGAGGCAGGCAGGTAGTCGACCAGCGGCGAGGTGAAGGTCGCGTCCGTGGTGTACTTGTGGATCGCGTCGGTATAAGCCTGGTCGATGGGCTGGTTGGGATCGCGGGCGTAGGTGTTATCGAGCGGCGAATTCTGGGCGTTAACGGCGAGCGTAAAACCGCACAGGAGCAAAGGGAGCAGGGACAGCCGTGAGATTCTCATAGTCCTCGTTTGTCAACTGTTTGAGTGAACGCAAAGTTTGGTGTGGACGCAAACAGGAAGTTACGCTGATTCCTAACACCGTACACGCCGAGGACCGGGGAATTCAATAAGAGAAGGCGCAGTGATAGCTGTATAGTGCTGATATTCCTCTTCGGTCGTGGCGGCGATGAAACCATTTCAACGGATAGCTCTGGAACTGCTCGCTGTATCGGGGCTTACCGCCGCGGCATGCGCGCAGACTGCGCTGTCGATTGCGCCGGAGCAGTGTGTGTTCCGCGCGGGCGACGACGTGCGCTGGGCGGCGCCGGGGCTGGATGAAACGGGCTGGCAGCCGGCTTCGCGCTGGACGGCAGAGTCCACCATTGAGCCGCATTTCTGGCTGCGCTGCCGGATCGATCCGGCCGAACTGGCTCCGGCAGTGAAGCCGGCGCTGCAGGTGGAGGCGGATGCGGCATACGAGCTGTTTGTGGACGGACGCCTGCTGGCGCGGTTCGGCAACGTGAGCACGGGCGCGCACACCGTGGGCGTGGTGAACCAGTACGAGCCGTTTTCCGGGCGTGCGCATTCGTTCGTGCTCGCAGCGCGGATCACGTTTACGCCAACGTTGTACGGCCAGGAGCCGCTGCCGTGGATTCTGCTGGGCGATTCCGAGCTGGTGCGCGACAAATACTCTGCCCAGGTCCTTGATGGGATGCGCTCGCGCTGGATCGTCTGGGTATGCAACGCGATTATGGCGGCGGCTGGGATCTTCTTTCTCGCGCTTTACCTGTTTGATCGGACGCAGCGTGTGCTGCTGTGGGCCAGCCTCACCTGGCTCGCGCTTGCTCTGCTTCGATTTGACGAATTCCTGATCGCTGCCTCCGTGTACTTCCCCTCCCGGTTGGAGTTTCTGATGTACTCAATCGGCAACGCGGTCCAGATCTTCTATGTCCTCTTCTTTTTCTCGCTGACCGGCCGGCGGGTCCATTCCTTCTTCCGGGTATTGATCGCAATCAACATCGTCAGCACCGCGTTGATGATGGTCGCTGCCGTTCTTCCCTTGCGCCAAAGCATGGCCTGGCGCTACTGGATCGACACGTCGCCCCAGGTGAATTCGCTGCTGATTCCGCTTGACCTGCTCATGTCGTTTGCGCCTCTGGCGGCTTTCTGGCCCATTGAGAAACTCAGGCGCTCGCAGCTCCTGCTCTACTGCGTGTGCTCGTTCTGGATGGGGATGGAGGTGCTCTACATGGGAGCGCAGATTCCCTGGCTGCATTTCAGTAGTTATCTCTTTCTGTCGTTCCAGAGCGTACGGTCCGTCGCCATTGCGGCGGTGGTAGCGGCAATGACCCTGCTCCTCATTCAGCGCATCCGCCAGACCAACCGCGAGCGAGCCGCGCTGGCAACGGAGATGCGCGCCGCCCAGGAAATTCAGCGCGTGCTGGTGCCGCAGCGGATTGAAACTGCGGTGGGGCTGCAATGCGAAGCGGTGTTCCTGCCCGCGCAGCAGGTGGGCGGAGACTTTTACCGCTGCCGGGTGCTGGAGGATGGATCGCAATGGCTGCTCCTTGGCGATGTGAGCGGCAAAGGCACCGCGGCCGGAATGACCGGCGCCATGCTGTTGGGCGCGTGCGAAGGCCATGAGCGGCAAGAGCCTGCCGAAGTGCTGGCTCATTTGAATCGGGCGCTGTGCGCCAGCGGTGTGGGCGGGATGGCCACGTGCCTGTGCGCGCGCATTGGGCGCGACGGGACCCTGACCCTGGCCAATGCCGGTCACCTGCCGCCCTACCGCAATGGCGAGGAGGTCCAGGTGGAAGCGGGGTTGCCGCTGGGGATTGCGCCGGAGACGACCTATGGCGAAATCCGGCTCCAGCTTGAGCCGGCGGATACGCTCATGTTTCTTTCTGACGGAGTGGTGGAAGCGCGCAGCTCCAGCGGCGAGCTGTTCGGCTTTGAACGGACGCGCGAACTGAGCCGGCACAGCGCACGGCAGATTGCCGAAGCGGCGCAACATTTCGGACAGCAGGATGACATCACCGTGCTGAGTGTGGCATTTGCGCCGGCAGAGGCTTTGGCCGCGAGCAAATGAAAGCGCCGCCCGGGATGCGGGCGGCGCGTCTGCTTGCGTGCGGATGAGAGTGAGCGGTTATTGCGTGGAAGTCGTGGATCCCGTGGCGCGGCCGACGTAGACCTGCTGCGGGGCGTCGATCTTGGCCGAGACTCCATCCACCTTGAGTTTCATGTTGAGGACCTGGGGCCTGTTGGCAAGCGGCGCCACAAACCCCACTTCGTACTGGTTGCCGAGGCGCTTATCGAGATCCTTGAAGAACGGCTGAAAGGAGACCGGGTTGCCCATGCCCTCCCCGTAGCTGTAGCCGCCGGTGGCCTGGGTGAGTTCAAGCAGGAGGTTCTGGCCGGAATCGGTCGCGTACCAGCTCCGGTCAAATGCGCCCTTGTTCTGCCAGTAGAAGGAGTACACCACCAGGCCTGCGCGCACGGAGTCGGTGATGGCCGACTGGAGGTACGGATCGTTGGGATCGTAGCGGCGGTAGTAGTTGTCCACGCCGTCGCTGATCATCACCACCTCGCGGCGGGCATTGGGGTCGCTGGAGGGCCAGTGCTTGGCCAGATCGGACAGGCAGAAGTATGGGCTGGCGTCCTCACCGGGGAAACCGGAGGGGATGTGGAGCGCCTTAAGCGCGGCACTGTGATCGGTGCTGAGCGGGCCGGCGAGGCGGGTGACGCCGTTCTCCATCCAGCCAACGGAGACGCGGGCATCGGAGGGCAGGCCATTTACGAAGCTCTTGATCTCCGGGTATTGGTTGCTAAGGTCGGTGCTGGCTCCGGAGTCCAGCATCACAACCAGTTCCAGGGCGCCGGTACGGCCGTTGGCGGGCGTGAGCCGGGTGATGTTGGCGTTCTTGCCATTGACCGTAAGCGACAGATCCTGCTGGGAAAGGTTGGGCGCCGTCGCGTTCTTGTCCTTGGGGAGAACGGTGATGACCGCCTGTCCCTGACCTTGATTTTCAGATTGCGCTGGTGCAAACATCGGTGCGGCCGTGAGCAGTAGCGCGACTGCCAGGCTCGCCTTCCATGCGGGGAATTTCATGTACTTGCTCCTTCTTCACTTCAGGTCTTTCTGACCACCTGTGTAGATGGGATTCTCAACCAATAGTTGCGGTTGTTGCGATGAGCGGAAGTTGCGGCAGGCAAAAGGGTTGTCTCGTGTTTAAAAGGGGAATCTTATTAGACGCCCGGAGCCCGGCAAAGGTTACCGAAGGCGCGATGGGCGAGGGGCCAATTGGGGGAGGCGGCAGTGTGGGCGGCGGTTTTTGGAGGCAGATGGGGCGGCACTGGGACGGTAGTAGGAAGCCGCGAGTTGCGGGTGACCGGAGCGTTTGGCTCAGTCCGGCCGCCGGGAGTGCATTGGCATGAGCCTGAACGAGTTCCCGCCGGAGGGGGTCATGTCCAAAGTGACATCCCGGTGCGGGGAACGGTGCGGGTGGTGTTTTGATTCGAGCCACGCGCACAGTCGGCGGTCACGAATCTCCGCCTCTCCATCCCAGAACTTGGGCGGCAGGCCGCACTCGATGCGGAGGTGGTCGAGCTCAAACTCGATGGTCGGATTTGACCGCTCAAAGTAGCGCCGGGCGTTGCGCTGGCCGACGCGCAGTGCGGTTACGGAGTTTCCTTTGTATTGGGCAATGACAATCACTCCCGCCCCCTAGCATGGCCAGAGCCGTATGGTCTGGATGTCCATGAGATTCTTCTAAGTTCCCCAGGTTCCTCGGTGAGAGCGCCGGCGGTTTAGGAGATTCCGCCGCAGAGAAACTGGGGGCTCAGCGGAAGGCGAGAAGGTGAAGAGCCCTGCCTCGTGCGACCAAATCACTGCCCGGTTGCGCCGGGCGGCAGGACGACGCGGGCGGATTTCCAGAAGTCGGCGCCGAGGGATTCGGCGAGCGGGGCGTCGAGGCGGGTTTTGTCGAGGCCGCGCTCGCGCATGGCTTCGATCTCGCTATGGGAATAGCGCACAATGGTCGATTTCTTCTTCATGGTTGCGACGCGACCGGTTAAGTCATTCAATGTTGGTCGAAGATTCACTCGAATGGTATTTCGACCTCGGCAAAGCTGCCCGGAGTCGCGTCGTCTACAGCGGCGACGACCTTTGCCACATGCGGCAGGACGAGCGTCCAGCGGCCTTTTCCGAGGACGACGATAGCGATCTTGCGGGCGGCCAGATTCTGCTGGTAGCGAAGGTTCTTGTCGGTGGTCACGAGTACTTCGAAACCCGCGGCTTCGGCCTGCGCCAGGAGTTCCCCATTTTCCAGTTCTCCCCACCCGCGGGCGCGCGCTTCCGTGACCGCGTGGCGCTCGATGAGATAACGGGCGAGGGTGCGTGGCGTGCCGTTGTCGAAGAGGACGAGCATCAGGCGGCCGGTACTTCCGCGCTCTTGGCAGCGAACTCGAGAACCGCGTGGACCTGCTCGCGGGTAACGCCGAACTCGTCTACCAACTGGTCGACTGTCATGTCCTGGAGGTTTTCGAAGACGACGGAAACGGGGGTGCGGGTTCCGCGAAATACCCACGCGCCGCTGCGCTTGCCGGGAACACTCTCCACGGCGGGGCACTGGGACCAATCGAGAGCGGATGCAGCCATGCTCCTACCTCAGACTTATCGTAAACCTTGTTCGCCGTGGTGGGAACAGCGTTTGGGGGGGAGACGATCATACGCAAAGTGGGTCATCGGTGCTCTAGCTCATGCGCTGCGTCTTTGCGCTTCGACATAGGCGCGAAGGACGGCGTTCATGCGGGTGAGGTGGCCTTTGCCGCGAGATCGAAACCACTCGACTACGTCGCTGTCGAGGCGCAGGTGGACGGAGGTTTTGCCGGGAGGGAGGACGACGCGGGCGGATTTCCAGAAGTCTTCGCCGAGGGATTCGGCGGGCGGGGCGTCGGGGCGGGTCTTGTCGAGACCGCGAGTTCGCATGGCTTCGATTTCGCTAAGAGAATGTCTGACGATAGTAGAGTTCTTCTTCATGGCTGCTCGCGTTTTGGGCGCTGATGATGCGGACGAGGCCTTGGCCCGCTCATCGCATGAAGCCGCGATGACGGGGCACGGTCCCGGGGTTGTGTAGGCCACCAGCCGCTGGGCTTCGGGATTTTACCAACTTCCCAGGTGAGCGCTGCCAACCAATAATTGTTGCCCGCTGCCGTCGACATAGGCGGTACTGATGCCGGTCGAAGTTTCAAAAACAAGCTTCAGGCCGTTTGGGGACGAGATTGCGTTGGAGCCAGCGACGATCAGGCTGGAAGCCGTGCCGCCATTCACGCTGATGGAATGCACTCCGTCGCTAGCTGTGAAGAAAATCGTCGTCCCGTCTTTGCTAAAGGCCCCGTTATGACCTGCCACGAGGCAGGATTTGTTGGTCCCGTCTGCGTTCATTACGCAGATATAGGTCTGAAGTCCTTCGAGGTGAGTGTAGACAATCTTCGTTCCATCGAAACTGTATCGCGCTTGATCGATCCCGGGACAAGCGCCGGAACAACTGGCTTCCTGATCAAGCAGTTGCAAACCGCTGCCGTCGACGTTGATCTTGTAGACCCCCTCGGCTCCCTTGGTCCCGTCTATCGCGATGAACACAAGCGACTTTCCATCCGGCGATGGTGAGGGACTATTCGGGGCACCCAAGGATGGAACGCCCACCTGAGTAGTGAGGGTGGCGCCCCCCGCGGCGCCGTTGGTGCGATAGATAAAGAAGTAATTTCCGATGTCAGACGCACAAACAAAAGAGAGATGATCGGCCATCCAGTCTGCGTTGAAGCATCCGCCGGTGGAGCTTTCCGGGAGCGAGAGGATTGTCGTTGCCCCAGTTCCGTCGCTGCTAATGATTCCGGTATAAGCCAGCGGCAGGTCAAGGAGGATCCAGTCCACTACGTTCACAGTAACGGATGCGGACTTGGTTGTGTCCGCGGCGGAAGTTGCCGTCACTTTCACGGTGCCCGTAGTGGTGCTGTTCGGAGTAAGGACGCCGTTTGCCACGGTTGCCAGCGCGGAGTTGTCCACGCTCCAGGTGACGGCCGTGTTTGTTGTGTTGCTAACCGTCGGCGCACAGGTGTAGTTGGCCGAAGTGACCGCAATCTGGATATGGTCGACGCAGGTCAAGGTGACGCTGATCTCCGGGGGCGGTGGTGGCGGGGGCGGCGTCGATCCTCCTCCGCCACATCCGACAAGCAAGAGAACGACCATTGCTGATCCGCAGAAAAGCTGACGGCTTCCCATTTTCTCCCCCAAAGCCGGGATCGAGCGGCGATCTCAGGCTAGAGTCTCCATCTTTAAGAGAACATTACGGGTAAGCATACACCCATGTGGCAGATTGCGAGACCAACAGGGCTTTCGCGCACGCGTACGGTTCTTGCAATTCAGTGGGCCAGTCCGATATGATCTTTGAGTGTGTCCGGTGAGGTAAGCCGGACCGTCAATAGCACCACGGCATTTGGGCCTGTATCTCATGGCTGGAGTGGGCGGGGCGGCTGAGAACGCTGCTTTCCCTTCCGGCGGCAGGTTTCCGCAACGGCGGACTGGCAAGTGCGGTGGGAGACGAGGGATGAATGAGGAAACTCAGCAAGAATATTGCGAAGGCGCGCGCTGCTGTGACGCAGCCCGCTTATCCGTTGCCGGATGCGGTGAGCCTGCTGCAGAAGGTGAAGTACGCCAAGTTTGACGAGACGGTGGATCTGACGTTGCGGCTTGGCGTGGACACTCGCCATGCCGACCAGATGGTTCGCGGGACGGTGGTGCTGCCGCACGGGCTGGGCAAAAGGAAGACCGTGGCGGTGATTGCCAGCGGCGACCGGCAGCGGGAAGCAACCGAAGCGGGCGCGGACTTTGTGGGCGGCGAAGAGATGGTGGAAAAGATCCAGAAGGAACAGTGGACCGCCTTTGACGCGCTGATTGCGACGCCGGACATGATGAAGGTTGTGGGCCGGCTGGGCAAGGTGCTCGGTCCGAAAGGCCTGATGCCGAACCCGAAGACGGGTACGGTGACCATGGACGTGGCCTCAGCGGTGAAGGAGATCAAGGCCGGCAAGGTGGAGTTCCGCGCGGACAAGACCAGCCTGGTGCACGTGCCGGTGGGGAAGCTGAGCTTTACGCCGGACAAGCTGGTGGACAACGTGACCACGGTGATCACGTCGATTGTGCGGGCCAAGCCTTCAGCGGCCAAGGGTAAGTACATCAAGAGCATTACGCTGAGCTCGACGATGGGACCCGGAGTGCCGCTGGACGGGGCGGTTGCGGACGCGGCGGGCAAGCACTAAAGGCAGGGGTCAGGGATCAGGGGTCAGGGGTCAGTTGGTTTGCTCGCCCTTTGCCTTGTGTTCCGGCCCGAAGGTAAGAAGCAGGATTTTGCGCGTCGATGAATTGACGCAGGAGGAGTCGGGGAAGAAGCGGGAGTGTGGGTCGGAACGTTCTTTCTGATCCCTGACCCCTGATCCCTGACCCCTGTAGGAGCGGAGCGAAGGCAATGGCGATTACGAAGGCGAAGAAGGCGGTAAAGGTCAAGCTGCTGGCCAAGGAGCTGGAAGGCTCGACCACGGCGATTATTGGGACGTTCAGCAAGCTGACCGTGGCCAAGGATTATGAGCTGCGCAAGGTGATTCGCGAAGCGGGCGGCAAGTATCGCGTGGTGAAGAACAAGCTGGCGGCCGTTTCCGGGAAGGGCACCAAGGTTGAGAGTGCGCTGCAGGGGCTGAAGGGCGTGAACTCGGTGGCGTTCACCTCGGGCGACCCGGTGGCTCTGGCCAAGGTGTTTGCCAAGTGGGCGGGCGAGAACGCGGCGTTCCAGTTCAAGCTGGGGATTGTGGACGGCAAACTGCTGAGCGTGGACGAGGTCAAGGCGCTGGCGACGATGCCGGGCAAGGAAGAGATCTTCGCGAAGCTGCTGTTCCTGATCAACGCGCCGGCACAACGGTTGGCGACGGTGATCGGCGCCACGGGCCGGGATCTGGCGGTGGTGATCAACCAGGGCGTGGAGAAGGAAAAGTTTGCGGCGGCGTGAGAGTCGCCGGGCCGGTAGCCGGTAGCCAGTAGCCGGTAGTTTAACGGATCAGCTACAGGCTACAAGCTGTTTTTAGGGTTTTGGCTGTCGAGCAAGCGGGAAGGGCGCATGTCTGGCGCATCGGAACCTTTCCTCTGGGCGGATCGGCCGGGGTAATGACAAATTCAAAGTTTTGAATGGAGAGAAACATGGCGGATATCGCGCAGTTGGAAGAGCAAATTGTAGGCCTGAGCCTGCTGGAAGCGGCGGCCCTGGTGAAGAAGCTTGAGGAGCGTCTTGGCGTGTCG
>Ga0265339_10000936_pt1 | contig 22428 bp, 14 predicted proteins | sample 4CB219metaG_FD_202085 | JGI IMG/M metagenome (GOLD analysis project Ga0265339, IMG submission 202085) | Rhizosphere microbial communities from Carex aquatilis grown in University of Washington, Seatle, WA, United States - 4-CB2-19 metaG | ecosystem: Host-associated > Plants > Roots >... | reverse complement strand
TGGGGATTCGGGTAGGGCTGCGCGCTCATGACCGCGCAAAACGACAGGAGGGACACAGAACCAAACAGCAGGGCAATTCGGCGCATGGAGAATCCTTCACGGAACGGGAGTTCGATCAGGCGGATCGTACCTGCGCCCACAGGCCTCTGACGCTGTTGAAGGGGGCCGAGTTACCCGCCCGGCGTGTAATTTGCGGAATATCATGCGGTTTTGATCTGCAACGCTGAGGCAGTGGCCTTCGCAAAGCGGCAGGATGTGTGCGCGCCATCACAGAAGGCCGAAGCATATTCTCCTTATCTTCGCTTTTCTGCTGCTTTTCATTGTCTCACCCTGCTACAATCCGATCGAACTGCATTCCCGAAATGGCATTTTTTGCGTGCCGGACCAGTTGGGTACGCTGCCCGGGGAATGCAACAGAAGGAGACCCGCTCTCATGGCCATTGCCGAAGACCGCGCCAAAGCCGTAGAACTTGCCCTTTCACAGATTGAAAAACAATTTGGAAAGGGGTCCATCGTCCGGCTCGGCTCCCGAGAGGCCCTGCTGCCCATCGCCATCATCTCCACCGGAAGCATCAGCTTTGACGCGGCGCTTGGCGTGGGCGGAATTCCCCGCGGCCGCGTGACCGAGGTCTTCGGCCCCGAATCCTCGGGCAAGACCACGATCTGCTTGCAGGTAATTGCCGAAGCGCAAAAGGCGGGCGGTCTGGCCGCCTTTGTGGATGCCGAGCATGCGCTCGACCCCGGCTACGCCAAGAAGCTGGGCGTTGACGTGGATAACCTGCTTGTCTCACAGCCGGATTCCGGAGAGCAGGCCCTTGAAATCACTGAGGCCCTGGTCCGTTCCGGCGCCATCGACGTGCTGGTAGTCGATTCGGTGGCCGCGCTGGTGCCCAAGGCCGAGCTCGACGGTGAAATGGGCGAATCGCACATGGGGCTCCAGGCCCGGCTGATGTCGCAGGCGCTGCGCAAACTCACCGGCACCGTCTCCAAATCGCGCACCGCGCTGGTTTTTATTAACCAGATTCGGGAGAAGATCGGCGTCATGTTCGGTAACCCGGAGACCACCACCGGCGGCCGCGCGCTCAAGTTCTACTCCTCGGTGCGCGTGGATATCCGCCGCATCGCCGCCATCAAGGATGGCGATAGCGTGATTGGCAACCGCACCAAGGTCAAGATCGTCAAGAACAAGGTAGCCGCCCCCTTCCGCGAAGCCGAGTTCGACATCCTTTACGGCGAAGGCATCAGCCGCGAAGGCGATGTGCTCGACCTGGCCGTGACCAACAACATCGTGGAGAAATCAGGCGCCTGGTACAGCTACGGCGGCGAGCGCATCGGCCAGGGCCGCGAAAATGCCCGCCAGTTCCTCAAGGACAACAAGGACGCCTTCGCCAAGATGGACGGCGAACTGCGGAAGAAGCTCAATATTGGAGCAGCCAAGGCCGACGTGCCCGAAGTGCCGGCTGGCGGAGCGACCGAAGCGAAAGAAGCCGTTCGCGGACGCAAGGGGTGAGTTCAGATAACAGAGAGAATTGAAGAACTCCTCGTGACGATCCGAACTCGGCCCGAGGATAATTCTTTCTATTCTATTCTATTCTATCAACGGAATCTGCTATTCTGTTTCCCATGAGGTTTCAGAATGGCCAACGCCAGCGATCAAGTTCGTCAGTTCGTTCAAGATCGATACATCATACCGGCGCGCCGCAAGGGCGCTAAGACGGTTACCGTCCTCGCCGGCGAGGTTCACAAGGCTCTCAAATGGAATCCCAGGAGAGTTCCTCAGGTCTGTTCTGCGCTCTCCACTCGAAAGTTCCTCCACGCCGCACATCTCGAATTGGTTTCCCGGGAGGGTCCACCTTCCGGCCAAAGCCCGACGGTCAAATTCACCTACAAGATCCTGGACCCCGATCAAGCTCCCGCCTCTTCCTCTCGAACAGGCTCTGCACAAGTGCAGGACGGAGCCGGTCTGGAGTCGCTTTACGGGATCCTGGAAGAAGAATTCAAAGCCCTTGGAGGTGGTGAGGCATATTTGCGGGCCGAACGGGACGCGTGGGGACCGGATCCATGGGACAGACTTGCGATGGAGGATCGTGCCGCTGCTGAGGGCGCGAAATGAGCCTCGTTTATTGGGATTCCATGCTTTTTGTCTATCTCCTGGAAAGGAATCCCACGTTTTTTCCGTTGGTGAAGACGATGCATGAAGAAATGAGACGCCGCGGCGACACTTTGTGCACCAGCATATTCACTGTCGGAGAAGTTCTTGTGGTGCCGCGCAAGCTTGGTTCACAATCCGGCGCCGACAGAATTCTCAGTTTCTTCGCGACTGGGACGCTTCGTCTGCTGCCCTACGATTTGGAGACCGCAAATCAGTTTGCATTGGTCCGCGCGTGGACAGGTGCGTCGCCGCCCGATGCCATTCATCTTGCATCGGCCGCCCAAGTGCAAGTCGACCTATTCCTGACGAACGATCGCAAGCTTCTTCCCATGAGAGTCCCTGGCATCGGACGTATCGCAGGACTGGATCCGAAGGTCTTGAGGGCCGTCCAGCCATAGCAGATCGGCGGGTGAGCCCGAAAAATCGCCGGAATTGTTACGAGTCAGTATCGTTTCAGGAAATCCGGATCGACCGGGTTTTCGAAGAGACTTGCGTCGCGAGTAACGATGGTGAGCCCGGTGGGAGTAACGAAGTAGCGGCGCTTGTCCTCCACCTGGTCATAGCCGATGACGGTGCCTTCAGGGATGTGGACGTCACGGTCGATGATGGCGCGGCGGATGCGGCAGTGGCGGCCGATGTTGACGTGGGAAAAGACGATGGAGGATTCGACCTCAGTGTAGGAATTGACGCGGACATCCTGGGAGAGAACGGAATTGGTGACCGAAGCGCCGGAGATGATGACGCCGGCGGTGATCACGGAGTTGACCGCCATGCCGGTGCGGCCGGGCTCGCCGAAGACGAACTTGGCGGGGGGGTACTGGCGAACTCGCGTGCGGATGGGCCAGGAGCGGTCGTAAAGGTTGAAGGTCGGGGAGACAGAGCAGAGGTCCAGGTTGGCGTCGTAGTAAGCGTCCAGGGTGCCGACGTCGCGCCAGTAGAGGGCCTGCTGCTTGTTTTCATCTACAAAGCTGTAGGCCATCATGCGGTTCTTGCCGAGAAGATTGGGCAGGATGTTGTGGCCGAAGTCGTGCTTGGATTCGGGATCTTCAGAGTCGGCGATGAGGGCCTTGAGCAGGACTTCAGTGTTGAAGATGTAGATGCCCATATTGACGTCGACAGAATCGGGATTGAAGGGCGAACGAACGGTGGTTGACTTGGGCTTTTCCTGGAACCCCAGAATCTCGCCGTCGGTGCCGACTTCAACCACGCCAAAACGGTGGACCTCTTCAGGCGAGACGGGAATGGTGGCCAGAGTCACCTCGGCCTTCTTCTCGACGTGGTACTCGAGCATGCGGGCGTAGTTCATTTTATAGATCTGGTCGCCCTGAAGGATGATCATGTGCTTCGGCTGCTCGGAGCCAATCGAGTAGATGTTCTGGTAGACGGCGTCGGCGGTGCCCATATACCAGTTGGCGCCGGTGCGCTGCATGGGGGGCAGGAGCTCAAAGAACTCGCCGAGTTCGGAGGCGACGACGCCGGTCCAGCCTTCGCGCACATGGCGGTTGAGGGAGAGCGCCTTGTACTGGGTGAGGATGAAGACCTTGCGCAGGCCGGAATTGATGCAGTTGGAGAGCGTGATATCGATAATGCGGTAATGGCCGCCAAAGGGGACGGCGGGCTTTGCGCGGTCGCGGGTGAGCGGGAAGAGCCGTTCGCCGGCGCCGCCCGCAAGCAAGACTCCCAGGGTATCTCTCATATCCACAAACCTGTCCTGCCTCTGTTGAATGAGATGACGATTCGGCGGAGAAGTGGCAGACTTCGCCGAAACCCGTTATTCGGAGTTCTCATGCAATCAAACACATGCTGACCCCTGAACGGCGAAGAATAGCACAAAGATAGGGACCGAGGGACCAAGAAAAACTGAGAACTTCAGATCAGAAATACAGGGACTCTTCGGCTTCGCTCAGGGCAGGCTCCGGGACCGGGACAAGGGACATAGCCTGCCTGCTGCCGTGCGATGAATGAAAACTGAGGAATGACAACTGTGTTCGGTCAGCGCTTCGTGTTGAACTTGTAAATGATGCCGACGGAGAAAGCGGCGTTGATGTCAATCTGGCGGGTTTTGGCGCCGTAATTGATGCTGTAGTCGGTAAGGACGGCTTCAGGGGTCATGCGGACGGCCCAGTGGGCGGAGCGGTTGAGGTCGATGTGGCCGCCCATGATAACGGCGGGAGCGATCTGGCTGTTATAGAAGCCGACGAGCTGCGGTGACTGGCCGCGAAGATTGCTCTCGAAGTCGCCATAGACGCCGCCGACGAGGACATGGGCGATGAGGTCGCCGTGTTTGTTGTGGGGGCCGAGGAACTCCGGACCGCCGACGAAGAAGTACTGGGCGACGAAGGGGCCCTGGATGTGGTCCGGATGGCCGTTGGGGTCCAGGAAGGTGTTGGGGGCGGCGCCGGACGTGCCAAGATAGGGCCGCAATGAGCCCTGGGCGCCCCAGCGTTTGCTGAACCAGTATGAGCCCGCGAGGTCGATGCCGCCGAGGTTAGCGCCCTGAAGGAGATTGGGGCCGGCCTTCATGTGGTCGTAAGCGAGGCCTATGTAGAGGTCGTAGCGATTGTCGTAGCGGACGCCGGCCAGTGGATCTGTGGCCACGTATGCGGGCGCGGGCGGCTGCACGGGAAGCGTCTGAGTCTGGGTCTGGCTTGAAGATTCCTGCGCAAAGAGCGTGGCGGCGGCGCACACCGGGAGCGCGGCAACGGCGAGAAACAAAGGAACACTTACTGGGAAACGCATCGTTTTCAAGATTACAGGACCGTGCCGATGGCGGACAAACGCAACCGGCGATGAAAATGACAGCTTTGGGATGGACGTGCGCAGTGGGCTCAGGGTGAGCAGCGCTCTGCCCAGCGGGAGAAGACGAGGTAATAGACGGTATGGAGGACCTCGTTGGCGGCTTTGGCGTCGGCCGCGGACGTGGACTGCGGCTCGAGGGGTGGTGCAGGGTGGCCGCGCCACTGGATGGGAGTGGCGGAGAAAATCAGGTCAGCGCGGGGCAGATGAACGGGGCTGGTGACGACCTCCGCCGAGCGCCATCCATGCTGCTGCATGATGCGGACTGAGAAGCAGGCGTTCTGAATGGTGTTACGGGCGTTTGGCTCCATAAAGATGCTGGCGGCAGGGACGCCTTCCGCCTGGGCGGCACGGGCCATGACATTTGCTTCAATGAAGCCGTTGTCCCGGCCTCCGGTGAAGATGATGCGGGGAGCGACGCCGCGCTCGTATTCGCGTACGCCTTCAGTAATGCGCGACAGCAGGACGGGCGAAGGATTGCCGTCACGGTCAACCAATCCGCCGAGCACGATGATGGCGTCAAAGCGCGTCGCGGAGGTATTGCCGGAGGGGGCATAAGCGCGAGCGAGGGCGGCCCAGGCGACGCAGGCCAGGGCAAGTGTCGATCCGGCCAGGACGAGGCGGGCGCGCCATGAGACACGGCGGCGCGGAGTACGACGGAGGTGGGCAGCGGAGGGACGGCGGCGCCGGGGCGTTTGGCGGCGAAGCGGCTGCGGGGGAGCGGGCACGATAAATCCAATGTAACGCCGCAGAGAAGCGCAGCCGATGGCGACACAGGTACGCGCGCCGAGTCATTTTCCAGCTTGCGGGAAGGCGGTGATGCGGAGCTTGGCGGCGGCGTAAGGAATGAGCGTGAGGGATTCCTGAGGCTGATCGGATGCGACAGGGCTCTGTGGCAGCGGGTTGGCGGCGCCGTCATCGCCTTGCCAGGCCGGGAGCTTGCGGGCGTGGACCTGGAGGGTGACCGGCGGGTTGTGGCGCAAGAACGGAGAACCAGCCGTAGATGCAGGTCCTTCGACTCCGCGCGACGGTGAAGCTGTCGCGCTGCGCTCAGAATGACGGCTCGTGAGTGAGAGGCCGGTTTGGTGGACTGTGACGGAGCCTGCGGGATTGGCCGGGTCGATATCGAGGGCGTAGTTCCATGGCGTTGTGGGAAACACCTGCCAGTCAGCGGTCATGCCCTGGTCGCGGAGCTTGACCCAATCCTCGCCGATACCGTAGCTGAAGACCAGCGGACCGCGTTCGATGGAGATGGAATCATTGAACCACCGCGAGACGCGGGGCTGCATGGGTAGCGTGAGCTCGACGCGGTCGCCGGCGCGCCAGGTGCGCTGGATTCGGGCGAAGTCTTCTGACGCGGGGCTGACCCAGGGCTTGCCGTTCACGCTGATTGTGGTTTCGCCGCCGGCCCAGGCGGGGATGCGGAGCGAGAGCGGGAATTCGAATGGGACGGCGGGGTTGACCGTGAAGTGAATAACGCCACCGAATGGGTAGGCGGTTTCTTCAACGATGTGGACGGGGGTGCCGCAGAGGACAGTGCGGAGTTCACATGGAGCGTAAGCGGCGGCGACGAGCCCGGCATCGGCGTCAGATGACCCGGTAAGCATGAAGAGGCTGGCAGTGAACTTGGGCCAGCCCTGGCTGAAGTTGGCGGTGCAGCAGCCGAAATTAGGGGCGAGGCCGTAGAGGTTGGATTCGGGACCGTCGCTGACCCAGGGCTTGTGGTGCAGGCTGCACTCCACTTGGTTGGGCTCCTGGTTGTACTGGTGGGCCCACATATCGTCAGTGAACGTGCCGGGAAGCGCGTTGAATGCGAGCTTTTCCAGGCGGTCGGCGAGCGCGGGGTGGCCGGTGATGGCGAAGGAGTGCTCAAGCGAAAACATGGACTCGACCACGGTGCAAAGCTCGGAGCCGTGCGATGGATCGCGGCCGGCGAGGTGCTCGTCGCAGGAGAATATTCCGTTGGGCAGGCCGTGCCAGCGGTCGAGTTCGGCCAGCATGGTCAAGATGGCGTCGCGATCCGATTGCGAGCCGGAGACGAGCGACCAGACGGGGCCGGTCTTGAGCGCCTGGCCATTGTTGACGCCGTGGGTGGCGAGCGCGAGGTCCTTGAGGCCGCCGCCTTCGTTGAGCTTGATGAACTCGGCGGTGATGGGCTGGGTGAACTGGAAGTCAGCGTATTGCGCCATCCAGTCGAAGCCCTGCTGATGGAGAAGGTGGATGAGATCAAGGAGGTATGCGTCGCCGGTGCGGTTGTAGAGCCAGAGGACGGACAGCGCTTCATCCTGCCAACGGAACTTGCTCCAGTCGCGGAGCGGGCGCGTGGGCAGGGCGGCAAGCTGATGGCGGAAGTAGCGGTCCATGAGCGGCAGGACGCGGGGGTCGGCAGTGGCCTCGTGGTATTGCGTGAGCGCCTTGAGCATGACAATGCGTGGCCACCAATCGTCGTTGGAGGCCGGCCCGATCATGCCGTCGGGCTGCTGATGGGTGAGGGTCCAGTCGAGGAAGCGCTGGGCCTTGGCCTTCAGGCGTGCATCGTTTAGCAGGCAAGCGAGCGGAATGACGCCGTCGAGAAAGTAAGGGCCGCGTTCCCAGGACTCGCCGGTACCGCCGAGCCAACCGGAGTCGGGGCCCACGTCGGGCCAGGTTTCGTCCAGGTGGCCGCTGAGGCCGTTGGCCTGGATCTGGAGCTGCGTACGGAGCCAGCCGGCTGGGCGGATGGAGCCGAGCGGCAGCGGAGTGAATGCGGGCGGGAAGAGCGGGGCGCGGGTGCGGATGGGAGGCGCAGGAGTTGGTGGATGCGCGTCCGCAAAGGAACTGGGCCGCAAAGCGAGTGTCGCCGAGGCGACGGCGGATTGTTGAAGGAAACGGCGGCGCGTGAACGAGGACGAGCGCTGCATGCCAACCATGCTATCGCGGCTGGGATGAATGAGCTACTTCAGCGGAGGAGCGGGACAATGCGCGCCGGAGTTATGATGGAGCCGCGGACGGATGGCCTGTGGAGCGCCGGCGCGGCCGGGCGCGGGAGGTTGGGATGGCCGAATACACCTTGAACATCAATGGGAAGCAGGTGCGGGTGACGGCTCCGCCGGATGAGCCGTTGCTGAGCGTGCTGCGCTACCGGTTGGATATGACGGGGACGAAGTTCGGCTGCGGCGAAGGGCAGTGCGGCGCGTGCACGGTGCTGCTGGATGGACGAGCGCTGCACTCATGCCGGCTGCCGGTGGCGAAGGCCGCGGGCGCGACGATCACCACGATTGAGGGGCTGGAGCAGGACGGCAAGCTCACGCCGGTGCAGGAGGCGTTCCTGCGCGAGGATGCGATGCAGTGCGGGTACTGCACGTCAGGGATGGTGATGCGGGCGACTGCGCTGCTGAGAGAAGATAGCGCGCCGAGCGAGGACCGGATTGTCGAGGCGATGAACAGCAACGTCTGCCGCTGCGGGACCTATCCGCGGATTGTGGCGGCGGTCCGGCTGGCGTCGCAACTGGCGGCGAAGGGAGGGCGCGCATGAACTCCCCTTACACCGGCATGAATGTTTGGACCGAGGGCTTCAGTGAGGAGCCGCGGCAGGGCGGAACGGAACGCGGGGCCTTGATTAATGTAGACCGGCGCGATTTTCTCAAAGGCCTGGGCGCCGGATTGCTGGTAGCGCTGGCCCCTGGCGAGTCGTGGGCGCAGGAGTCGGGCCGCGGAGGCGGGTGGGGCGGACATCCGTTGCCCAAGGATCTGAATGCGTGGATCCACATTGGCGCCGACGGCGAAGTGAAGGTGTTCACGGGCAAGGTGGAGGTGGGGCAGAACATTCGCACCTCACTGGCGCAAGCGGTGGCGGAGGAGCTGCGGACGCCGTTCGACCGGATCACCATGATCATGGGCGATACGGACCTGGTGCCATGGGACATGGGGACGTTTGGAAGCTTGACTACGCCGACGATGACTCCGCGGTTGCGGAACATGGCGGTGACGGCGCGTCAGATGCTGATTGAGATGGCGGCGACAAAGTGGCAGGTGGACGCGTCCCGGCTGACGGCGGAAAACGGCAAGGTGATGGAGGCGAGTGGCGGGCGGTCGATTGGATACGGAGAGCTGACGCACGGCGAGAAGCTGGTGAAGGTGGTTGAGGGCGATCCCCCGCTGACGCCGGCAGCGGAGTGGAAGACTGCGGGGACGCCGATCCACAAAGTGGGCGGGCGCGATTTTGTGACGGGCAAGCACAAGTATCCATCGGACATTGCGCGGCCGGGAATGATGTACGGTGCAGTGGTGCGGCCGGCAGGTTTCAACGCGAAGCTGTTAAGTGTGGACACGAGCGCCGCGGAAAAGATGGCCGGCGTGAAGGTGGTGCGCGATGGCGACTTCATCGGAGTGACAGCGCCGGACGCGTACACGGCACGCAAGGCTGTGGAGGCGATCCAGGCGAAGTGGGATGTGCCGCCGCAGCAGGGTAATGATGGGTTGTTCGCGTATCTCAAGAGCCATCCGGAGAACGAGCGCGGCGGCGGACGGCCGCAACAGCAGAAGGGTTCAGTGGAGCAGGGTCTGGCAGGGGCGGACGTAAAGCTGGAAGAGAGCTACATGGTGCAATACATTGCTCACGCGCCGCTGGAGCCGCGCGCGGCGGTGGCGGAGTGGCAGGATGGAAAGCTGACGGTGTGGACGGGAACCCAGCGGCCGTTTGGAGTGCAGGGCGAGCTGATGCAGGCATTCAACCTGACTGCCGACAAGGTGCGGGTAATCCAGCCGGACATGGGCAGCGGATACGGCGGCAAACACACCGGCGAAGCGGCGATGGAAGCCTCGCGGCTGGCGAAGGCTGCGGGAGCGCCGGTAAAAGTGGTGTGGACGCGCCAGGACGAGTTCACGTGGGCGTACCTGCGGCCGGCGGGGCTGATCGAGATCAAGGCTGGCGCGAAGAAGGACGGCACGCTGACGGCCTGGGAGCAGCGCAACTACAACTCGGGGCCTTCAGCGATTGAGACGCCGTACGACATGGAGAATCAATTGGCCGCGTACCACCCCGCGCAGACGCCCCTGCGGCAGGGTTCGTACCGGGCGCTGGCGGCGACGGCGAACAACTTTGCGCGCGAGTGTCACATGGACGCGGTGGCGCACGCGGTTGGCATGGAGCCGCTGGAGTTCCGGCTGAAGAACCTGAGGAACGACCGGCTCCGGACTGTTTTGCAGGCAGCGGCGGACAAGTTTGGCTGGGCCAGCGCGAAGTCGACGGCGGAACGCGGATACGGGATTGCGTGCGGCACGGATAAGGGCGGGTATATTGCGGCCTGCGCGGAGGTGGATATCCAGGCGGGCAAGACAGGCGCGAAGAAGAAGGTGCGGGTGCGGCGCGTGGTGGCGGCGTGGGAGTCGGGCGCGGTGGTGAACCCCGACGGACTGCGCAACCAGCAGATGGGCGGCGCGGTGATGGCACTGGGCGGCGCGCTGTTTGAGGCGATCCTGTTCGGCAACGGACGCCTGCAGAATGCGACGTTCACGGAGTATCGCGTGCCGCGATTCAAGGACGCGCCACAGGTCGAGGTGGTGCTGATTGATCGCAAGGATCTGCCTTCGGCGGGAGCGGGTGAGATCGGACTCATCGCGCTGGCGCCGGCGGTGGGCAATGCGATTTTCGCCGCGACGGGAGTGCGGGTAAAGAACATGCCCATGGCGCCGGAGAGCGCGGTGCCGGGGATCGAGCCGTCGCCGTTCACAAGCTGAATACGTTGACCGCCTAGCCATTAAAGGATCTTGTCCAGACCTCGACACGCTGCTGCGCTTCAATGAGTCTGTTTTTTCGCCGCGGCGGCTGCGGCCGAATGGAGACTCTGTGTCGCCGCGGCACTATGGCGGTTTTGTGAGACGTAAAAATCCGCGTTGCTCTCGGGCTCCCCAAAATGCTGGTGCGGGCCGGGGTCGAGGGAGCCATGGTGAAGGTAGGCCTTCACCCTTTCACCGAAAGCACTCAGCATGGTCTTGCCGGAACTGTCGTGCTTACGTTCAACCTGCCACTGGAAACGATCAGGATTGTTTACCGCCCCCTTGGCCTGGGCCAGAAGCGCATTCTCATCCGGGATCTGGATGGGATCGGCCTGCCACGTCGAGTCGAACGGCGCGGCGCCCTTGGGGTGTGCCGTGCCCGTGAAAGTGATTTTGATCTGCGAGCCGGCCGGACCAGTGGTTTTTGTCGCAGTCATAGCTTTGGCCACAAATCCATCGCGCTGCAAAGCCGCACCGAAAATGGCTTTACCCTCGGCCAGCGATTGAGGGTCGAGGAACGAGTTTGAGAAAACGGGGCTGCGGTCCACCTTCTGGCCTTGCTGGTCGTCTTTAGTTCCATGATCGGGCGCCGCCAATCGCTGCGCCAGACTCTTGCGCTGTGTATCAGACAATTGTGGATACAGCCTGTCGATTTCAGGCTGCAGTTCTGCCGCCGTAAAGAGCTTTTTGCCGGGACGCTGAAACATTGGCCCGGAGAGAGCATCGATCGTCTCCGCCTTCTTTTCGATCACATCGAGATCGGGCTTAATGCGTTTCTCTTCACCGGCAATTGCGGTTTTGCGGGCAGCTTCCGCCGTTTTGCGCGCCGCCGCCGCATCGTCATGCTCCTTTATGGCCTTTTTGAGAGCTTCGCCTTTCAGCTTGCGATCGACGGGAGCAGGCTGAGGAGGAACGGGCGGCAAGGTGGCCGTGAAGTCCCCGATTTGTTTGTCGTGTGCGGTCTTGCGTGCCTGCTGGCCAAGCTGCGGATCGGTGGAGTATTCCTGCTCGTGCGTCGGCGCAGTAACAGTGCCCGCACCGCCAAAGGCTTCGTCGATGAGTTCCACCATCTGCCTGGTGCGGCCGATATCGCATCCTTTGATGTGGATCGTGGTTTGAGCGTCGATCACCGAGCCCACCGTTTGCAGCGCGCTTGAGCCGCCGCCGGCCGGGTGCAGAGCATCGCGCAGCTTGTTCACGGTGAGGCGGGCAGACGTATCCAGGGAGTTGAGGCCGAAGCCCAGGGTGCCATCTTCGCCGCCGTGCGAGACGATGTAGAGATCGCCGATTGGATCCTTTACATTCGACGAAATCCAGCGCAGCATCTCGGCGAGAGATCGTTGATCGTCAACGAAAGTGGCCGTGGGCAAGTGAGCGTGAAAATAGTCGGCTGCCTCTTTGTAGAACGGATTGCCGGTATGCGCCGGATCTGCGCCCATAAGAAAGACGTAGTCCTTTCGCGGCTTCGGCGCGCCCCCGGTGGCTTTTTGCCGCTGAACCCAGGGCATCGGCGCAGATGTCTGCTGTGCCACGTGCGCCAGCTCATGAGCCAGCAGCTTTCCGCCGCTGCTGGAGTGGGGCTGGTATTGTCCCGAAGAAAAGACCAGGTCATTGCCCACGGTGTAGGCAAGCGCGTTGACGGCGCGGGCTGATTCCGCTGCCAGGGCGCCGGTGTGCACGCGGACACGGCTGAAATCGGCCTGGAATCTGGGCTCCATGTAGCTGAGTGTTCCCGCATCGAGGGGCTGGCCCGGCGACTCGAGCACTCGATGCACGATGGGCGGCGCGGCCATCTCGCTCGATTCGCCGGCGCATTTGCGGCGCAGCGCCGGCGCGGGTGCAGACAATGACAGGCTTGATCCGGGTGTACGCATCACATCGGCCGCAATCCGGTCGGCTTCGGCTTCGAGCGGGTCGCTGCTGGATCCAACGGCCAGCTTGCGCTGCAAATGCAATCGAGGATCCGGCTCTACGGGAATAGAGGATGGACAAGCGGGAAGATGGCCGAGGTGAGCCGCGATGGAGTTGAGAGGGAGAGGCCTCTGGGACGATGCGTGCGACGCGGCTCCGGACCGCGCTTTTGCCCGTTGCGGAGATGGTGCGGGTGAGGGACCGCTCATCATCTACCTCCAATGCGCCCAGGAAACTCGTTCCATCAGGAGATAAAGCCCGGATATCCGGTGCACTCGATGTTCGGGCCGAATGCCCGTACCGTTCAAATCAGCCCACAACCATGCGGCCGGTCATAGATCGAAACTGAAAAAAGTCCACTCCTCGTTCGCCTATTGCGTCGCGTTGTCTGCTTTATCGTGTTGCCGATCTGGAAGAACGACCGGCGTCGGCATGCTTGGACCAGTCTCCGGAGGCATTCCGTCTTCGATGAGAGATTTCGCGGTGGCTTCCAGAACCTCTGCGTTGAAGCCTAGGCTGTTGTCAAACTGTTTTCCTTCCGGCCCGCGCGTCTGCGCCTCGATCGTGCCTGAAAAGTCGTAGTTGCCGGTTTGTTCTGAGCCCAGCTCTTTCTTCCCCAGCAGATCGAAGACATGAACCGCCTTGTCTCCGGCGGCAATCCGCTGAAGGTTGGGAATCACTTTCTTGGTGACCTGCTCCAGCGCCTTGACCGGTTGATCGTTGGCGCCCGTTTTCACCTCTTCGATTACTGAAGCCTTGGGTTTGCCGGCAGCAGTTTCTTCCACCACCATGGAATCAATTTCACCAAGCGACCGGTAGAGCCGATCTTTACCTTGGAAGACCTTCACTCTTTCCGAATCGGGTGGCTTTTCGGCTGCAACCCATTCCGCGATGGTTTTGTAATTCGGCCCATCTTCCACGACCGCCAGGTTGGACACAACGCGCTTGTTCCCCGCGGCGGAGACTTCGGTCGTCAATTGCTGGCGAGACAGCGCCTCGCCCAGAGCACCGGTCAGATCTTTCAGGTTGTTTTCTTTCCAGGCGTTTTGGACCTTCAGATCCTTCAGCAGGCCCATCTCCTTGATCCTGGTTTTCAGGCGCTGGGAAATCTCATTGATCAAGACATCCCGTTTTGCCTTTCTCAATTTCGGGTCGGCGATGGTTTCAGCCTCGATCAGCTTTGCTCGAGCCAGCTTCGCCTCCGCGTCAAGCAGCTTGGCCTTGGCCGCCTGCGCCTCTGCCGGACTGGCGCCAATTTCAGAGAGATAATGGTCGAGGTCCAGACCCTTGGCAGATCGGCTCTTGAGCGATTTGTAGGTTCCCATATCGCCCGCCTTGTTGCGCAAGGCTTGCAGACCTTTCTTTGCGGGGTCACTGAGTTTTGGCTCCAGCGCATCGAGTAATGCCGAAGGGGTGGTGCCGCTGGTATCGGTCAGCAGGGTCTTGGCCGCTCCTTCCGCCGGCTTGGGAATCCCTGCCGCGGGATCAGCCGCGGCAGCATTGAGGTTGGCTTCGGCACGCACAACGCCTCGCCCGGCGGCTTTGGTGCGGAGACCCTTCAATTTTGGACCAGCAGCTTTTCCCAGGCCCCACGTGGCGACGATCATCAGAATGTCAAATCCTACTGAGCCAATCTTTTTGGCCATGCGGTTTCCCGCAGCCTTAAGCTCCTTAACGGTTCGAGCTCTTCTAACGTTCTCCTCGAAGGCCGAGTACTCGGTCATAGTCTTCCAGATATCTTCCCAGGCGAACATCGCCCACATCACCGCGGTCAGAGTTCCCGCGGCAATCTTGGTCACCAGCGTGGGATCGGGAGTGAGCCAGAGGCCGATGTAGATGGCAATGGTGAGAACCAGAGAAATGATGAATCCCGGATCGGTGAAAGCTGTCTTGGCCGCTTCGGCGATCTCGGCAGCCCAACTGTCAACCAGCTTGAGCGCCATCTCTTCTTTCATGTCCTGGCTGAGGCGGGAGAACTCCAGCTTGCCTTCCTTGATGTCGTCAGGATTCATCTTGGCGTAGTCGATGAGCATCTGGCGGTCTTGCTTCGACATCTTCTGCCAGTTGGGGTCGTACTTGAAAACTTTATTGAAGTCGTCGGCGCTTTGGGGGTCTTCAGGAACATCGTCTTTTTCCGAGGCGATGAATTTCCCATACATATCGACAATCTGTTGAATCTCTTCCTCACTGATTCCCTTGCCGTTTTTGCTGCTTTGCAGGATCCCGTCAATCTTGCCTTTGTTGCGCTCGACAAAACGGCCGAATTTGACAAGGTCCGCGCCATCTTTTCCGAACTTGACTTCGAAATGTTCCAGAATGAGCCGGTAGAGCCGCATGGTTTCGCGGGGATCAGTGGAAGGCTGTTTCGAGTCAGGGCTGAGAAGCTCCTCGGGCGGCTTTACAGGCCTGCCCTGGGGATCCATGCCGGCCTTCGACGCATCGCCTGATTTGCGGCTTCCACCGCCTGAGGCGCCACCGGCGTTTCCTTTGGCGCCCGGCCCGGAAGGCGTCCAGAACGTCTCCAGGTGAAAGTCGAGATAGCTGACTCCGTTCTCGAAAGTTGACCTTCCTTCGAAGACCACATCCAGAATGTGTCCCAGGTCAGGATGGGTGAACCGGAATTTCGTTCCGGGAGTGTCTGGTTTACCAATCAGTTGAATTGTGCTTTCATTTACGACATCGGGATCGAGCTTCGCGGAAGGGCCTTCCACCCAGAGAAGCTCTTTGCGCATTTCGTCAGTGTCGGGAAATGGAAGCGGCGCGCCCTCCCGGCCGTAGCTAAAGTAACTAAACTCCTGGCCGGCGCCACTCACGTCGATCGCCACAGTCTGGCGGTCATCCTTCTTCTTGTCTGGCTGGCGCCGCAGAACAGACAGCTGGCCGCCCGAGGCCTGGGCCACGTGCGCCAGCTCATGGGCGATCAGTTTGTTTCCGCTGTCCGTGTTGGGGCGGAATTGCCCTGCTCCAAAAACGATGTGGTCCCCCACAGCGTATGCGAGCGCATTGACATCGCGTGCCGACTGTTGCGCCAGTGTGTCGTTGTGGACGCGGACGCCGCTGAAATCAAGGTTGAAGCCGGACTCCATCGTCATGCGCGTCTGCGAGTCAAGCGCCTGGCCGGGAGACTCGAGCACCCGATGCACGATGGGCGGCGCGGCCATACCGTTCGATTCGCTTGCGGATTTGCAGCGCAGCGCCGGCGCCGGTACAGACAATGAAAGGCTTGAGCCGGGCGCGCGCATTACCTGGGAAGCAACCCGGTCGGCTTCGGCTTCAACCGGGTCGTTGGTTGCCCCGATGGCCAGCTTGCGGTGCAAGGGAAGAAAGCGGCGCGCATTACCGCCGTCTGGGTCGGCGGGGATAGCCTGCGGATTACCGGGGAGAACGCGTGTGCCCCGTTTGTACGTTGGTTCAGGCTCGTGTTGCGTGGACCCAGGTTGCGTGCAGGGCGTCTCTTTTGCGGTGCTCTTTGTCTGCACGCCGACAGGTGGGGCTGAAGTTGCCACGTCACGCCTCCATGACCGCAGTGGATTGCGCTACGCGGCGGCAGTGGGCATGAAACGTTGGATCGAGCCTCGCAACGCGGCGCTCGAGCCGTTCCGCGACCGCGGGATTGGTCTTCATGTCGCCCATGAGATGGGTATAGCCGGCGCGCGAAGCACTCTCCGCATTGAACGCCTCAGACCATGTGGGAAAGAGATAGCGCATCTGGATGCCGCAAAACTGCGACTGGGGATCAATGCGGTGGTAATCGAGACAGGCAGCGAGAAAGAACTGCTCGATCATCATGTTGAATCCAGCTTTTTCCGGCAGCTCGGCCCAGAGCGCGCGGTGCGCGGGATCGGTCACAAGGCGGATGGCGGATTCGGCGTAGTGCCGGATGAAGTCGATTCGATTGCCGCCCAGGATGCCGCAATTCTCTTCGCGGAAGGATGCGGAAGCGCGCGAGGAGGCCCATTGCCACTCGACCGGCAGGGATGCGCCGTGACGCTCGAAGAGCGACTCGATCTCGCGCGGGCCGCACCAGGCATGGTCGAGCGGGTGCTGCTCCGGACACTGGGCGAAAACCTGTGCGGACAGCAGAGACGGCGGCAGCGCCTTCCAGAGGAATACGTCGGTGTCGATGTGGATGAAGGGACGATCCTGGATGCTGTAAGCGAGCAGCTTGCCCAGCGCCCACCAGCCGGGATCGGCGCCGGCGAGGCGATCGAGCGCGGTGGAGACGCTGTCAAAGCGAAGGCCAAGTTCGTCAATGAGCAGGGCTTTGCCGTGCGCATCGGTGACGAGTTGGGTTTCAGCGAAATGCCGGCGCGCGAGAGAAAGCGAGAGTCCCCATGCGATCAGGTGATGGCGTGGCTCGCGCCAGATGCTTCCCTTCCACGCGGTGAAGGGCTTCGACCAGAATGACCAGACTGCGCGCATGCGGTCGTCCTCAGGGGAGCTTGACCTTCTTGACTTTGCCGGAGATCGGGCTCGGAGTCGCCGGCGGCGGAGCGGGTGGCGGTGGCGCGGGAGTTTGCGCGCCTGGAGGCGTGGAGCCGGAGATCGTAAGCGTGGGCGCCGTTTGCACGGGATAAGAACTCTCCAGAAGGGGGACGGAGGCGTTGAGCGTGACCGTGTCCTTAACGCCCGCGCCGGGGTTCGAGAGGATGTGTATTGCAGCGATAGCGGTTTGTTGACCGGCGGCAATCTGGATCGATGATCCCACGGAAATGACGCTGCCCGTGCCGGGACCGGAGAAGGACAGATTGACGGTAATTGGGGAGACGGGAGGGTAGCTTAGCGTGATGAGCGCCTGCACGGATTCGACCGAGATGGTCTGGGTTTCGCCGACCTGGAGTTTGGTTACCTGGTTCTGGCTGTTGACGATGACCTTGGCCGCGGTGAGAGGACTCTTGACAACCTTGTTATTGCCGTCAAGTCCCTGGATGATCACGCTGGTGATGTAGACGGTGGGAGCGATGTAGAACCAGCTTTCGTAATCGCTGACGGCGGCGTTGTCTCCGCTGGGAGTGGTGAGGCTGACGCATTCGCTGCCGTCTAGCGAGCGGGTGGAAGTGTCGCCCAGGCTCTGGCCATCAAGATAGATGTTGCCGTTATTGCCGGAGCCGTACACTGCGCCGCCGATGAGACGTACGCGCAGGCGGCCGAAGCCGATGGGGTTGGTCCATCCCAGCATGACGTTGAATGCGAGCATCACCTCGTAAGCGCCGTAGTTGACTTTTCCGGAGCTGGAGACCGGAGTGATCCAACTTACGGTGTTGCCGGAGACAGTGATGCCCCAGGGCGGATCGAGAGCGACCATGGTGCGGAGGAAACAGTCAGTGCCGGGAGGCGAGGGGAAGGTGGGCTTGGTGATGCCGGGCAGCTTGCCTTCAAAGAGAGCGAGCGCGTCACCGGGGCTGTACGGAGCCTCAAATGTGACTTCGAAATTGCCGCCGCCCCAGGGGCACGTGGTGGGCTGATCAAACGTGACCGACAAGCCGTTGGCAAGCAGCGTGTCGATTGTCATAATGTCGTCGTTGTTCCAACTGGCGGCCGTCACATGAAGCGCCTGCGGAACCGTGTTGGCGTTCACCCAGGTGAGCGGAGGAAAGAGCAGGCGGCAATCGTTGACCTGGGTTCTGTCCTGAGCCGTTCCGGTTATGCCTTTGCGATAAATGTAGTCGATGCGGGAACGGAGGTTGACGCATGCCACGGGCGCGCGATGGATCTGGATGAAATCCGGCTTCTGAAAATGTGTGCGGGGCTTGCCGCACGGCGGCCAGTCGATCTCGCCGTTAGCGGTGCGGGCGGGAATGGTCCAGTAATCGCCGGATTGGAACTCGCCGCTGCGGAAAGAAACCTCGATCCCGTTTTCCAGGGGGACCGGTGTCTCAGAGACTGGAATGCCCGCGGATGTCCCCGTTGTGATCGGCTGATCCCAGCGGCGCATGCGCGCATTGCGGCGATGATCGATGCCATAGACGGGATTGTCGACTGTGACCTGGAGCGAGGTGGGGTCAATGGAGACAATCTTGAACAGCGATCCCGGCTGATTGGGTGTGTCGCCGAACTCGGAGATGTCATCGGAGAGCTCGACCCATCGGTCGGGTTGAAAGCCAAGATTCGCGTCGGGGCCGAGGCTGGCCACCGTGACCACGTTCGCGGCGACATTCGTGATCTTGCTGACAACGGAGGCATTCTCCCGCGACCATTTGAATGTGGCGGAGCTCAAGTCGCCCGCCTGGTGAATCTCCACGCGGTAGAGCTGATTCTCCAGGCCCTGGTAACCGGCGACGGGGATGGGCTGGCAACCGCAAGCGGAACCGCCTGTGCCAACATCAGCTCCCATCTCGCCGCGAAGCTTGAATCGCAGGCGATCGTCGTAAAGTGCCTGGCAGCACGGCGAGAGTTGGTCGATGGGACTGTTCGACGGAGAAGGAGCGGTGTTGTAATCGATGGTTCCCAGAGTGTTTGCGAAGGACAGGGAGCTTTCGTGAGACGGAGTGCTTTCCGAATTCCCTGAATCGTACGCGCCGATGACCCGCCAGACGGTCTGCAGACGAGCCGTGGTGTCGGCGCGATCGAGCGCGGGCTCTATCAGGCAGCGATCATCCAGCGCAGTGACCATCCGCTGCCAGACCTCAAGCACAAACGAGAGGCAACCGGTCTGCCCTCCGTTGAGCAACTGATCAAGGAGATCCGACGCCGTGGATGAAGGATCAATGAGCCAGGGCTGCTTGTCGTAGTGAATCGTCGAGGGATTCTCGACCAGGATGCCATCGACATAGAAGCGGCCCGGCCCAATCAGGATTTCGTTGCCGGAAATCTCGATTGCGAATCCGGCATCGTTTTCCGGCGCGCCGCAGGGGCCGATCACATCGGTGTTGATGGTCTCGCGCATCCGCTCGTCGATGAAGCGCTGCTCATTCGAGTCTGCGTCCAGATCGACGCGCCCTTGCTGCTTGAGCACCGAAGTGTACTGCCTCGCAGGGTTGAAGCGTATCCGGCTGAAATCACCTTTCATGTTATCCGCCTATCTGACTCGCTCTGGTCCGTTCAAGATTCAGTTGTGTATCAGTGCTTCAAATCAAACCGATGCCGATTCCGATCGGCGGATCGTCTTCATCACCGGCGGTCTGGCACGTTCGCCGGACCGGCACGGCATATCCGTATTTGTGGTGCGGAATCACTTCATGCAGCGGCCGCGAAGGAATGAGGAAGATGCCACATTGCAGGTTCACCGGCAGATACTCCGCGGAGCGGATCTGCACGTTGGTAACGGCTTCGGTTTCCTGGATCTGGTAATAGACGCCGATCTGCGAGCCGTTGTCGGCGCCCTTCCAGATGGCCATCGGTGCGTCGCCGCTGAGCAGGCAGTAGCCGGGCTTGCTGAAGCGGAGAGTGATGAATTTCGGCTCGAGTGCGGGCTGGCTGGCAGCATCCGGCGGCAGGCACTCGTACTTGCGCGGAGAAATGGATCCTGATGGCAGCCAGCAGAAACGCACGCAGCCGGTCTGCACGCGATGAGCCCACACTGCGGCGGGCCAGGGGTCTTTCCGCCCCAGGCGGGCATTGAAGATGGTGTTGGAAGCAAGGCGAATGGCCTGCGCGTGGACGCGGCCAATAACGGTGGAGTCCTCAATGTGCAGGCTGGGTCCGGGTGAGGCCATGTCTGGACCGGCAAGCGCCGGGCAATAGGCGGAGCCTGCATCCACAATGCTGGAGCAGATGCGCGCTGAGCAGGTGGCGGGAATTGCAATTGGGCCCGTGATCACGCGATTGAAGCAGAGCGTGAATGCCGGTGGCGTATCGGACGCGAAAGCCACAACGCTGGGCTCGGCGGGACGTGTGGGCTCGCCGTGTGCGGTGAGCGCAATTCCAGGCACGAGCGTCGAATCTGAAATCTGCACGCAGGCTTCATTGCCGGAAACGATGAGCTGCCCGCTCAGCCACACGCCGTTGATCTGGAGCTGGCCGCTGGGCAATGCAAGGCCGTCCGGACCAAGTGCGGCGGGCGGCGCCACAACTTCCATGTCGCCGCGGAGCGTTGCGCAGGCGTTCTTGTACTCGGGCACGCCTTCCGTTGTCAGCGATGCGGAGGCGATCAGCAGTACGCTCTCGGCGGGAATCTGGATGGCGTTTGCGCCGGTAAGGTCGATGGCATAACACTCGAAGTTCGATAGCAGGATGGTCCCGGCGGAGTTGGGCGGAAGTTGATTCCATGCAGCGACGGCCGATTCGAGCGTGGGAAAGTCCGCCGAGCCCACTGCGGCGAGGAACGGCGTTCCGTTATTCGCGAATGCGGTGTTCGGATCCGTGCCCGGCTGCACTACGGGCGTGCGGTCGTAGGGACCTCCGCCGATGGGAGCCGCCGCTCCGTAGTTGTAGGTGACCCGCAAGTCAGTCACCGGCGCAAGGTCCGCCGCGAATTGAATGCGCCCGCGCTCGGGGTCGATCGCGACCATTCCACTTGGCACGCTGCAAACCGAGCCGTCGAGTGCTGGGGACAGATTGGCGCACATGATCTGGCCGGCAGGGATGGAGTTGCCGTCGGCGATCAGCTGGAAACTGGAAGGGTAAAACGCTGCAACGTTCTCGACGAATCGCTGAATGGAGATCGGTTCGGGCACATCGGCTTCAGTGGTCAGCGCGGCAAATGGCGCGCTCTCCGGCGGAGTGGTTTGGAACAGCGGCACGGGACCACCCAGCGCGCTGAAGAAGTATCCGCGTTTGCCGAGCGGGAACGCAGGCGCATTGGCTACCGGCTGGCTCTTCCATCGCCACATCCACACGGCGACTTCGGGGATGTTCGAGTGACCCGGGCCATGAAGCGCAATGTCGAGCGGCACGGCATCGGGTTGAGTTGCGGTGCGCACGCGCGGGCTGATGTTGCGCACGTCAATGGTGCGATTCAAGCGCGAGAACGGCCCGCTCTGGTCCTCCCAGTCGCGGCCGCAGCGCAGACTCGCAGTGTCGCGATGATGCGGCCGCACGTCGCGAAGGCTGAGCGTGGTAACCAGACGGCGGAACTCCTCGACGGCCATGGTGGGGCGGCCGGAGACATCGCGCGTAATCTGCTCCAGCGCGATGAGTGTGCCCTTGCGGCGGCGATAGCCGATGGTGTTGGCAACTTCCGCGCGGCTGTCGGGACTGGTCAGCGCGGCCGTGTAAACGCCGTTGTAGCCAATCAATTCGCCGATGTACGGGATCACCCACGGCGCGCAGGTCTCGATGAACTGATCGTCGTAGAGCTGAGCCAGGTTGTCTTTGACGATGCCGTACTGCGATTCCAGCACCGCGAAGAGCTCCTGCAGCGGATTGCCCAGGGCCGCATCGCGCGTACGGTAAACCGCGGGCAGCAGCGAGAAAATGGGTGAGGCATTCGTGCTCATGGCCAAACCTCCAGGTTGCCCGCGCAGGCTGGATCAAGGAGCAACACCTGCGCACCGGCCGGCTGGTTTGAGCCGGAGGCCGCGGGAGGAATGGGACCGCTGGCGCACAACATGCTGGCCAGGCCGGCAGGCGAACCGCTCAGGTTGAAAGCGGTGAGATTCACTGCGACGACGCCCGGCACTTGTTGAGCGACTCCAAGAATCTGGCTGGCGGCAACACTCTGGCCCGGGGCAATCTGTCCGAAAGCAAATGCTGCGCTCAGGTTCTGCCACACTTGCGCCAGCACCAGATCCGGATCGTAGGTGGGCGAATCCACCTTCACCTGCATGGCGACTTCAAAGTTCTGCGGCACGTACGAGACCGGCAGCACAGGAACATTCGCCAGGCCGTACGTGCTCAGGGCCGAAACCAGATTGATCACCACCTGGTCAGAC
>Ga0265339_10000930_pt1 | contig 22494 bp, 16 predicted proteins | sample 4CB219metaG_FD_202085 | JGI IMG/M metagenome (GOLD analysis project Ga0265339, IMG submission 202085) | Rhizosphere microbial communities from Carex aquatilis grown in University of Washington, Seatle, WA, United States - 4-CB2-19 metaG | ecosystem: Host-associated > Plants > Roots >... | reverse complement strand
TCCGTGCTCGAGGAATGGCGCCGCGCCGGCAAGGCAATGCCGGTGCTGTTGCTGACGGCGCGCGACCGCTGGAGCGACAAGGTGCAGGGCATCGACGCCGGCGCCGACGACTATCTCGCCAAGCCCTTCCACATGGAGGAGTTGCTGGCGCGTCTGCGGGCTCTCGTCCGCCGCGCCGCTGGCCATGCCTCCAACGAAATCACCGCTGGTCCGGTGCGGCTCGACGTCAAGGCCGGCAAGGTGACGGTCGACGGCCAGGCCATCAAGCTCACGAGCCACGAGCTGCGGCTTCTCAGCTACCTCATGCACCACAAGGGCAAGGTGGTCAGCCGCACCGAGCTCACCGAGCATCTCTACGACCAGGACTTCGACCGCGACTCCAATACCATCGAGGTCTTCGTCGGCCGCCTGCGCAAGAAGCTGCCGGACGAGGTGATCCACACGGTGCGGGGATTGGGCTACCAGATCCTCGAGGAGTGAGGCGGCCTTGCGCAAGGGCTCGATCGCTTTCTCCCTGTTCTGGCTCTCCGCGGGATGGCTGGTGATCGCGCTCGCCGGAACGGCGTTCCTGCTGACCAACCTCTATTCGCAGCAGCTCGATTCCAACCTCACCAACGGACTCAAATTCGACATCGATGCGCTGTCGACCTCGGTGCTGGATTCTTCGGACCCGCATCTGTCGGACGTCGGCATCGGCGATCCGCGCTTCAGTCGCGCCGCTACGGGCTGGTACTGGGTGATCCGCGACCAGACGGGCAACGTGCTCGCGACCTCCGGCTCCACTGCCGGAAGCGTGGCCCCCTCGCTTTCGGGCGCGTTCGATGCCGACAATTACCGGACGGGCGTTTTGACGGACGACGCCGGCAACTACGTTCGGGCGATCGAGCGCTCGACGACCAGCAACGGGCGCCCGCTGCGCATCGTGGCGACCGGCAATCTCGACGAAATCCAGGACCTCGTCAGCAATTTCCGCGGCCAGACGCTGATCGTGCTGGGTGCGGTGGGTCTGGCGCTCGCGATCATGAGCGGCATCGTGGCGCGGCTCGCGCTGCGGCCGGTCGAGCGGCTCCGCAACGCGATCGAGACGGTCCGCGATGGCGAGGCGCAATCGGTCACCGGCGCCTATCCGCGCGAAATTGCCCCGCTCGCCGAAGGCATCAACGAGCTCATACGTTCCAACACCCAGGTCATTGAGAGGGCGCGGAACGCCGTGGGCAACCTCGCGCACGGACTGAAGACCCCGCTCGCGGTTTTGCGCAACGAGGCGAGCGCCGCGCCCGACTCTCCCTTGAGCAAGGTCACGCTCTCCGAGAGCGAGAAGATGTCCCAGCTGGTGTCGACCTATCTCGACCGGGCCCGCATCGCGGCGCGCAGCAGCGTGGTTGGCAAGAAGGCCGATGCGACGATGGTAATGCTGCGGCTCGTGCGCGTGATGGAAAAGCTCCACAGCAACGTGACGATCGCCTTCAAGCGCCCCGACGCCTCGATCCCCTGGTTTCGCGGCGAGGAGGGCGATCTCGAAGAGATGGCGGGCAATCTACTCGACAATGCCTGCAAGTGGAGCGCCGGCAAGATCGCGGTGACCATGGCTGCCGAGCGCGGCACCGCGACGGGCATGCTCGTGATCCGCGTCGAGGACGATGGGCCCGGAATCAGCGAGGACGATGCCACCAACGTGTTGCGCCGCGGCGTCCGTCTCGATGAAAAAACGCCCGGCAGCGGGCTCGGGCTCGATATCGTCAAGGAACTGGTTGACGTCTACGGCGGCAGCCTGCAATTGAAACGATCGGTTCTGGGCGGCGTGCTGGCCGAGCTGCGGTTGCCCGCGGCGCGCGTGGGAACGCCCGCATGGACCTGAATGCCAACAAGCCGAGCGCCTGCATGCTGACGATTCGCCGTGTCCTCTTCCTCCTTCCGGTTCTGGCGCTCGCCGCCTGTGCGACCGCGCCGCAGATGACGACGCTTTCCACCGACATGACGGCTCCGGCCGACAATACGTCGCCGTTGCAGGCGCCGGTCACGGCGAGCGCAAGCGCCGCGGCGCTCACCGATGCCTCGTCGTTCGTCGATCCCACCGCTTATTCCCAGCTTTCGGCCAAGTCGAAGACGGCTGCCGCGAACGCGCAGTTCAACGCCCTGCAGTTCGGCCGCGTCGGCGCTCCGCGGGCCTGGGCAGGCGACGCCAACCAGAGCGGCTCGATCACGGTTGGACCCTATGTTCGGGTCAATCTCATCGATTGCCGCGACTTCACCAACACGGTGAGCATTGGGGGCCAGAGCTTCGTCAAGAAGGGCACGGCGTGCCGCGAGGCGGATGGCAGCTGGGGTGTTTCCTCGACCAAGACGGGCTGAGCCCGCACGATTGCGAGGCCGTCCGGGAAGCGTTTGTTTACCAGCCGCTGACTAAACTGGGCGGATCGTTTTCAATTCGCCCAGGTTGAAATGCCCGCCGAATCCGCCCGGCAAGCTGCCCCCGGTCGAGCGTCCCCCTCGAACAAGCTGCCTGCGCCATTCCTCGGATTGGTCGAGGCCGTGACCATCGAGCCGCATGGCCAGTTTGCGTTCGACGGCGCCATCGAACGCGACCACCTCAGCCATATCTGGACCTGGATGGTCCGCGATCTCGCGGCCGATCTCATCGACGTCAGGGCGATCGACGACAGCGATCAGAGCCGTTTGGCGCTCGAATCACTGGTCCCTGTCCTCATCGAACGCGCCGAAAAAGCCATTGAGGCCGCCCGGGCTCTTCCCGAGGCGAGCCGGCGCCTCACCGCCCAGATCGGCGGCGACGATACACGCGATCGGCTCCCGGTCGCGCTCAACGCTTTGCGGCTCCGCGACGTCTGCCGCAAGGCGGGCGACGTCGGACGGATCATCAATGCTGCGCTCGACGAAGCGGGCGTCGCAGCGATCCTGCAGCCCATGCCCTACGCCGAGCAGCCCGTTGGCGCCTTCCTGATGCAGGCGGTCGTCGGCAGCGTGGTCGTGCCACACCGGATGGTCGGCGCGGCCATCCGCATCGCCGGCGGCGGCGCGACCGAGCCCGCTCTGGTGCGGGCCGGCTTCGGATCGCTGATCGAAGCGATGCTCGCACACGCGCAGAACCAGACTCCCATTCTATCGCAGGCCGGCATGTTCGGCGATGTCGACCTGATCTGCCGGGCGCTCGATCGCTTCCATCGCTTGATGCGCGCCGTGACCGGCTACGTCGAGCTCAATCGCAACGGCCGTTGGGCGAAGATCGCTGGCGCCCTGACCACCGAAGTCTCGCAGCGGCTCGAACCAAAACTTCGCGACGTTGCCCCCGACCTCAACAAATCGCTCCGCCGCCGCGACGGAGTCGACCGCCTCGATGGCGACCTCGTGCTCTCGGCACTCAACGGCATGTACCTGCTGTCGGCGGTGCGCGATTGCCGCGAGACGCTGGCGCTCAATGCGCTGTTCGACCAGGTCTGGACCCAGACGGGCCAGGCGCTCGAAATCCACACCGATCGACTGATGGAGCAGCTGCGCCAGAATCCGGCCGACGCCATCGCCTCTGCACGGCTCGATGCGGCGCTGAAGATGGGAGAAATCCGCTTCGGCCAGAACTATGCGGAGGGGATGCGCCACGCCAAGCAGACCGCGGAACGGCGGCTCAACTCGGCCTGACGCGCGCCGGCGAGGGACCCTCGAGCGTCTCGACGATGAACCTGTCATGCGCGGCGGGTGTCGCTGCAAGCAGTGCGACGCCGCCGGGCGAGGCGGTTTCGATGACGACGCCGACCGCGTCGAGCGGATCACGCGAGGACCCCGCAAGGTGAACGAGGGCGCCGGCGGCGAAGGCGCGCGTCTCATCCACGACGAGATGTCGGCGCACCGCATCGTCGCCGAAGCGCCCGGCGAGGAAGGGCGGCACGCCGGAATAAGAGCGCGGCGGCGCCCGCCAGCCCGATGGCACGAGGTCGGCTCCGGGCGCGCCCCGCTCCTCGGCAATGGCCCCGGCATCGGCTCCGGAAATGAGCCCCAGATCGACCGCAGCGGCAACATCGCCAGGACCGAGGGCCTGACTCGCGGCGAAGGCTGAGTCCGCCGACGATGCGGGACGGCGGACCAGCGTCCTGCCATGATCGAGGAAGGTGACGCCCTGCGACGTCGGGGCGATGGGCGTCGCGGCATCGGGCGTCTCGAACGTGGCTTCCACCTCGCTCTCACGAATTTCGGCGGGCACCCCGCCGAAAAGTGCCGCCTGCGTCGCGCGCCCGCTCGCGACCACCGCCTGATGCGATCGCCACCCGGCGGCCGAGCCGGCGATCCCGACATGCTCGAGCGGTCCGGTATGCATCAGCCGGCCATCAGCCCACTGCACCATGCCGCCCGCCAGCATCCACAGCGACAGGTCGGGCTGGAACGCGCCCGAGACGACCAGCATCGGCGTCTCGAGCCGTGCGTTGCCTCCCGAACCCCCAACATTCGCGACATCGATCGCAAGCGCGCGCCGATGCACGGCCGCGGCGACCGGTCGTTGGCCGGTGCTGAGCTTCAGTCCGCTGGCCTTGGCGAAATCGATGAAGCGCGACTGCGGATTGACCCTTGTATCGACGATGCGCTCGACGACTACGCCCGCGTCATGGAGGTGGAGCGCGAGGCGGTAGGCGAAATTACTCTGCGTCGCGACGAGTGCGGCCTTGCCCAACGCCACCCCGTACCGCTTGGCGAGGTGATGCGCCGTCAGCGCCGATACGACGCCCGGCAGGCGGTTGCCGGCAAAGAGTGGCAGTCGTGGCGGCGCACCCGTCGCGAGCAGGATGCGCTGCGCCTTGATCGACAGCATCCGGGCGCCCGCTGGCTCGGCATCGACCTGATGAACATGCACCGTCTGCCCGACGATCTGGAACGCATCGGCCCGCAGCAGGACGGTGGCGTTAGGTGAGGCCGTGAGGGCCGCGCTGAGGCGGACCGCGATCGCCTCGGGCGGCTCGTCCTCGCCCACGGTTCCGAAATAGTCGGCATCGCCACCGAGCCAGGTGCGGCGTTCGACGAGAACCACGGTCCTGCCGGCGGTGATCGCCGCTTCCGCTGCCGCGAGCCCGGCGAGTCCGCCGCCGATGATCGCGAGATCCGCGGTCATCGAACTCGTGGCCTCGCCATGCATCCACGCCGGACTCGCCGCGCCGCGGATTCGCAGGCGCAACGAACGCGCAGCACCAGCCGGCAATGGTGACCGCCGGCCCTGCACCGACAGCTCCATCCCGCCGGCGACGAGCGTTCGTTCCATCGCCAGCGCCGAGTCCGGAGCTCCCGCGATTGAAACCGACGGAGCGAAGCTGTCGGTGAGCGCCATGGCGGTGTCGTCGCCGCGCCCATAGGTGTCGATGCCGGCGGCGAGTACCGCCGAGAGCACGGTGTCGCCCGCGAACCCCGCGATCGTCCTTCGGTCGAGCTTGAACTCGAGCGGCTTGCTGCGGTCGAGAGCGACACCGCCAAATCCGTGCCCTGCATCGGCGGCCAGTCTCACAGCGCAAGCTCCGCCACGTGGGCGCGATCCGCTCCTGGCGCGTGCGCCGCGAACCACGCCGCCTCGGCGTCGTCGGCGGCACCGACAAGCACGCGCGCCAGCGACGGCATCGCGAACGCAGCCGCGTCCCCCATTCCCCCAATCGCGAACGCACCGCCCGCCGCAAGCGGGCCGATCATCGGCGCGCCGTCCCCACTCGACAGCGCATGATACCGGCTGGTCGCGAGGCGACGAACCGGAAACGGTCCGCCGAGGGTCGACGCCGCGCGCGCCTCGATCGCGTCGTCCCCGGTGATGGCGACGAGCGCCTGCCGCTGCGGTTGCTGCAGGATGCTCACGCCGCGATCGGGAAACAGCGACACGGGGGCAGGCAGCGGCTGGATCCTTGCAGTCAACGTCACGGTCATCGAGCGAGCGTGGAGTCCCACGCGCCGATCCTCTTCCGGCATCTCCAGCAGCGCATCGTCGTCTGCCAGCACAATTTGCGCGCCTTCGATTGGCCCCGATGCTCGCGCCAACTCGACCCCGCGGTCGCCGAACGTGACCTGCACCGTGTCGCGGTCCGCCCGCTCGACCCCGATCGCGGAAAGCCACGCATGCAGCCTGGTCTCGAGATTGGCGCCTCGCAGCGCCGGCACGCGCGACAATTGCCAGCGCTCGCCCTGGCGGCGCACCCTGAGGCCAAAACCGGCCGCAGCATGCGCCAGGTGTGAACCGAACGCCGCCCCGGCTTCGGTATCCATCTGCAGGCTGACGCTGGTTGCGGTCAGCGCATCGAGCGCGCCGGCGGCGACAAGCAGCGCCCGGATGTCGGTGGCGCCGCGCTGGACCAGCTTCCAGGTCTGGGGCCGGGTCGCCATCGGCAGGGCGAGGTCAAGGTGTCGCGGCAGCCGCTGCCTCGACGTCTGCCGGCCGATCAGCAGCACGCGCTTGCCATGGGTGTGTGCAAGGCAGGCCGCCAGCAGCTCCGCCGCCAGCGTCGTGCCCATGATCACGAAATCATGGCGTCCGTCTGCCACCGCTCAACCGCGCGCTGCGGCAAACGGCGCCTGCCAATTGCGTCCCGCTCGCTGCATATTCCGCCCAAATGTCTGTATAGACGCTGCGCGCGACCCATCGCATCTTGCCACCGAGGCTATGACCACCTGGATATTCGCCCTGATTCTGACCGCGATCGCTTGCGCGACGCTCTATTACGCAGCGGCTGGACGCGCGGTCAACGCGGGGCCGACGACCCGTGACGCAACGGCGACACAATTCCGCGCGCAGTTGCGCGAGATAGATGCGGACGTCGCGAGCGGCGACCTCAATGCCGCCGAGGCTCTTGCGGCCAAGAGCGAGCTTGCGCGTGAAGTGATGCGCGCAAAATCCGAAGAGCCCGGCCCCCGCTTACGCCAGGGTCGGTCCTGGTACTGGCTGCCGGTGCCGGTCGTCGCGGTGCTGGCCTTGGCTATGTACGCTTATCTCGGCCGGCCCGACTTGCCGTCGGTGCCGTTGGCCGATCGTGCGCCGGCGCAAGGGCAGGGCCTCGATCTCGATGCCGCGATCAAGACGATCGAAGGCCGCCTCGCAACCAACCCGAGCGATCTGCGCGGTTGGCAGGTGATCGCTCCCATCTACATGCAGCTCGGCCGATATGCCGATGCGGTTGCCGCCCTGCGCCACGTCAACGCGCTCGCGCCGCCGACCGCCGACAGCGAGACCGATCTTGGCGAGGCCTTGATGATGCAGGCTGGCGGCAGCGTCGTCGGCGAGCCGCTCCAGCTGTTCAAGCAGGCGATGGCCATCGATCCGCAAAGCGTGCGGGCGCGCTACTATATCGCCGCCGAAGAGACCCGCACCGGCGCTTACTCCGACGCGGTGCACGACTGGAACGGCCTTCTGGCGCTGGCCAAGGGCGACGAGCCGTGGGTGGTTACCGCTAAGAACGAACTGGCGATGGCCGAAGCCGGGCTCAATCCCTCCGCCGCGCCGGCCGGAGCGGATGCCGCCGCCGCCATCGTCGCCGCGGAGACCGCACCCAGCGCCCAGCCGAGCCCGATGTCGTCCGCGCCGTCGGCGATCGAATCCCAGATCAACATGATGGTCGATGGCCTCGAGGCTCGGATGAGATCGCAGGGCGGAAGCGTTGAGGAGTGGACGGAGCTGGTACGCTCACGCATGGTGCAAGGCCGGATGAGCGACGCGCAGACCGATTTCGACCTCGCCCGAAAGGCGTATCCGGATCCCAAGGTCCGCACCGAGCTCAACGTTCTCGCCGCCGACAACGGGCTCGTCCAGCGATGACCCGCAGGCAGCGTCGGCTCACCGTCATCGCGGGGCTGGGTTCGGTCGTCGTCGTCGCGTTCGGCCTGATCCTCTTCGCGCTGCGCGACCAGATCGTCTATTTCTACTCGCCCAGCGAAATCTCGCAGAAGGCCATCGCCGCCGGCGTGCCGGTGCGGCTCGGCGGCCTCGTCAAGACCGGGAGCTGGACGCACAATGGCGACCAGAACGCGTTCGTCGTCACCGACGGCAAGTCCGATCTCTTGGCACACTTCACCGGCATCCTGCCCGATCTGTTCCGTGAGGGGCAGGGGGTCGTGATCGAGGGCGCGATGGCGATCGACGGCACGTTCGCCGCGACCAACGTACTCGCCAAGCACGACGCGACCTACATGCCCAAGGAAGTCGTCGACGAGCTCAAGGCCGACGGCGAGTGGGAACGCGGACAGGACGGCGGCTGATGACCATCGAGCTCGGACATTTCGCGCTGGTTCTGGCGGTGGCGATCGCCGCCGTCTCCGCCGTTGCTGGTCTGTTGACCTGGCGGACCGGCGAGCGCGTGTCGCTGATGATCCGCCAGGGCGCGGTCCTGCAGTTCGTTCTCGTCGCGGCCGGCTTCGCGGCGCTGGTCCAGGCGTTCGTCACCTCCGATTTCTCATTGGCGCTCGCCTACGAGCACTCCCATTCGCTGCAGCCGCTGCTGTTCAAGATCACCAGCGTCTGGGGCAACCACGAAGGCTCGATGGTCCTGTGGATCATGATCCTGGTGCTGATGGGCGCCGCGGTCGCCATGTTCGGCCGCAACCTGCCGCGCGAGCTCATGACCCTGGTGCTCTCGATCCAGAGCCTCCTGGTCGCGGCGTTCGGCGCCTTCACGCTGTTCACCTCGAACCCGTTCCTGAGGCTCGATCCGGCGCCCATCGAGGGGCAGGAGCTGAACCCGATCCTGCAGGACATCGGCCTCGCGATCCATCCGCCGCTGCTCTACACCGGCTATGTCGGCTTCTCGATCTGCTTCAGCTTCGCCGTCGCGGCCCTGATTTCCGGCCGCATCGATGCCGCTTGGGCGCGCTGGGTGCGTCCGTGGGCGCTGCTGAGCTGGTGCTTTCTGACCCTCGGCATCGCGATGGGCTCGTACTGGGCCTATTACGAGCTCGGCTGGGGCGGCTGGTGGTTCTGGGATCCGGTCGAAAATGCGAGCTTCCTGCCCTGGCTTGCCGGCACCGCGCTGCTGCACTCGGCGCTGGTTATGGAAAAGCGCAGCGCCCTCAAGATCTGGACGATCTTTTTGTCGCTGATCACCTTCTCGCTGAGCCTGCTCGGCACCTTCATGGTGCGGTCCGGGGTGCTCACCTCGGTCCACAGCTTTGCGTCCGACCCGACGCGCGGTCTCGTGATCCTCGCGCTGCTGGCCGTGTTCATCGGTGGCGCCTTCGCGCTCTTCGCGCTGCGCGCTCCCTCTCTGCGCGCCGGCGGCCTCTTCGCCCCGGTCAGCCGTGAGGGCGCGCTCATCCTCAACAATCTGTTCCTGACCACCGCGGCAGCGGCGGTGCTGGTGGGAACGCTCTATCCGCTCGTCCTCGAGGCATTGACCGGCAAAACGATCTCGGTTGGAGCGCCGTTCTTCAACCTGACGTTCGGTGCGGTGATCGCGCCGCTCCTCATCGTCCTGCCCTTCGGCCCGTTCCTCGCCTGGAAGCGCGGCGACCTGATCGCGGTGACGCAACGGCTGGCCGCCGCCGCCGGTGCCGCGATCTTCGCGGCGATCCTCGTGGTGGCACTGGGCGGCGGCATGGTCTCGCTCGCCCCGCTCGGTCTGCTGCTCGGCTTCTGGGTGGCGTTCGGCGCTATCGCCGAGATCATCGATCGCATCGGCCTGGGCCGTATGCCGCTCTCGACCAGCTGGCATCGCCTCGTCGGCTTGCCGCGCTCGGCGTTCTCGACCGCGCTCGCGCATATCGGGGTGGGGGTCAGCGTCATCGGCATCGTCACCACCACCGCGTGGCAGCTCGAGCTGATCACTACCATGATGCCCAACACCACGCAGACGATCGGCAGCTATGCCCTCAAATTCGATGGCGTGAAGGACGTTCAGGGCGAGAACTATGCGGCCGAGCGCGGGCTATTTACCGTCACCACCCCCGGTGCCGCCGATCGGGTGATGACCCCCGAACGACGCCTCTACCAGGCGAGTGGTACCTCGACCACGGAAGCCTCGATCGAGACCTACGGCTTCACCCAGGTCTACCTGCAGCTGGGCGAGCTGGGCCCCGATGGCAGCCGCGTCGTCCGCGCCTGGGTGAAGCCGTACATCACGCTGATCTGGTTCGGCGCGATCATCATGGCGCTGGCGGGCTTCCTGTCGCTGACCGATCGCCGCTTGCGCGTCGGCGTCCCCCGGCGCAAGACCGCCCCGGCTCCGGCCGAATGAAACGGCTGATCGCCGTCCTGCTGCTGATCTGGCTCGCCGCCCCGGCGCTGGCGGTCGATCCCGCCGAGATGCTGAAGGACCCAGCGCTCGAAGCGCGCGCCCGCACCATCTCCGCCGGCCTTCGCTGTCTCGTCTGCCAGAACGAATCGATCGACGACAGCGACGCCGACCTCGCCCACGAGATTCGCGTTCTCGTGCGCCAGCGGCTGCTCGCGGGCGACAGCGACACCCAGGTCGTCCAGTATCTCGTCGACCGCTATGGCGAGTTTATCCTGCTCAAGCCGGTGCTCGCGCCGCACACGCTGGTGTTGTGGCTCGCCGCGCCGACGCTGTTGATCGTCGGCGGCGTCGTGCTGTTCATCGCCGCGAGGCGCCGGCGGACCGCCGGTCCGGTGGCACTTTCCCCCGACGAGCAGCAGGCGCTCGACGACCTCGAATCCTGAGGCAGCGTCGGGGTTTGGCAGCCCTTACCAAACCTTAACGTGCGGGCCACCTCGCGGAAAGCGCATGGCTCCCATATACGATCATCTCAACTTTAGAGCGATTAGAGGAGAACAACACAAATGCGCTCCAGCTTCCTCCCACGCGCCCGTAGGTGGATTGGTGCTTCCGCGCTGGCGATCATCGTCGGCATCAGCGGTGGCTCGGCCTTCTTCGCTGCCTCGAGCCAGATGGCTTCGGCAGAGGGCACCTCGGCCTCCTCCGCCTCATCGGCACAAGTCACTCCTGCGGCCCAGGTCACTGTACCCGCGGCTACGGCACCCGCCGGCTTCGCCGATCTCGTCGACGCGGTGAAGCCCGCGGTGGTCTCGATCCACGTCGAGGGCCACGAGCAGGCCAACCCGATGGACGACCAGGGCTACAACGACCAGGTTCCGGACTTCCCGGGCAACGGCTTCCTTCGCAAATTCTTTGGCCAGCAGCACGGTCAGGGCGGCCACAACAACCAGGACGGCGGCAACCAGCCGCAGCAGCCAGACCAGCAGCCACAGGGTCAGCCTTTCGCGGCCGACGGTTCGGGCTTCCTGATCTCGGCTGACGGCTACATCGTCACCAACAACCACGTCGTCGAGAACGCCAGCAAGGTCACCGTCATCATGGATGACGGCACGCAGAAGACCGCGACCATCGTCGGCACCGACCAGCGGTCGGATCTCGCCGTGGTCAAGATCGACGGCACCAACCTGCCATTCGTGAAGTTCGCCCAGGACGACGCCCGCGTCGGCGATTTCGTCATTGCGATCGGCAATCCCTTCGGCTTCGGCGGCACTGTGACCGCGGGTATCGTGTCGGCTCTCGACCGCGACTTCCCCGGCTACGACTATGGTGACGTGCTGCAGATCGATGCGGCCATCAACAAGGGCAATTCCGGTGGCCCGACCTTCAACACCAAGGGTGAAGTGGTCGGCGTCAACAGCGATATCGTGACCCCCAATGAGGGCAATATCGGTCTCGCCTTCGACATTCCCGCCAAGACCGTCGAGCAGATCGCCAATTCGCTGATCAAGTCGGGAACCGTGACGCGCGGCTACCTCGGCGTGAACATCCAGCCGGTGACGCCCGACATCGCCAACAGCCTCGGTCTCACGAGCGTCAAGGGCGCTCTGGTCTCGCAGGCCATCGGCGAGGATTCGCCGGGTGCCAAGGCCGGCGTTAAGGCGGGTGACGTGATCACCGCCGTCGACGGCGAGCAGATCGACGACGCCAAGTCGTTGTCCCGCGTGATCGGCAGCAAGGCGCCGGGCACGACGGTCCAGCTGACCATCTGGCGCGACGGCAAGTCGATCACCGTCTCGGTGACGCTCGGCACGTTCAACGACAAGACCCAGAACCAGCCCGCTAAGCCGGCTCCGGCCAACACGCCCGACCAGTCGAGCGTCCAGACCGACGTCGGCCTGACGCTGGTGCCCAACAGCAAGGGCGACGGCGCGCTGGTCCAGGACGTCGATCCGAACTCGGCAGCCGCAGGCAAGTTCGATCCCGGCGAGACGATCCTCGACGTGAACGGCACCAAGGTCTCGAACGGCAAGGATTTCGAGGACGCCATCAAGGCGCTCCGCGATGCCGGCAAGACCACGGCGCTGATCAAGGTCCATGTCGACAACCAGGGCGACGCGTTTGTCGGCCTGCCGCTGGGCACCGACTCCAGCAAGTAAGCCCATCGCCGGCCCCGGGACGCCCCGGGGCCGGTTCCGTTTGAACCCAGGCTCGGCGTTCAGTACCCTCCCGCCATGAAAATCCTTCTGATCGAGGACGACCGCGAAGCAGCGACCTACCTGATGCAGGCGCTCGACGAAGCCGGTCACGTCACGCACCACGCAAGCGATGGTGAGACCGGCCAGGCCATGGCCTCGAGCATGGATTACGACGTGCTGATCGTCGATCGCATGCTGCCCCGCCGCGACGGACTGACGATCATCGAGTCGCTGCGCGCCGAGGGCAACAAGACCCCGGTGCTCATCCTTTCGGCGCTCGGCGAAGTCGACGATCGCGTCACGGGCCTGAGGGCCGGCGGCGACGATTATCTGCCCAAGCCCTACGCCTTCACCGAGCTGCTGGCCCGCATCGAGGTGCTCGCGCGGCGCTCGAGCCCGTCGGAAGCCGCGACCAGCTATGCTGTAGGCGACCTCAGTCTCGATCGCCTGTCGCGCAAGGTCGAGCGGGCAGGGGACGCCATCCTGCTGCAGCCTCGCGAGTTCCGGCTGCTCGAATATCTCATGAAGAATGCCGGCAAGGTGGTGACCCGCACCATGCTGCTCGAGAACGTGTGGGACTATCACTTCGACCCGCAGACCAACGTCATCGACGTCCACATGTCCCGGCTGCGCTCAAAGATCGACAAGGGCCACGCCAGTCCACTGCTCCACACCATTCGCGGCGCCGGATACATGATCCGTGAATAGATTCGCGCGGCTGTGGCGAACCTCGACCGTTCGCCTCACGGCGATCTTCATCGTCCTCTTCGTGATCTTCTCGGTCCTGCTGCTCACCTTCATCGCCTACGAGTCGAGCATCCAGATCCAGCAGCAGCAGACCGCTGCGATCGACCGCGAGGTCAATATCCTCAAGCGCCTCGACGTGACGCAGGGCGACCGCGCCACCGCGCTGGCCGTGCAGCGGCTGGCAGCCTTGCCCGGCCCCGGCATCTATTATCTCGGCAACGATTCCGGGCTGCAGATCGCCGGCAACGTCAGCGACTTCCCCGACTTCGTCATGAACGACCAGGGCCTGTTCAGTTTCAACTATCAGCGCGCCGGTTTCGATGAGGACGGCACCAATTCGACCCAGGGCTTCGCGGTCGTCCGCTCGGTGCTGCTCGATAGCGGCCTGCGGCTCATTGTCGGCCGCGACGTCGTCGAGCGTCGCGGTTTCACCAACATCGTGCTGCAGGGCTTCGTGCTCGCCGTCGCGGGCATCCTCGTCTTCTCCCTCATCGCCGGCGCCATCACCGCGCGCCGCGTGCTCAAGCGCATTGACGTGATCAACGCCACCTCCGCCAAGATCATGTCGGGCAACCTGAGCGAGCGCATCCCCGTCACCAAGCGCAATGACGAATTCGATGCGCTGGCCGAAAGCCTCAACGCCATGCTCGATCGCATCGAAGGGCTGATGCAGGGGCTCAAGGAAGTCACCGACAACGTCGCGCACGACCTGAAAACTCCGCTGACGCGCCTGCGCACGCGCGTCGAAGCGGCGCTTCGCGAGAAGGGCGATGCGACCTCGCAGCGCGAAGCGCTCGAGACCACGCTCAGCGAGAGCGACAAGCTGATCCGCACCTTCAATGCTCTGCTGATGATCGCCCGCGCCGAGGCGGGTGCCCCTTCAGGCGCGTTCTCGGAGGTGGATGTCAGCGAAGTGGCGAGCGACGTGGCCGAGCTCTACGAGCCCGCGGCGGAAGAGGCCGGAATGTCGCTCCACACCGATATCGCGCCCGCCGTCCATCTGCGCGGCAATCGTGAGCTGATCGGGCAGGCGCTCGTCAACCTGGTAGAGAACGCCCTCAAATATCACGAGCCAACGGACGCCAACCCCGGGCGCATCGGGGTATCCGTTCGCCGCGACAGGGACCGCGTGCTGATCGAGGTGACCGACAACGGTCCCGGCATCCCTGTCGAGGACCGTGCGCGCGTCATCGAGCGCTTCGTGCGGCTTGAAAAAAGCCGCACCGAGCCGGGTTCGGGCCTGGGGCTGTCGCTAGTCGCCGCGGTTGCGAAGCTCCATCGCGGCGAGTTCCGCATCGAGGACAACGCCCCCGGCGTGCGCGCCGTGCTCGACCTGCCGGTAACCTCGGCCGCTTAGGGCGACTTGGGTGGCGCCGGAACCGACGTTTCGCCCGCGCCGTAGCCGACCACGTGGTCGCCCGACATCATGTAGGCGATGTATTGCGCGTTCGAGGACGTGCCGAGCGCGTCGGCCCCCGGCTCGTCGGCGCGGTAGGTGATCTGGTTGCCGAACCCGGACGCACCGAACGCCCGGTCGAGGTCCGAGCTCGAGGCGCCGATGCCGGGAATGCCCATATTGGGCGGCGCGAACTTGGCCGGCGCCGCAGTGCAGTCGGCGGGCATGCCGCCCATGGGGGCAACCTGCACGGCGACGATCATCACGAATTCACCGCCGCCGAGCACGTTGGAGATGAACCACGTGTCGGTGGCCTGCCCCTTCTTGTCATCGGTCTGGTAGCAGAGCCAACTGGCGAGCGATTTGTCCGAGCCCTGCGTCATGATCGTGCCGCCGAACACCGCGCGGATATCGCTGAGCCGCGTGTGCTGCAGGCTCAGTCGCATCGGCCCGACGGTGATCGATTTCACCTTCGGCCGGTCGAGATTGGGACGCGGAAAGTGGAAATAATTGCCGAAGAGATTAGCACCCATGCCCGAAAGCCCGTCGGCAAGCGCCGGCGTAGCAAGGAGCATCGACGCAAACAGGGCGGTCGAGAGAAAACCGAGGCGCATGATGGGGACCCGCAACAGAACGATTGCAGGATAACGCGGCGGTTGCAGAAAACCAGCGGTCAAATCTTCGTTGTCCCGGCCACCGGCCCGCGTCTTGCCGCCACCTCCCGGGCCGACTATCCCATCAGGCCATGGCCGTGACGTTCGATACCCCGCTGGCCTCGGCGCCGTACCTGGCCCAGCTCTATTCCGCCCATCGGGACTGGTACGACACGGCCGGCCGCGGCGATGCGAACGCCGCTCTCGCGGAACTGCTTGCCCTGGTTGCGCAGGCCGGCGGCGGCGCCTCGGAAGCTGCGATCGGCGACGACCTGCGCCAGTTGAAGCAGCGTGTCGCGCTGCTCGCAGCGGCCGCCGAGACCGATGGCCGCTGGACGACGGCCGAGGCCTGCGCCGCTCTGTCCGACCTCGCCGATGCCTGCCTCGACGCCGGCCTCTCGGTGCTGATCCGCCAGGCCGCCGCCAAGGGGGACCTCGCCGAGGGCACCACCGCCGCGAACTCGGGGCTCGCGATCTTCGCGCTCGGCAAGCTCGGGGGCCGCGAGCTCAACTACTCGTCCGATATCGACATCGTCGCGTTTTTCGAGCGCGGTACTGGCGCCGTGGCCGACGCGGAGCAGGCGACCAAGGTCTTCTCGCGCATCGTGCAGCGCCTCGCCGCCCTGCTGCAGGAGCGCGTCGGTGACGCCTATGTCTTCCGCACCGATCTTCGCCTTCGGCCGGACCCGGGCTCGACGCCAGTCGCCCTCTCGGTCGATGCCGCGCTCGCCTACTACGAGAGCCGCGGCCAGAACTGGGAGCGCGCCGCCTGGATCAAGGCACGGCCCTGCGCCGGCGACCGGGCGGTGGGGGAGGCGTTCCTCGCCGAGCTCGCGCCCTACATCTGGCGCAAGCACCTCGACTTCGCGACCATCGCCGACATCCAGGCGATGAAGCGGCAGATCAACGTTAGCAAGAACGTCGGCGATGCACGCGTCGAGGGCCACAACGTCAAGCTCGGACGCGGCGGCATCCGCGAGATCGAGTTCTTCGCCCAGACCCAGCAGTTGATCGCCGGCGGTCGCGACCGCTCGCTGCGCGTGAGGCCGACCACCGAGGCGCTGTCTGCGCTCGGACAAGCGGGCTGGATCGCGGAGCGGACCGCAACGGAGCTGACCGCCGCCTATTGGTTCCTGCGCGCCGTGGAGAACCGGCTCCAGATGCGCAATGACGAGCAGACCCATCTGATGCCCGAAGACCGGTCGGCGGTCGCCATCATCGCGGGCCTGATGGGCCTGTCGCTCGATGCGTTCGAAGCCCGATACCGCGCGGCGCTGACGACCGTCCAGGGCTATTACGCCCAGCTCTTTCGCGAGGGCGAGAGCCTCGGTGCGGCCGGCGGGAACCTCGTCTTCACCGGCAGCGAGGACGACCCGGGCACGCTGGAGACGCTGGCGCGGATGGGATTTGCCGATCCGGCCGCGGCGTCGGCGACCGTCCGCAAATGGCACTATGGCGGCTACCGGGCGACACGGGCCGCCGCGGCGCGAGCACATCTGACCGAGCTGCTGCCGGCCCTGCTGACCACTATCGCGCGCAGCGGAGACGCCGATCGCGCGATGGCCCGCTTCGACGATTTCCTCGGGCGCCTGCCGACCGGCGTGCAGCTCTTTGCGTTGCTGAGGGCCCATGACGAACTGCTGACCCTCTTGGTCGAGTTGCTCGCCGCTGCGCCGCGCATGGCCGAGGCCGTGATCCACCGCAGCCACGTGATGGACTCCCTGATCGACCCGGCCTTCGCCGACGAGATCGCCCGCCCGGCGGTGCTGGTCCGCAAGGTCGGCGCATTCCTCGCGGATGCGCGCGACTACCAGGACGTCATCGATCGCGCCCGCATCATCGGCCAGGAGCAGCAATTCCTGATCGGGGCGGGACTGCTCTCCGCATCGCTGAGCGCCGGTCGCGCAGCCGAGCAATACACCGCACTCGCCGAAACGCTCCTGCACGGCCTTTTTGCTACGGTTCGCGAGGCCTTTGCGGAACGGCACGGCGTGGTGCCCGGCGCCTCATGCGCGCTGCTCGCCTTCGGCAAGATGGCGAGCCGCGAGATGACCGCCACCTCCGATCTCGATTTCATCCTGCTCTACGACGTTGCGGAGGCCACCGAGTCCAACGGTGAGCGCCCGCTGTCCGTCAGCCAATACTATGCGCGCCTGACGCAGCGGCTCGTCGCCGCGCTGACGGCGCCAACCTCCGAGGGCATGCTCTACGAGGTCGACATGCGCCTGCGCCCCTCGGGTAATGCCGGACCGCTCGCGACGAGCCTCACCGCCTTCCGCCTCTACCAGGAGGAAAGCGCCTGGACCTGGGAGCAGCTGGCGCTCACCCGCGCCCGGGTGGTCGAAGCCGACAGCGGCTTCGGCGCGGTTGTCGAGACCGCGATAGGGGAGGCTCTCGCGCGCCAGAAGACCGCGAGCCGGGTCGTCGATGATGTCGTGACCATGCGCGCGCTCGTCGCCAAGGAGCGGCCGCCGCGTCACCCCTTCGACCTGAAGCTGCGGGGCGGGGGCCTCATCGATCTCGAATTCGTCGCGCAGTCCGCCCAGCTTCTCGTCGGCCCGAGGATCGAGCGGCCACAGGCGCCGACCGCCGAAGTGCTGCTGCGGCTCGGCCAGCTCGGCCTGGTGCCTGAGGGCGAACGGCTCGCTGAGATCCACGCGCTCTACTCGACCGTCCTGCAGGTGATGAGCGCCGCTCTGCCCGAACCGTTTGCTGAAGAGGGCTGGACCAGGCCGTTTCGCGACCTGCTCGCGCATCTTTGCAACGCGCCAGATTTCGAGCGGCTCGCGATCGATATCGAGGCCATGACCCGCGAGGTGTCGGCTGCGGCAATGCAGTGGTACGAGAACGCCCGGGACCTTTAGGCCGCGACCCCAATTGCCGGCTCGACGTCGTGGGCGGGCAGCGACACCGCGACCGTCGTGCCGATGCTCAGCCGACTGTCGATCACGAGATGCCCGCCGCTGAGCTCGACGATGGCCCGCGCGATGGCGAGGCCGAGCCCCGCACCCTCGCGGTTCTTGGCCAGCGCTGCGTCGTCGAACGCAAAGGGTTGCGACAGCGCCGAGAGGCGCTCGGCCGACATGCCGAGGCCGGTGTCGGTGATCTCGAGCACGACGCCATCGAGCCCCGCATGGGCCGCGAGCGTCACCTTGCCGCCGGCCGGCGTGAAGCGCAGCGCGTTGTCCACCAGATTACTGAGCGCCCGATCGAGCGAGAAGCGGTCGCCGAGAATTCGCGCGCCGCACGGAACCCCAAGGGCCAGCGTGACGCGTGCCCGCTGGGCCTGCGCCGAGAACCGGCGGGACGCCGCGAGCAGCAGGTCGTCGATCGCGACGGGCGCGACCTCGAGCTCGCGCCGTCCGCCTTCGAGTTCGGCCAGATCGAGGATCGACCCGAAGAAGCCGAGCAGCCGCTCGCCCGAAATGCGGATGGAGTCGACATAGGTCATGTAGCGCTCGTCGCCGAGCGGCCCGTAGGTCTCGTGCCGCATCATCTCGGCAAAGCCGATGATGTGATTCAGCGGCGTACGGATATCGTGGCTCAAATGGGCGAGGAACGAGGTCTTGGAGCGGCTTGCCGCTTCGGCCCTGAGCTTTTCCTCATGGTAGCGGCGCGCCAGTATCCGCTGTTCCTCGCGGATCGAGTCGAGCAGCTGGCCATAACCCGTTTGCTGCGGCGCGGCGCCGGATTTGCGCCGACGCAAGGCCAGCAGCGCACCGAAAAGGGCGAGGCCATAGGCCACTGCGCCACGGGAAAGTAGCCCGTCGGAGCCGGCAAATGCCTCGCTGCCCAGATAGAGCGATGCGGCGGCAATCCCGGTCACCAGCACCGCGTAGCTCGTCGGAGCGACATCTGCTGCCGCACTCGCAAGCCACGCGAGCCAGCCAAGATGTTCGCGTCGCGCCGTCGATCTGACGGCATCGACGCCGGATGACTCCGACGACCGCATGCAAGCCCCGCAATGCCGCAATGAAAACAGGTTTACGCCACAACCTGATTTGCAATGTGAATCAGGCCACTGCACCTGTCCAGAGGGCTGAGCCGGCCGTCTCGTCACATGTCGCTAAAACGCGAGTCGACAGAATCACTTAGCGGGCGAAGAAAAATTCTTCTCCCGTTAGCATTCCGTTAACCGGCCAGCGTCCGCTCCAGAATATCGTTCGTATTGCGGCTGAGGCGGCTGCCGTCGCGCAGGGATTCGAGCGCCGATTGTGCGGCGGCGAGACGGCCGGGCTCGTAGCTGCGCCAGCTGCGGAACGCCGTCAGCAGGCGGGCGGCGACCTGCGGATTGCGCGGGTCGAGCTCGCCAACCATGCCGGCGATGAAACGGAAGCCGCTGCCGTCGGCCCGTGCGAACTGCGTCGCGTTGCCGTTGGCGAACGTCGCGAGCAGCGCCCGCAGCCGGTTCGGATTGTTGGCCGGGAAGGTCGGATCGCCGAGGATCGCGCGAATGCGGTCGATCACGTCGCGCCGGGGGATCATCGCGCTCATCAGTAGCCATTTGTCGAGAACGAGCGGGTCGGCCGTGTAGAGCGCGCGGAAATTGCCGAGCAGGGCTTCAGCCTCCGGAGCCCACACGGCGACGATCGAGCTGAGGGCGCCGAACCGGTCGGTCATGTTGGTCGCCCGGCCATATTGCTCGGCTGCCAGCGAGCGGCCTTCCGCGCTGCCGCCATTCACCAGCAGCGACAGCGCCTGGTTCTTGAGCGAGCGGCGACCCGACTGCGCGGTATCGGGCGCGTAGGCCGCGTCGCTCCGACTGGCCGCGTAGGCGGCAATGAGCCGCGGCTCGATGCGACGAACGATATCGCCGAGGAGTTTCAGCCGCACCTCTCGGATCCGGTCCGGATCGATATTCGTCCCGATGCTGCGCGCGAGGATCAGCTCCGACGGCATCGCCAGGGCGAGGGCCTTGAAGGCCGGGTCGAGCGTCGGCGCCTCGATGGTCTCGGCCAGCGCGTCGCCGAGGGCGGCGATGTCGGGCTCGCTCCACTCCCGGCCGCCGACGGCCCCCAGCATCAGCTTGAGCGAGACATCCTGCAGCGACTGCCAGCGATTGAACGGGTCGCTGTCGTGCTGCGCGAGGAACAGCCGGTCCGCCTGGCTGGCCTCGGAAGCGATCTTCACCGGCGCCGAAAAGCCCCGGAACAGCGAGGGCACCGGCCGGTTGGCGACGCCCTTGAACTCGAACGTCGCCGTCGGCCTCGACAGCAGCAGCACATCGTCGCGCACCTCGCCGCCGCTGATGCTGTTCCAGCCCATCGGCGAGCCGTTGGGGCCGATCAGGCCGAACTTGACGGGGATCACCAGCGCCGACTTCTCCTGCTGCCCGGGCGTTGGCGCGGTGTGCTGCGAGAGCGTCAGCCGATAGGTCTGCGATGCCGGATCATAGCTGTCCTTGACCGTCACCTCCGGCGTGCCCGCCTGCAGATACCAGGTCTGGAAAGGCTGCAGGTCGACGCCATTGGCGTCCTCGAAGCATTTGACGAAGGCTTCGATCGTCGTTGCCTCGCCGTCGTGCCGCTCGAAATAGAGGTCCATGCCCTTGCGGAAATCGGCCTCGCCCAGGAGCGTTGCCAGCATGCGGACGATCTCGGCGCCCTTCTCGTAGATCGTCGTCGTATAGAAGTTATTGATCTCCTTGTAGCGGTCGGGCCGCGGCGGATGCGCAAGCGGGCTCGCATCCTCGGGGAACTGGGCTGCGCGCAGCGTGCGCACGTCCTCGATCCGCTTGACCGCGCGCGACCGCTCGTCGGAGGTGAACTCCTGGTCGCGATAGACCGTCAGCCCTTCCTTGAGGCAGAGCTGGAACCAGTCGCGGCAGGTGATCCGGTCGCCCGTCCAGTTGTGGAAATACTCGTGCGCGATGACGCGCTCGACGCTGTAATAGTCGTCGTCGGTCGCGCTCTCGGGCTTCACGAACACCAGCTTGTCGTTGAAGATGTTGAGGCCCTTGTTCTCCATCGCGCCGAAATTGAAGTCGCTGACGGCGACGATGTTGAACATGTCGAGATCGTATTCGCGCCCGAAGCGCCGCTCGTCCCACGCCATGGCGCGCTTCAGCGAATCCATCGCGAAGCGGCAGTCCTCCTCGCGGCCATGCGCGCAGTAGATGCCGAGGGCGACCTTGCGCCCGCTCGCCGTGGTGAAGCTGTCGTGGATCGAGCCGAGATCGCCGGCCACCATCGCGAAGAGATAGGACGGCTTGGGGAACGGGTCGTCCCACACGGCAAAGTGCCGTCCGCCATCGAGATCGCCACGGTCGATGAGATTGCCGTTGGCGAGCAGCACGGGCGCGGCCGCCTTGTCGGCGCTCATGCGCACGCGGAAGGTGGTCAGCACGTCCGGCCGGTCGAGATAATAGGTGATGCGCCGAAAACCTTCGGGCTCGCACTGCGTGCACCACGTGCCGCCCGACCGGTAGAGCCCCATCAGCCGGGTGTTCTTTTCGGGTTCGAGTGCAACGTCGGTCTCGAGCACGAAGCGCTTCGCCGGCGGCTCTGTGATCGTGAGCGCCGACGGTGTTGCCGCATATTCGGTCAGCGACAGCGGCCGCCCATCGATCGCCACCGAGCGCAGCTCGAGCCCGTCGCCGTCGAGGACGAGCGGCGTGCCCGGCGTCGTCGTCGCGGCAGGAGCCAGCGTGATCAGCGCCCGCACATGCGTCGTCGGCGACGCGATCGAGACATCGAGCTCGATGCGCTCGACGCGATAGGCGCTCGGCGCATAGTCCCTGAGATAGACCGTGCGGCCCGCCGCTTCGCTGTTGCCGATCTGGCTCACCTGAATCTCCGTCACCTGTGCCCCCTAGGCAGCGCCTCGAATCGTCCTGTATTCTGATCGGCTCGGTTGGCCGGTCCTTCCCTGTTTCCGCCAAAATGCGGCGCAAAAGGGGAGGGCCGTCGCCGGCGCGCAGGACGCATGCGGCAGTGTTCGCAGCGGCCTTGCGCCCAGTCTCATCGTCAGGTGTCCAAAATGCTGCGCTGGTTCCAACGCCGCCTCGATCCTTATCCGTCCGCCGAGCCCGGGTCTCCCCCCGCGACGCTGCTCGCGTTCCTGCAGCACTATCTGGCGGGCAGCAAGCGCTGGTTTGCGCTGATGGTGGTGCTGACCGCTTTGGTCGCCATATCCGAGATCGTACTGTTCGGCATCCTCGGCAACATCGTCGACTGGCTGAACAGCGCCAATCGCGCCACCTTCCTGAGCACTGAAGGTCCGAAGCTGGTCCTGATCGGCGTCGCGGTAGTGCTCGTCATGCCGGTCATCGTCATCCTCGAACAGCTGGTGATCAACCAGACCATCATGGG
>Ga0265339_10000928_pt1 | contig 22506 bp, 24 predicted proteins | sample 4CB219metaG_FD_202085 | JGI IMG/M metagenome (GOLD analysis project Ga0265339, IMG submission 202085) | Rhizosphere microbial communities from Carex aquatilis grown in University of Washington, Seatle, WA, United States - 4-CB2-19 metaG | ecosystem: Host-associated > Plants > Roots >... | reverse complement strand
GCTCCGCTTTACGTACCGGGCACGATCAACGCCGATCTTGACGGCCCGCTGGAGATCAACGATCCGGCCCGCGACGTAGCGCTGACCGCCACATGGTCGGCCGCAACCGCGACCGCGTCGGCGTGGATCAGCGGACTGACCGGCGCCGGAGCGAACTTCACGAACCTCAAAGCGGAAAACGCGGGCAGCGCGTCCGGCCTGCCGGTCTCGGCCGTCAGCGCCGATACGGCCTCGGCGGCCATACGGCCGGACGGCGGTGGCTCCTATGTCCTGGTCGGCAGTGCCCACAACATGAAGCTGACGCGCAGCGCCGGCGGGGACCTGCCCGCTTTCGACGCCGATGCCACGGTCACCGCAGTCGATGTCGGCGCCGGCCTCGGTACCGATCCGGCGCGCGCGCTCATGACCTGGCTGCGGGCGGGTGCCTCGATCAAGATCGACCGCCTGCATCTGGCCGCCAACGGCGCTGTAGTCTCCGCCGACGGCACGCTCGCGATCTCGAAGGAGGGAATTCTCTCGGGCGCGCTGGTGCTGCGCTATTCCAACCTTGAGGCGCTGGTCGCCCTCGCCGAAGAGATCGACCCGCGGCTTCGCGACAAGATACCGGACGCGGCGCTGCAGGCCATCAACGCGCTTTCGGTGCCGGTGCAGACCGAAGACGGACCGCAGCGGCAGACAACGCTGTCGATCATCAACGGCATGCTTTCGGTGGGGATCATCCCGGTGAAGGTGCTGCCGCCGGTGCGGCTCTAATCTTCTTCTTTCGCCGCGGCGGAACTTTCGTGGGGGCGCCCAAAGTCGGCAACCGCGGTTTCCTGGCCGGCGGCGATGATGCCGCGGCGGATGGCGCGGGTGCGGGTGAACAGATTGAACAGCGTATCGCCATCGCCCCAACGGATGGCGCGCTGGAGTGCCGCCAGGTCCTCGTTGAAGCGGCCGAGCATCTCGAGCACGGCCTCGCGGTTGTTGAGGAACACGTCGCGCCACATGGTGGGATCCGATGCGGCGATGCGCGTAAAATCGCGAAAGCCGCCGGCGGAGAATTTCATCACCTCGCTCTCGGTGACAGTCTCGAGATCGGCGGCGGTGCCAACAATATTGTAGGCAATCAGGTGCGGCACATGGCTGGTGATGGCGAGCACGAGGTCGTGGTGCTCGGGCGTCATGGTCTCGACGTTGGCGCCCAGCTTGCGCCAGAAGACTGCCAGGGTCTCGACGGCTTGCGGATCGGTGCCGGGCGGCGGCGTCAGAATGCACCAGCGATTGTCAAACAGCGACGCGAACGCGGCATCAGGACCGGAGTATTCCGTGCCGGCGACGGGGTGCGCGGGGACGAACTGAACCCCCTCGGGAAGGTGCGGCTTCATCTGCGCCACCACCGAGGCCTTGACCGAGCCCACATCCGAAATGATGGCGCCGGGCTTCAGCGCGCCGGCAATCGTCGCGGTTGCGGCGCCGACCGCGCCGACCGGAATGCAGAGGATGACGCAGTCCGCGTCCCGCACCGCCTCTACCGGGTCGACATGGAAACTGTCGCCGAGATTGAGCTCATTCGCGCGCGCCAGCGTATCGACGGAGCGGGTGCTGACCGCGACATGGCCAACGACGCCGGCGCGCCGCGCTGCCAGTGCGATCGAGCCGCCGATCAGGCCGATGCCGATGAGGGCGAGACGCTGAAAAATAATCTCGCTCACGGCGCTTTCCCCATGAAGGCAGCAAGCGCCGCGACGGTCGCCTCGTTGGCTTCGGCCGACCCTACCGTCATGCGCAATGCATTGGGCAAGCCGTAGGCGGTCACGCGCCGCAAGACCACCCCGCGCCTGATGAGGAAATCATCGGCATCGGCGGCGCTTCTTCCCGGCGCATCCGCGAAGTGGATGAGGACGAAATTGCCGACGCTCGGCGTGACCTTGAGGCCAAGTCTCTCGATCGCGGCAACAAGACGCGGCAGCCAGGTTTCGTTGTGGGCGGCCGCCTTGTCGCGATGGGCGCGGTCAGCAAGGGCCGCCACGCCGGCGGCGATCGCGGCCGACGACACGTTGAAGGGGCCACGGATGCGGTTCAGCACATCGATGACTTCGGGGGGCCCGTAGCCCCAGCCGATACGCAATGCAGCCAGGCCGTATATCTTCGAGAACGTGCGCGTCATGACGACATTGCGCGCGCTGCCGGCGAGTTCAATGCCGCTTTCGTAATCGTTGCGCCGCACGTATTCGGCATACGCCGCGTCGAGCACCAGCAGAATGTCGGAGCGCAGCCCCTCGTGCAGCCGGCGCACGTCCTTGAACGGGATGTAGGTGCCGGTCGGATTGTTGGGATTGGCCAGGAAAACGACGCGGGTTCTGGGCGTGACGCGCTTGAGGATGGCGTCGACGTCGGCGGTGTAGTCCTTCTCCGGCGCAACGACCGGCGTGCCGCCCATCGAGCGGATCGCGATCGGATAAACCAGGAAGCCGTACTCGGAGTAGATCGCCTCGTCGCCGGGACCGATGTAGCCATTGGCGAGGAGGTGAAGGATGTCGTCCGAGCCGTTGCCACAGACGATGCGCTCGGGATTGAGGCCATAGGCGGCACCGATCGCCTGACGCAGCTCGGCCGCCGAGCCATCGGGGTAAAGCTCCAGCCTGTCGGCGACGCTGCGGTAGGCGGCTACGGCCGCCGGACTGGGACCGAGCGGCGTCTCGTTCGAGGAAAGCTTGTAGAGCTTCACCCCCGGAACCGCCTTGGACCGCCCCGGCACATATGGGGCGATGTCGAGGATCCCGGGCCGGGGTGCGGGTCGGTCACTCATGCGGCGGGTCCATAAAGAAACGACGCGGGGGTGCCGAGAGCAATGCCGCGGGCGAAGCCGCCGACCGCGACCGCCGACCGCACGCGGACCCCGGCGGACTGAAGCCCGGCGGAGAGTTCCGCCGCCGAGAGCACGCGTGGTGCGGCGAAGAGAACGTCCCTGCCCGAGCTCGCCAACGCGAGGCCGAGCTCGGCGGGCAGATCGGCGGCGCCATCAAGGTCGAGCGCATACGCGACGAGATCAAACGGCACGCCGTCGGCGAGCGGCGGAGAAATGACGAAGGCCGGCAGATCGGCCGGCCTTCCCCGTGCTGCAATGAACGGCAGCAACGCCATGAGTTTTGGCGACTGATCGCCGACCAGGCCGCGCCACCACGGACCCCAGGCCGCGCGCGGAACAATTCCGAGATTACGCCCGGCCGCCACGGCGGCGACCACGGCGTCGGCAGAGGCGACGGACTTCAGCGCAACGGAAAAGCCGAACATGAAGCGCGCCACGTCGCGCATGCGCTCGGCCTCGATCGAGGTATCGATGGTCACGTCGAAGGGAGCCTGGAGGTGCGTGAACGTGGTAATGATCTCGCGCCAGATGTGCTCGACGGTGAAGATCGGCAGTGAACCCCGATGGCGCGCGACGATGCGGCGCATCATGTCCGCCTCGCGACCCGGACGGAAGGCGCCCGACGGGCGATCGGTCTGCTTGGTACGGATCAGCTCGTCGATCACCGAGGCGCGCTCGTTCAACAGGCGATGCATTTCGGCATCGACGGCATCTATACGCTCGCGTAGCCGCGCCAGCGCCTGCTGGTCGCCTTCACCGGTCTCGGACATTGTGGGCTGTCTCGACTATGATGATCGGGCGGCCGGCCGATGGCCGGTCGCGCGGGATTAATAGGCAAGGCCTCTGTCGAAATCAAAGAAAACATTGACACTTCGGCGGCCCGCTCCTAGCAACTCGGCCGTTTCCCAAGCGTTCCGCCGACCCCTTCGAGGCGCATGACATGGCCGCCAGTGGCGCCGATATCGCAGGCAATGTCGCCGCCCCGGCCGCGCTCGCGCGCCCGCGCGCCCAGCGTGGCAACGAGGCGGACTTCCCGACCAGCCTGGTCGCGAAGTTCGGACCGGAACGGCCGCTCAAGCTCGATTCCGGGGCGGTGCTCACCGACTTTCAGGTTGGATACCAGACCTACGGAACGCTCAACGACGAGCGCTCCAACGCGATCCTCGTGTGCCACGCCCTGACCGGCGACCAGCACGTCGCCAGCACCAATCCGATCACCGGGAAGCCGGGCTGGTGGAGCGAAATGGTCGGCCCGGGAAAGCCGATCGACACCAGCCGTTATTTTGTCATCTGCGCGAACGTGCTCGGCGGCTGCATGGGAACCACCGGTCCGGCGTCGACCAACGCCGCCACCGACCGGGTCTGGGGCCTGGACCTGCCACTGATCACAGTGCGCGACATGGTGCGCGCGCAGGCGATGCTGATCGATCACCTCGGGATCGATACGCTGTTCTGCGTGGCGGGCGGATCGCTCGGCGGAATGCAGGTGCTGCAATGGGCGGTGCTCTATCCCGAGCGCGTCTTTTCCGCGTTGCCGGTCGCGACGGGCGCCCGGCACTCGTCCCAGAACATCGCTTTCCACGAGGTTGGGCGGCAAGCAATCATGGCCGACCCCGACTGGCGCAACGGCCGCTACTTCGAGATGGGCGTCAACCCGCGAAAGGGACTGGCGGTGGCGCGCATGGCGGCGCACATCACCTATCTGTCGGAGGAAGCGCTCCACCGCAAGTTCGGGCGCAACCTGCAGGACCGCGAGAAGCCGACATTCGGGTTCGACGCCGACTTCCAAGTGGAATCGTATCTCAGGTATCAGGGCTCGGCCTTCGTCGATCGCTTCGATGCGAACTCGTATCTCTATCTGACGCGGGCGATGGACTATTTCGACGTCGCGGCTGATTTCGGCGGTCGGCTTGCCAATGCCTTTCTCGGCACGAAGACGCGCTTCTGCGTGGCGTCTTTCACCTCCGACTGGCTGTTCCCGACCATCGAGAACAAGGCGATCGTGCGCGCCCTGAATGCGGCCGGTGCAAGCGTGTCGTTCGTCGAGATAGAAACCGACCGCGGTCACGATGCCTTCCTGCTCGACGAGCCGGAGCTTTTCGCCACGGTGCGCGGGTTCCTGTCTTCGGCCGGTCAGGCACGGGGGCTGAAATGAACGCATACTCCAGCGATGCCGTCGTCGTACCGACGAATCGCGTCGACCTGCTGGCGATCTCGCAGATCGTGACGCAGGGGAGCCGCGTGCTCGACATCGGCTGCGGCGACGGGCAGCTGCTGAAGCTGCTTGAGGAAACGCGCGCGGTCGACGGACGCGGCATCGAGATCAGCCAGAAGGGCGTCAACGAGTGCGTGGCGCGCGGGCTGTCGGTCATCCAGGGGGATGCCGATTCCGATCTCACCGACTATCCCGACGAGACGTTCGACTTCGTCATCCTGTCGCAGACGCTGCAAGCAACGCATCAGCCGCGCGTGGTGGTGGAGCAGATGCTGCGCATCGGACGGCGCGCGATCGTGTCGTTTCCGAATTTCGGCAACTGGCGGGTACGGGCGGCGCTGGCGCTACGCGGCCGCATGCCGGTGACCCGCTCGCTGCCCTACTCGTGGTACGACACGCCCAACATCCACTTCTGCACGATCCGCGACTTCGTGATGCTGTGCGAGGAAATCGACGCGACGATCGAAACGTCCATGGTGTTGCACCGCGACGGCCGCAAGAGCACGGCGTTCGGGGCGATGCTGTGGTTCTGGAATCTGTTCGGCCAGCAGGCGGTGTTCGTCCTCAAGCGCTAGCTACCGCTTTGCCTCCGCAATTCCCGACTTGAGTTGATGCCTCAGGCGCCGGGTGGAATGAGGGCGGGACGGAAGGCGGGCTTCACGCGGCGGCGCGGCTGGCGCGCCGGCACTCCCTCGTAGAGCTGCTTGGTGGCTTCAACGATGAGCACGCCGGCGAAGGCCGGCCACAGGGCGCGCCCGACCCGTTCCCACGCAGCGCCAGTGCCAATCAGCGGACGGAAGCGGATGGGGGGGACGGCCAGTGCCTCGGCCCACCACGAGGGGGCGAGCATCGCCTCGCGCAGCAGGCGCGATATCTGGCGACGGCCGAAGGGACGGCCGAAGCCGAACGGCGTCGCCTCGGATCGCGCCCAGATGCCCGAGCGATTCGGCACGACGAGCAGCAAGCGACCGCCGGGGGCAAGCACCCGCCAGATCTCGCGCAGCGCATCGAGATCGTTCACCGCGGCTTCCAACGCGTGCACCACGAGCACGCGGTCGATCGAATGGTCGGGGAGCGGCAGCGCATCTTCGGCGACGAGGGCAACGGCATTGGGCCCTTCGCGCGGCCAGTTCACCACGCCCTGGGTTGCCGGCATAAAGGCCATGATGCGCTCGGCGCCCTCGCCGAGGCGCCTCAGGTATGGCGTGGCATAGCCGACGCCAAGCAGCCGCTCGCCGGCGAGCGAGGGCCAGCGTTCCTTCAGCCGCTGGCCGATCAGCCGCCGCGCAATCAGCCCGAGGCGGTCTTCGTAAAAATCGCGAAGATCGACGACGTCGATATCCATGGCAGAACGGTACAGCAGGTAATGGCCGCGGGCGACCCGGTAGTGCTACCAAACCCTGGTTAACATTGGAGTCTCACTCCCTATGACGCTGATCATCGAGCAATTTCCGGCGCGCACCGACAACTTTGCGGTTCTGATCCACGATCCGGCGAGCGGCCTGACCGCATCCATCGATGCGCCGGAGGAGGCGCCCATCCGTGCCAAGCTCGCGGAACGGGGCTGGCGGCTTGACCGCATCTTCACTACCCATCACCACCACGATCACGTCGAGGCCAACCTTGCACTGAAGGCGGCCTATGGCTGCACGATATCCGGCCCGGCGGCGGAACAGGCGAAGATTCCCGGCATCGATGCAATGCTTGCCGAAGGCGACACCGTCGCGTTCGGCAGCGTCACCCTCGCCGTCATCGCGACACCCGGCCATACTCTCGGGCACATCACGTACTTTCTGCCGCAGGAGAAGATCGCCTTTGCGGGCGACACGCTGTTTGCGGTCGGATGCGGACGCGTGTTCGAGGGAACGCCCGAGATGATGTGGAACTCGCTGGAGACGCTGATGCGACTGCCCGACGACACGATCGTCTACTGCGGGCACGAATACACCGAGGCGAATATCCGCTTCGCGCAGACAATCGAGCCCGGCAATGCGGCGCTTGCGGCGCGCGCCCGCGAGGTGAAAGCGCTCCGTGCCGCCGGCAAGGCAACACTGCCGACGACGATCGCGATGGAGAAGGAGACCAACCCGTTCGTGCGTGCCAACGAACCCGCCATCCGGCGCGTTCTTGGAATGGAAGATGCGCCAGCGTCGGCCGTGTTCGCCGAGCTGCGCCGCCGGAAAGACGACTTTCGCTAGCCGCTGCTGCCGGCTTCCGCCGCATGGGCGCGGGCGAACTCGGCCATGCCAGTGAAACGGAAATCGACGTGCGGCACGGCACCGGGGTCCATCGTGGCCCCGAAGCCGTCGCGACCGTGGCGCCGATGAATCCAGCACGAGGCGAGGCCCAGCGCATTGGCCGTCGCGTGATCGTGAAACAGGCTCTCGGCGGTGTGCAGAATCTCCGTCCGCGCGACGCCACGCGCCTCGAGCTTGTCGAGCATGTAGTCGAAATTGCGCTGGCTTGGCTTGTACGAGCCGATGTCCTCGGCGGAATAGATCGCATCGAAGACGACGCCGAGGCGACGGTTGCTGAGAGCGAAGCTGGCGTTGTCGACGTTCGACAGGATGGCCAGCTTGTAGAAGCGCTTGAGGTAGGCCAGGGCCTCTGCCGAATCCGGAAAGGCCGGCCAGTCGCCAATGGAATTGCCGTAGGCGAGGCATTCTTCCCAGGCGGCGGGGATACCCCATTCCTCCGCCAGCCGCTTGTAGACGATCGCCAAAATGTCGCGGTAAAGCCGGGTGGGGGTAAATGCCTGCTGGGCGGCCTCGTGGCGGGCATGGGCGGCCAATATCTGGTCGCTGTTCAGCGGCTGCCGCAGACGGGCAACCAGCGGACGAAGGGCGTCGAGAATGCCGGTTTCCCAATCGATCAGGGTTCCATAGCAGTCAAAGGTCAGAACTCGAAAATCGGAAAGGCGCATGGAAACCCCAAACGAGCGAGTGGCGGGACATTCCCGGACTGGCGGGCGGCAAAAGTAACCCTCAGAGCAAGCTCCCTCTTCTGCTTTGCTGGAAAATCGGCGAAGAGAGTGGACCGCAACCGGCTGGCCGGCATAAGCTACGGATAGCATAGCCGAAAACAGACGTGCTGGACCCCGTTAACGCGGGAATATTGATGGCTGAACCAATCACAAGCGTCCTTCTTGTAGACTACGAGAACCTGCAGCGCAGTTTCGCTGCGGCTGGAGGCGATGGCCAGATCGCCGACAGGACCGCGGCGTGGCTGTCCGCGCTCCAGGATGGGCGCCTTGCCGGCGCCACACGCCGCATCGAAGTGAGACGCTGCTACGCCGGCGCGGGCGTCAACGGCAAGGTGCGCGACAGGCTGGTAGCTGCGGGCTTCGACGTGGTCGAGACCGGCGACGGTACGCGCGGCTCCTCCGACCTGCACATGGCCATGGATACCATCGAGGCACTCAGCCGGCCGAATGGAGGCAGCGAGTTCCTGCTGTTCAGCCCGGGCAGCGACCTGTCACCGCTGCTCGCCCGGCTGAAGGCGGCCAAGCGGACGGCGGCGATCATCGCGGATGCGCACACCGCACCCGGCGAAAAGGCGATGGCTGACGTGCTGGTGCCGATCGCGGATCTGGTGAAGCTGCCCGCGGCGAGCAGTGCGGCGCCGGAAGCGCGGCCCGCCAGCGCCGCCAACGAGCGCGCGGAGATCGAAGCGTTCGCCCGCAAGATTCACTCGGCCACCAGTCTGCCGCTGCTATCGCCGAAGAGCTACGCCGAACTCTTCCGCACGCTGACCGAAGAGGTCGCGGCCAACGGCTACCATTTCCAGACGACAGCCAAGAATGTCGCCGACCGCATGACAGCGGCGGGGCGGAACGTGACGCGGCGTCAGGTGGTATTCATCGTCAAGGGACTGGCGCTGAAGGGCCATGTCTTCTCGACCAACGATACCGCCGAGCGACTGGCGGAGGTTTTCCGCGAGCAGGCCCGCTATCTCATCAGCAATGCCGGGATAACGCTGGACGCCACCGAGGAGCCGTTGCTGGCCGCCTGGTTCCAGAGCAGACCGGCCGCCTCCCCGCCCCGTTCACAACCGGCCCCGTCCATCGTGCCCGACGTTCCGACGACGGTGCCGCCATCGGCCGAAACGCGGGCGCGCATTGCCGAGACAATCGAGCGCGAGGTTGCCAAGGCGATCGTGAGACCCACCGAGCGGCCGAAGGCTCCGGCGCCCACCCGGCCGACGGCACCGGTGCGGCCGCCGCCGGTCAAGCCCGCTGAGCTGCCAAAATCGACCGCCAAACCGGCCGCGACCCGGCCCGCGCCGGCGCCGACCGCGCGCGAAGAGGCCAAGGCCGTTATTGCCGCGCGGATTGCGGCTTCGGCGAAAATAAAAAAGACCACGCGCACCATCGCGCCCAGCGCCGGCACCAATGGCGCTGCGCCGCCCACAGCCGCCGCGCCGCCGGAACACGCCGCAGAGGCCGATCACGACGAGGGCCGCGCTCCGGAAAGCCTGGAGACATCGATCCTTGCCGCCATCGCCGAGGCGGTCGACGTGCTCGTGGACGAGCCCGAGGCTACAGAGCGCACGAAACCCGCCGCCTCTCGACAGCCCGTTGCGGAATCGCCCGAGGAAGAGGACGCCGCGCCGACAGAGGTCGACGAGGGCGAGAGCAACGATATCGGCGACCAGATCCAGCGGATCATCGCGTCGTACAATCGTAACCGTTCCGAGGAATAGCGGCCAAAGCGCGACGATGCGCCGGCACGACGCGATCAGCCGGCCATGTACTGCCCGCCGTTCGCGCTCATTACCGCGCCGGTGACGAAAGCGGCGGCGTCCGAGGCGAGATAAACAACCAGTCCGGCGATTTCTTCCGCGCGACCGAGGCGGCCGACGGGAATCTGCGCGACGATGGAAGCCAGCACCTTGTCGGGTATTGCCGCCATCATGTCGGTGTCGGTGTAACCGGGGCAGATCGCATTGACGGTAATGCCCTTGCGGGCGTTTTCCTGCGCCAGGGCGCGCGTAAAGCCAAGGACGCCGGCCTTGGAGGCGGAATAGTTCGCCTGGCCGATCTGGCCTTTCTGACCGTTAATCGACGAGATGCTGACGATGCGGCCCCAGCCGCGTTCGCGCATGCCCTCGATCACCGGCCGCGTCATGGCGAACATCGAATCGAGGTTGGTGTGCATGACCGCCGACCACTGCTCGTAGGTCATGCGGTGAAACATGCTGTCGCGGGTAATGCCGGCATTGTTGACGAGAATCTCGACCGGGCCGAGTTCCGCCTCCACCTGTTTTATGCCGGCCGCGGCCGCTTCGGGACTGGCCACGTCCCACTTGTAGACTGCGATCCCGGTGTCGGTCTTGAAGCGCTGCGCGACCTCGTCGTTGCCGACATAGATCGCGGCGACGGTTGCGCCGGCCGCCTTCAGCGCCTTCGCGATCGCGGCACCGATGCCGCGCGTCCCACCGGTTACGACCGCGACCCGTGCCATGATGCTTCCGTCTCCGCGCTGGAAATTTCCCGGCGATCAAACCATGCGTCGCGCGGGGGCGGAAGCAGCGGAAGCCAAATCGGGGGCGAAATTCGTTGCTGCATCGCACGCTCAATGCCGGCTCTGGGATAGAGCCGGCAGCGGGCGAGGTAAATCGACGGACGAACCTAATCGGACGCGCTCAGCGCTCCACGCACATGGCGACGCCCATGCCGCCACCGATGCAGAGCGTGGCGAGGCCCTTTTTGGCGTCGCGGCGCTTCATTTCGTGGAGCAGCGTGACCAGCACGCGGGCCCCGGACGCGCCGATGGGATGGCCGAGGGCGATGGCGCCGCCGTTGACGTTGACCTTCGCGGTGTCCCAGCCCATGCCGATATTGACGGCGCAGGCCTGCGCCGCGAAGGCCTCGTTGGCCTCGATGAGATCGAGTTGGTCAACCGTCCAGCCCGCCTTCTTCAGGGCCTTCTGCGACGCGGGGATCGGACCGGTGCCCATCAACGCCGGGTCGACGCCCGCGGTCGCCCACGACACAATGCGCGCGAGGGGCGTGATGCCGCGACGCGCGGCTTCCGCGGCCGTCATCAGGACAACAGCCGCGGCGCCGTCGTTGATGCCGGAGGCGTTGGCGGCGGTGACGGTGCCATCCTTCTGGAAGGCAGGACGGAGCTTGGCGACGCTTTCCATCGTGGTGCCGGGACGGATGTACTCGTCCTGATCGACGACGGTGTCGCCCTTCCTGCCCTTGATCGTCACCGGCACGATCTCGTCCTTGAAGCGACCGGCTTTCTGCGCGGCCTCGGCCTTGTTCTGCGAGGCGACGGCGAACTCGTCCTGCTGCAGGCGCGTGATCTGGAATTCGCGCGCAACATTCTCGGCGGTGACCCCCATGGCGTAGCCGTGGAACGCGTCGACCAGACCGTCCTTCATCATCGTGTCGACCATGGCAAGATCGCCCATCTTGGTACCCGAGCGCAGGTGGGCGGCGTGGGGCGCCATCGACATCGATTCCTGACCGCCCGCGACGATCACGCCGGCATCGCCATTGGCGATCTGCTGGAGGCCGAGCGCGACCGAGCGCAAGCCCGAGCCGCAAAGCTGGTTGATGCCCCAGGCGGTCGTCTCCTTGGGGAGCCCGGCAGCCATTGCTGCCTGGCGGGCGGGATTTTGGCCCTGGGCCGCGGTCAGCACCTGGCCGAGGATGACTTCGTCCACTTCCGCCGGGGCGACGCCAGCACGGCGGAGGGCTTCGCCGATCGCAACGGCGCCTAATTCGTGGGCAGGCAGGCTGCCGAACACCCCGTTGAACGAACCCACGGGGGTGCGGGCCGCTGCCGCAATGACGATCTCACTGGCAGACATAAGGAACTCCCTGACCGAAAAAGGCAGTCGAAAGCGAAGTACAGACAGCGCGCGCTAACCATGTCAATCGCTGCGCCGCAAAAGTAGCCGTCGCAACGCACAATCTATTGGCGCTGTTTAGCAAAAGCCCCTATCGTGGTGGCATGAAAGAGAAAACCGGCGGCGAGAATCCGGCAACCAAAGGAAATGCTGACGTCGGCGAGTGGCGAAAAATGGCGAAAGACAAAGAGTCGATAACCATCAAGAAGTACGCCAACCGGCGTCTCTACAATACTGGTACCTCGACGTATGTGACTCTCGAGGATCTCGCCGACATGGTGAAGAACGGCGAGGACTTCACAGTGCTCGACGCGAAGACCGGCGACGACATTACGCGCACGGTGCTGACCCAGATCATCTTCGAGCAGGAAAACAAGGGCCAGAACCTGCTGCCGATCACGTTCCTGCGCCAGCTCATCCGCTTCTACGGCGATTCGATCCAGAACCTCATTCCGACCTATCTCGACTTCTCGCTCGATTCCCTGGTGCGCGATCAGGACAAGCTGCGCGGCCAGATGACCAACGCCTTCGGGCCGGGTGCATTTACTCCCAACGCTTTCGGACCGGGCGCGCTCGATGCAATGCAAGAGCAAGTGCGCCGCAACACTGAAATGTTCGAGCAGGCGATGCGCATGTTCCTGCCCTTCGGCAACGGCGCGGTGCCGCCACGCGAGGCGCCGGCAGCCACGAAAAGCGATGTCGGCGACATCGAGGCGCTGAAGCGCCAGCTCGACGAGATGCAATCGCGCCTGAACCAGCTGTCGCCGAAAAAATAGCACGCCTCAGCAGGCCGCGGCGAACCTGCGGCTTAGAGCAATTCCCGATTTGACTGAATCGGGAATTGCTCTCGATTCCTTTGCCTTGCGCAATTCGGGACGGAAAAGTGGAATCCACTCTTCCTGGAATTGCTCTAGCCCGCCTTGCGCGGCGATGCCGCAGCAGCAGACCTGGCAAGGCCCCATTCCAGCGTGGGATCGCCAGTCAGGGTACCCTGCATCAGGGTGACACCCATCGCCCCGAGCATCGCAGCAGATTCCTCGTCGGCCACCCACTCGGCGACGATCTCGGCGCCAAAATTCGCCGCGAGTTCGGTCAACGCGCCCACGAACGCCTGATCGTCGCGGCTTCTGACCAGATTCTGAATGAACGTCCCGGCAATCTTGATCATGTCCACGCGCAGGGTGCGCAGATGAGCAAACGACGAGTAGCCGGCACCAAAATCGTCGATCGCGACGCGACAGCCCAGGTCGTGCACGGTCGCGACGAAGCGGGTGGCATCGTCGAGATGGCGAATGACGGAGGTCTCGGTGATCTCGACAATCAGGCGCGCGGCAAGGTCCGGCCGGCTGAGCAGCGCCTCCGCCAGGCTCGACAACCAGACTGCATCGCCCACCGTTTCACCTGACACATTGAGCGAAAGGTGGGCGGCGGGAAAGGCCGTCAGTGCTTCCAGTGCGCGACCCAGCGTGTATTCGTCAATCAGGCGAATGAGGCCGAGCTGCTCGCTGAGCTCGATGAAATCGGTGGCCGGCGCGAAGGTGCCGTTGGCACGCTGCAGACGCAGCAGGGTTTCGTGGAAGTGAACCCTGCGCGTGGCGATATCAACGACCGGCTGGAAGAACAGGCGCATGCGCCGCTCTTCCAACGCCGCGGCAATTTCCGACGAAAAAACCGCGTTGGCCCGGCGGCGGGCCTCCCGGTCGACCGAGGCGGTGTAGGAAACAAAACGACCGGAACCGCTCTGGCGAGCTTGATGAAGGCTGTCCTGCGCTCGCGAAAGCGCGTCGCGGACCGAGCGGCCATAGCGCGGCAGTTCGATGCCACCGATCGAGACGGTCACCGCGACGGCACTTTCATCGGCCGTGATGACACCGTTGCGGACGGCGGCGTGGAAGCGCTCAGCGGCTATATGCATGTTCGCTTCGTCGCAATTCATCAGGACGATGCCGAGCTTGCTGCCTGAATAACGGCCGATGGCATCGCCCTCGCGCAGCTGGGCCTTGATGCGGTGTGCAACGGCGGCAAAAACCTTATCGGCCGCGTCGAAGCCGTACGCCTGATTGATGGCGCGGAAATTGTCGAGGGCGATGATCATGAACGAAACCGGTGCGCGCGAGCGCCGGGTGTCGTTCAGCGCATTGCCCAGCACGTTGACGAGATGCTGTTGCGTGAAGAAGCCGGTCAGTTCATCGTAGCGCGAGAGGAACTCAAGTCGCTGCTCGCGATCGTGGCGATCATTGATCACGCGGATCGCGCCGCGCGCGCGTGCCGGCCGCCCGTCGGGGCCGGCGTACCAGCGGCCAACATCGTCGATGACCAGAGTGCTACCGCTTCCGGAAGGCGGCGCGAGGGTGTAGCGCACTTCATACGGAACGCCTTCGCCGCGATCGGCAACGGCTCCGTTCAAGACCGCGTCCTGGCGGCTGGTGAGACTCCGGTGGTCGAGCAATGCCGCGTAGGCGCGCCCGGTGGCAATGGCTGCACCCGGGTAGCCAAGCACGGCCGCGACGTTGTCGCTCCAGCGGATGACGTCGTCAGCCAGGGTCCAGTCGTAGACCGCTTCGCCGATGGCCGTCATGATGCTGCTGCCGTCGACGGCATCCCCGGCGGCGCCCCGGGGAGGAGCGCCAGCCGTCGTCGACGCAGCTTTGTCGTTGGTGCCCAAAAGAATGCCTGTGCTCAGCCAATAGTCGCCAACGCCGCGCCCGCACACGCCGGAGCTTTTCGCCCGGCGGCGCTAACAAACGAACAAGCCCATACGACCCCGGTTCATATCCCGCCAGTGAGACCGGCCCGGCGAGGTTAACCAGCCGTCAGCGATGTGTCTCGACTACGGGCGACATCGAGATGTCGCGCTGGGCCGTCTTGATGGCGATGGTGAAGCCCGCCACCACGTCGAACAGGGCAATGGCGGTCAGGATGAAGAAGAGCGAGCTGCCGGCCTGACGCACCACGATGAACTCGACGATATAGACGATCAAAAGAATGGTCGAGATGATGTGGTTGGCGATGCCGACCGCGCTCGCCACCTGGGCCGAACGCAGGGTCTCAAGAAACAGCATGACGAGACCGAGAAGGATCATCAGGTCTTCGGGCGTGACCGCCCAGGCGGCACCTGAAATCAACGGAATTGAGACGATCTGGTTTGCCCACGGATCGCCAATCGCGAAGGCGACGATGTTGAAGATGATGAGCGGTACGATGGTGAGCGGAATGGCTGCGAGCATGAACTAACCCCCAAGTGCCCTGACGTTTGTCGGTGCCGCCTCTTTATGGCCCGCGGTCATGATACCTTTTGCAGTGCAAAAAGAAAAAGGCCGGCAATGCCGGCCTTTTGGTGATCGATATCCTGCCGAGGCTCAGGCTTCCCGTTTGGGCGTGAATACCTGACGGCCGCGGTACATCCCCGACTTCAGGTCGACGTGATGCGGACGGCGCAGCTCGCCCGAATCCTTGTCTTCGACATACGTCGGGGCCTTCAGCGCGTCGGCCGAGCGGCGCATGCCGCGCCTCGACGGCGATGTCTTTCGTTTCGGAACAGCCATAACACCCAAATCCTTCGAGAATTTGGCGGCGTTATAGCCGGGCGCGGGGGTAGAGGCAATCGATATAGGCGCCGGCCTCGCGCGCCCGTGCCGCAATATTGACGGCCAGTTCCTTAAGCCCCGGCCCTGGGTGGGCCGGGTCGCGCTCGACCGGATTTGGCAGCGTCACGGCCAAAAGGGCGGACTGGGTGGGCGTGAGCGCGCTCGCCGAACGATGGAAATAGTGGCGGGCGGCCGCGCCGGCACCGAAAATGCCGGGACCCCATTCGGCGACGTTGAGGTAAATCTCCATTTCGCGCGGCTTGCCCCAGACAAGATCGGCGTAAAGCGCGAGCGGAATCTCGACCGCCTTGCGCAGATACGACCGCGAGGGCCAGAAAAACAGGTTCTTCACCGACTGCATGGCGAGGGTCGAAGCGCCGCGGGGACGCTCACCAGGGCGTTCGACGACCGCATTGAGCTCCAGCCAGTCGACCCCGTGATGGCTGCAGAAGCGCCCGTCTTCAGACATCATCACCGCGGTCACCAGCGCGGGCGAGATGGCGTTGAGCGGCACCCACGTGCGCTCGACATCACCGCCCCGCGTTAGCCACTCGTAGACCATAAGCGGCGTAACCGGCGCCACGGAGCGGTAAAGCGGCACCAGCACGAGAGGCAGCAACGCCAGACCGGCTGCAACGCGCCAGGCGACGGCCCACACGCGCCAAACCATGGTGTGCTTGCGTTCACTCATCGGCGAGAGCGAATAGCCGGGCGCGCGGCAGGGCGCAATTGCCGGAGCGACTTGACCGGACACGGCCTTTCGGCCCATGCGAAGGCGATGATGGGCGACTTCCAGACCAGACTGAAATCCGCAGCGGCCGCGACCGATGCGACGCTCGCCCGGCTGCTGGCCGATATGCCCGGCTTCCTCGCCTCGCCGGAACGGCTAACCGCGGCCATGCGCTACGCCCTGCTCGGGCCCGGCAAGCGGCTGCGCGCCTTCTTGCTCATCGAAGCGGCGCGCCTGTTCGGCAGCAGCGGCGAAGGCGTCGTGCGGGCCGCGGCGGCGCTCGAGTGCATCCACTGCTACAGCCTGGTTCACGACGACCTGCCGGCGATGGATGATGACGATCTTCGCCGCGGACGGGCGACGGTTCACAGAGCCTACGATGAGGCGACGGCAATTCTGGTCGGAGACGCCCTGCAAACGCTGGCCTTCGGCGTGCTTGCCGACAAGGCAACCCATGACGACGGCGAGGTTCGGGCGAGCCTGATCGCCGCGCTGGCGACGGCGGCGGGCGCCGGCGGGATGGCCGGCGGACAGATGCTCGACCTGGCGGCGGAGAAGCGCACCCTTGCCGCCGAAGAGGTGCGCGCGATGCAGGCGATGAAGACCGGCGCGCTGTTCCGCTATGCCTGCGAGGCCGGCGCGATACTGGCGCGGGCGAGCGCCGATGACCGAGAGCGCGTGGCGGCGTTCGGCGCCGAGATCGGGCTCATCTTCCAGATTGCCGACGACCTCATCGACGTCGAAGGCGCGCCGGACAAGGCCGGCAAGGCAACCGCAAAGGATGCCAGCCGCGGGAAAGCCACGCTCGTCGGACTGAACGGCGTGGCCGCGGCGCGGGCCGAACTGCGGCAGGGCGTCGAACGCGCCCTCGAAATTATTGCGCCGTTCGGCCCGGAGGGCGCGGTGCTCGCCGACGCCGCGCGGTTTGCGGCGCGACGGGAAGCCTGACCCTCAACGCAGACTGATGAAGCGACCGCTGCCGAGGACCACCGTCTTCGCGAGGTCGGCACGCATATCGGCCGCGGCCGGCGACGACAGATCGGCGCCCTTGGCAACCAGGATCTGCAGGACGTCCCAGTCGTGCTTGCGGATGGCAGCGGGCGAGCCGGGACGAATCCATTTGTCGTAGAAAGCAAGCGTCAGGGTCCTGGGCGGCGTGTCGGCGGTCTCGCCAGGGACGAGCGCGTTGGGATCGAGCACCTTGCCGTCGATCGCCTGCTCGACCAGCGCAAAGGCCTCGGGGGTGTGATCGGGCAGACCCCGCCACGACAGGTCGGCGGAGGCAGCGAACTCAAGCAGGGCAAGCGCATCGGCCGGCGAATAGGGCGTGCCGGCGGCGATGCGGTCCTCGACGTCGTCGGTGCGGTCCATGAGGCTGCCCTGAAACTGCATCTCGACGTCGGCGTTATCGGCCTGCGTGGCGGCGCTCGCCGCCATCTGCTCGCGCAAGTCGACCGCGCGGGGAACGAAACCGGCGGCGACGATGAGAAGAAGCGCGAGAACGAGGGCAACGCGGCGGGTCAGCGCGCGCCCGAGGCGCGAGGCCAGCGCCGCCATGACCGCCAGGACGAGGACAACAACGACGCTGCCGGCGACAGCTGCAGTCAGCGTCGGCGTGAAGTTCGGGCGGAGCAGATTCTCCAACCGGAACGACACGATATTGGCGAGGCTCGCCACCGCGACCAGAAGCGCGAGCAGGCTGTAGAGAAGGGTGCGCTTCATCTGTCTCCGACGCGGGCTCCGGGCCCGTAGAATCAGATGATAGCCCGCTCGAACCAGGCAAGACAGGGAACCGCCGGAGCGCTCCCCCGGCGGCTCCGGTTTTCTGCTGGCGACTACTTCGCCATCTTTTCGCAGCCCATCATGGCGTCGTGGCCCATGGTGTCGACGGCGTAGATCTTCCCGTCGTGGCCCATCATGAACATCATGCAGTGGGAGACGGGCTTGGCCATCTTCATCATGTCCTCGCCCGCCATCTTGTCGGCCATCATGGTGCCCATGTGACCGTCGGGCATGATGGCAACCGTCTCGCCCGGCTTCATCATCATCATCTGGCTGCCCATGGCGCCCATCGAGCCCATGGTGTCATCGGCCAGCGCCGGAACGGCAACCGCAGCAAGGATGGCAGCGGCGCCGAGCAGGGTAACAGCACGCATGTGCTTCTCTCCCGTTGGTTGAAGGAACCGCCTTCTCGGCGGCACGGGTTGGGTAGCACGCGCTTGCGCGGCGGCCGTTCAATTGGAGCATCACTTCGCGATCAGCGGGCCGCACGAAATCTGCGCGGCCCCGTGAAGTGTTCGTGATCGACGCCGCAAGCGGCCGCCGGAATTCAGTTCAACGTCCGCACTTCCATCGGAGTTGCCACCGGCAGGGTTTCCGGCGACGGCCGTTCGGCAGCTTCGGTGGTGGCGTGACCGTTCGTATAGGCCGCCGCAACCGATTCACCGGCGTCAGAGGCGCCGACCCAGTCGAGACCATTCGCCCAGTCGACGGCGGCGGTCTCCTCCACGGGTGCCGGTGCAGGTGCCTCGGCTTCCATCGACGCCGATGACGGCACTGCCGCCCCGGTGGCGTGGAACGGCTTACGCGGTGTGGCGACGAGCTTCTGGCGCGGGCCGAAGCCACGCTGTTTCGGCGCGGCGACACCTTCGACGGGGACGCGCTTGCGGAACGCCGCCGCGAGCGGGCGTTGCCTGGCGAGCAGCAACTCGCGGGCCGACTTCGCGCGACGCGAAGCGGCGGCCGCGAGCGGAGGGGTCAGGCCGCTGCCGCCTCCTGCGTCGTAGGGCGCGGCGGAGGCTCGTGCGCCTCAGGCTGATGCGGCGCCGAGCTCGTGGCGACACTCCCGCCCCACTGCACGAGAAGAAGGAGAATGCCCACCGCCACGACCCCCACTTCCGGCAGATGGGCCGTCAGCATGTCAGCAGGGGCCGAACTGGCATAGGGGGCGAGCAGCGACACCGCCGCGCCGATGACCGCGGCCAGCCGCAGGCCGAGCGAGCCGGACAGGGCGAGCAACGCGATCAGCGCGAACGCCAGGCTGGCGTTGGCGGCCTGCGGCACCGGCGCCGCCGGCGTTTCGAAAAAGGCAGCACTCTCGGGCCCGAAGGCGCCGAGAGTGGCGGCGTCCTTCAGGAACAGGAGCAGCAGCGTCCAGAACAGGTAAGAGCGGAAGATCACCTCGATGATCGAGTTGCCGGTATGCGGCTTCGGCATGACCGCCAGCGTGAGGACCGCGAAAACTGCGGAAATCACGAGCAGCGTGAACGGCAAGTGCGCAAGCGCCGTAGTGGCGATGGGGCTCATTTCGGGCATTTGACCTTTTCTCCCGGGTTACGCGTTCGCTTGGCGGTGCAAGGCACGGGCCAAGCGCAGCGCTAGGCGCTGGTTTTCCCCAGCCTTTTCGCCATTTTTGCGGCCGGCGTGTGAAGACGGCAACGGTCGCCGGACCGGGCAAGCTGGTGCCGGCCCCCCTTCTAGAGCCATTCGACGATGTCGCTGCGATCAAGACGGGCGAGCGCGGCGGCGACCGGCTCGCCGTTCACGACAAGGTCGGGAGCGACGTCAATAAGCGGCACCAGCACGAAGGCGCGCTCCATCATGCGCGGGTGCGGGATGACGAGATCGGGCTCAGCCAGCTTCACGTCGCCATAGGTCAGAACGTCGATGTCGAGCGTGCGCGGCCCCCAGCGGACGAGGCGCTCGCGGCCGCCGGCCCGCTCGACCGCCAGACACAGGTCGAGCAGGGCGCGCGGCGACAGCGTGGTGGAAACGGCCGCGCAGGCATTGAGATACCGACCCTGCGCCACCGGCCCCCATGGCGGCGTCTCGTAAAGACGGGAGACGCGGAGCACTGTGACGGCGGGACCGGCGGCGAGCGCGGCCAGCGCCTGATGGATGTGGCGCTCGCGATCGCCGAGGTTGCTGCCGAACGCCAGGCAGGCGACGACCTGAGCCGGCGCTGCGGTCACGGTGCGCGGCCCGCGAGAATGGCATCGGTCACGGCGAGCGCATCGCGATGGGCGGCGACATCGTGCACGCGCACGATCGCGGCACCGGCGGCGACGGCGAGAACGTTGGCGGCGATGGTGCCGGCCAGCCGCTCCTTGGGGACGCGGCCGGTGAGATTGCCGATGAAGCGCTTGCGCGAGACGCCGATCAGCACGGGGAAGCCCAGCGCCGCGATCTCAGCGAAGCGATTGAGGATGGCGAGATTGTCGGCGAGCTCCTTGCCGAAGCCGATGCCGGGATCGAGCACGATGCGCCGGTCCGGGATGCCGGCGGCGCGGGCCTGCGCAACGGCGCGGTCGAAATAGCGCTTCATGGAATCGATCAGGTCACCTTCGCCGCGCGGACCCCGCTCCCAGTGGCTGGCGATGACGGCGGCGCCGTGATGGCCGGCGACACGGGCGATCTCGGGATCGCGCTGCAGGCCGTAGACGTCGTTGACGATGCGGGCGCCGGCGGCGAGCGCCTTCTCGGCCACGGCCGCCTTGTAGGTATCGATGGAGACCAGCGCGCCGGCGGCCACCAGCGCATCGACAACCGGCATGACGCGGGCGAGCTCGGTTGCGGCATCGACCTCGGCGGCGCCCGGACGGGTCGATTCGCCACCGACATCGACGATGTCGGCGCCCTCATCGAGCAGGCGGCGGCCATGCGCGATGGCCACCTCGGGCGCCAGAAAATCGCCGCCGTCGGAAAAACTGTCCGGCGTCGTGTTGACGACGCCCATGACCAGCGTGCGGCCGGACGCGGCGCGGGCGAGGCGATCGATATCGACGGGCTGGGCTGGCACGGTGCCTTTCCCGATGGGCGGCGGCGGTTCGCGCCAGACCCTGCCGCAACGGATGGGCAAATGCCAGCGGCGGCGGTCTGCGTCGGGATACTTTCCGCCCGCCGTCGTGTCCCCACTTCCGCGGGGAAAGCGGAGAACAGGAACCGACGCGCACGTTCCCGTTCCCGCGAGCGGCAGCGCTCCGGGGTGTGGCTCTTTCTCTCGTCCCCTCTCTTCCCAAGTTCCCTGTCGCGCCTTCGGCGCTCCACGGTCTCCTGGTCTCTGCCCTCCTGCACAGGCCGAAGGGGTGGCGGGCGCTCAGCGAGTGCCTTGCCGGGTAGTCCGATTGATGGCGCTCGACCGAGCGCCCGCCATGGCGACTTTGCGCTGCCCGTTTTCGCTCTCCGGAACGGCGGAGCATTGGCGCTCCGCCTCCTTACGGTCGGTCACACCGACAGCCGGTCATAGTGCCGGCGGGTTAATCACGGGCGGCTTCCCGACGGCCGAGGCTGCGAACCCCAACCGGCGGGCGCCACATCCAGCCGGCGCCATTGGCGACACCGGCCACTGTTACATCGACCCCGCGATCAGACGCCTCATGAGCGCGCCCCTTCGAACGAGCCGGGACACCATCAAGATAAGCGAGGCCCCGAAAACGGGGATACGCGGGCGCGCTATCCCCGCGAAGTGGAGGCGGTGGAGGATGGGAGGTTTGCCTGCCGCACACCTCGTCATGCCCAGGGTTGGCGAAGGCGGGGTAGAGGAACGTGGAAGCTATTTGCTGGTCGTGGATTCCTTAGGAGGCGCGTTCGACGCCGCAATTGCATTCTCACCCGAAGTCATTAGCTGAGAGTCGCCTGTTTGGACTTCGGCGCCGGCGATCACCGACTGAGAATCTGGCCGTGCCGGGTCGATAATCGAACCCTCGGTAATTCTTGTTGCTGCCGTCTTCTCGTCGGGAATGGGCGGCTTTGGTGACCACGCCGTCAAGAGTTTCCCCACGTTGCCGTAGAAGTCCTGCACCGCGACCTGCAAGTCTTGAATGAAGCGCTTTCGACCTGCGAAAGACGCCGGCGTATGACAGTGTTGCGCGACTTCAAACCCAGACGGCGTCATACCGACATTCTGATCAACGATGAGCTTAGGATTATCCCGGAGTGCCGCAAGCGTGCCGTACGTCGGCTTCGCCCGACCCGGCCAGTAGGCGACAATCTCGATGTCCTTTGGCTCCGCGGCCTTCAGTTGTCCGAGCAGCCAATTCAAGCGCGCTTCGGGGCGTTTACGATCCTCCGGTGCACGCAGCATCATAGAAACTCGGCTGGACTTACTTTTCAAATCGGCACGCACACTGATTTCCGATGCAGCGTCGGGCACGCTGAAATCGGTTATCAGCGATTGCTCGTCCGCCAACTCCTGCACGATTTCGCCGTGTGGGTCGTAGCTATCCCGGCGGAGTCTCCTTTCGGAACGCGAGGGACACCGTCG
>Ga0265339_10000926_pt1 | contig 22536 bp, 15 predicted proteins | sample 4CB219metaG_FD_202085 | JGI IMG/M metagenome (GOLD analysis project Ga0265339, IMG submission 202085) | Rhizosphere microbial communities from Carex aquatilis grown in University of Washington, Seatle, WA, United States - 4-CB2-19 metaG | ecosystem: Host-associated > Plants > Roots >... | reverse complement strand
TCTGGCCGGCGCGGGTGTTACGCCGATTGTGATTCCTGAAGCCGCACCCACTCCAGCGATTGCACATGCCGTGGGGACGCTCAAAACCACGGGCGCAATCAACTTCACCGCTTCTCATAATCCGCCGGAGTACAACGGGATTAAATATTCGTCTCCCGATGGCGCGCCTGCGCTGCCGGAGGTGACCAGGCAGATTGAAGCCGCCATTGCTGCGTTGCCTGAAGGCTACGTGGTTCCCAAAGCGGAGCCACCTGCCGGAGGATTTGAAACCACAGAGGTGAAGCCGGCATTTCTCAAGCGGCTTGGCGAGCTGGTGGATCTGAAAGCGATCGCCAAATCGGGCATTAAAGTGGTCTACGACCCGTTTTGGGGCGCGGGGCGCGGATACAGCTCCGATCTGTTGCGCGACGCTGGTGTAACGGTTGCAACGGTGCACGATTATCGCGACGTGCTCTTTGGCGGCCACGCGCCGGAGCCGGATGATCACTTGCTGGGCGATGCAAAAGAAAAGATGCGTGAGATTGGCGCGGCAATTGGCATTGCAACTGACGGCGACGCCGACCGCTTTGGAATTGTTGACGGCGACGGAACGTTCATTCAGCCAAACTACGTAATTGCGCTGCTGCTGGACTACCTAGTGGAAACGCGCGGCTGGCGCAATGGCGTGGCCAAGAGCGTGGCAACAACCAACCTGATCAATGCCGTTGCAGAACATCACAACGTGCCGCTGTATGAAACGCCGGTCGGGTTCAAGTACATTGGCGAGCTGATTCTTGAAGACAAAATTGCAATCGGCGGAGAAGAGTCCGCCGGCCTTACCATTCGCGGCCACGTGCCGGAAAAGGATGGAGTGATCGCGGGCCTGTTGGTGGCGGAAATGGTGGCCACGCGCGGCAAGAGCATCGGCGCGCAATTGAACGAGCTGTTTGCCAAGGTTGGTTCCTTCTACCCGGTTCGAGAGAACTTCCACTTGACCCCGGAGGTGAAAGCCGCGTTCACTGAGAAGTTGAAGACTGATCCAACGGAGCTGAGCGGCCGCAAGGTGGTCAAGGTTGTTCGAACGGACGGCCTGAAGCTGATTCTCGAGGATGGATCGTGGGTCTGCTACCGGCTTTCCGGTACAGAACCGGTTGTAAGAGCCTACACAGAGGCACGCAGCGAGCACGATATGGAAGCTCTGAAATCGGCCGCTGAAAAATTTGTATTGAGCTAGTCCTAAACCTAGACGGAAGTAATGCCAGATCAGAAACTGCAATTCGAAACGCCCACGCCGACCGTCGAGCCGCTTTCAAAGCGCGAACGGATGATTGAGCTGGCCAGGCGCGGTTGGCGCCAGGTGGGGACAGCGGTGGCCGTGCTGCTGGCCGCCCTGCTGATGTGGCACGTGATCAATGGCAAGCATGGCCTCTCCGTGTGGCACCAGAATCATACCCAGGACCGCGAACTGCAGAAACAGATTAACGACATCCAGCAGGAAAATGCGCAGATGCGCAAGCAGATCGATCGGCTTAAGTCCGACCCTGACGCCATTGAGCATGAGGCTCGCGAGAAGCTCCATTACGCGAAGCCTGGCGAGGTGATCTACGCCTTGCCTGATGTGCCGCTGACTCCGCCGCAGACTGGAAAGTGAGAGAAGCTCCCAGCTGGTTTCTTACTGCTGAAGCCTGATGGCTGACAGTTGAGGGCTGTCTTAAAAATCCACATGCACCCGAACTGAAGGAACATACAACGGTCCGCGGTCGCGGTTGTAGCCGGGATTGTCGATGAATGAACCGCCGGCCATTGCGAAGAATCCGCGCCACAGATGCGCGTTGTAATACCACTCCAAAATGTTCTCGCGCCCATAGTTCAAATTGCCGTCGCCCAGCAGAAAACCGCTGCCGCCGTAATGCAGATAATTCTGGTGGTCGCGCTTGATGGCATTGGAGACAAATGCAACTCCGGCCTTATCGTTAGGCCGAGACCATAGGCTCCCTTTGTAATCGCCGCCGACCAGAAACGTCTGCGCAACTTCTGTGTATGCGAAGGACTCGTTACGGTCGTCATTCCAACCGAAACGCGCGAACAGGCGCAGGCTGTCCGAAACTTCCTGCTCAGTGTTCAAGCCGAAGCCATACTTTACGGCGCCAAAGCGCTCGGTCTGCAGCACATCGGGAACCGCGACTTTGCCGGCGAGGAACTGCTGCACGGACTGGCGGTAGTTGCCCATGTGCGCATTGTTTACGTAGCTGAGAACGCGCACTGCGCCGGGACGCTTGAGCTGCGCTGAAAACAGTCCCTTGCGCAATTCGAATTCCCAGTCTTGCCCGTGGGCTCGGCTGATGGCCCAATCGAGATCGAGACCGTTGGCCACCACAGGCATGGCGGCAATCGCGTAGCGCGCGGACCAGGTGCGATCGTCGTATTCAAGGACTCCGGCGACAGTGTAGCCGCGCGTGTCGGCGGCGTAATCCCACGCGCCGTTATTGTCTATGGTCCAGTTGGTGAACTGCAGATGGCTGTCGGTACCTATGGAATTGATATCGAATACGTCGGGCAGGCCCATTTTGCCGATGCGAATTTCAAAGCGGCGCGCAGGCACCTTGTTTGCAAGCGAAAACGGACCACGGGCCTGGTCGATCATTTCGTCTGTGAGGCCGATGATCTGGTGGATTTCACCGCGCGCCAGGTACGGAGCGGTGCTAAGCGTAGGGTTCCGCACTACGTCGAGATTGGTAACTCCCGCCAGCCCCAAAGCCTGCGAGATGCCACGCCCCCCCGCATTCTCAAAATCGACAATCAGGTCGGTGTTGTAGCGCCTGTTTGCTTTGAGCTGGTAACCGAGAAACAGGGTCGCAACCTCTGAGGCTTTGGTTTCGAATGTACTCCGCAGGCTGTTCGCACCTTCATAAGGCGAATGAAAATGACCGTGCATTTGAAAAATGCTGTTGGCCTGACCGGAAACCCAGTAAGGTGCGCTCTCAGAGTGCGGCGCCATGGTTAGAATTGGATCAGCCAATGCTCCTGGCGCCTGTTGTTCCACTGGCTCTTGAGCGATGGCCAGTTTTGCCGCGGAAGCAAGCAGCACCAATGCGCACACCAGGACAGCCGAATTGGAGCGCTGCAAAAGCATGTTGAGGAATGGGGAACGGCACATCTACAGCAATTCTAGCATTAACGTATGTTAATGCATTACATTCACATGAATTAAACAATTCTGCCCGGCTTGTCGTCGATTCTACCCTGCAGATCGCGTGGTTATCGTTGATTGCGGCGTCATTAGCATTGCTTCAGGGTCGTGAGTTCCCCGTCCGGCGCAATGCCCAGAAATTGCTGAAAAACTTCGTTCGACAGAAGCCGTCCCCTGGGCGTCAGGCGGACAAGGCCATTGGCAAAGGTCAATAGCTCGTCCTTTTCCAACTCTCTAACAACGTGTAGAGCCGCCCCGACGTCCCTGGCGCCAAATTCGCATTCAAGTTCTGCAACCTGCACACCGGCGTTCAGCCGCAAACCGAGAAACCACGCTTCCTCATGCTGGCTGACTGGAGAAAGCCACGCGGTTTCCGGATGGTCTTCGCCAGCAAGGTAGGCGGTAAGGTCATCGGTATTTGACGAGCGCAAAACGTAGCCCAGGTCCTCGGCATCGCGGTCTTCAGTCGCAGCCCGCAGCATGGACGAAGCATCGAGTCCGAGTCCAAGGTAGGGCCGCCGCTGCCAATAGCGCAGGTTATGGAGCGATTGGAAACCGGGCCGGCTGAAATTTGAAATCTCATATTGGATCAGGCCTGCTGCAGCCATTACTTCAATAGCGCTCTCATACATGCGCGCGATCGTTTCATCGGAGGGGACAAGCTCTGCATGATAGCGAGCGCCGCCCGCCAGCATCTCGCGGCCCAGGCGGGAGTCTTCATCCACTTCAAGCATGTAAATGCTGGCGTGGGGAACAGCCGATTCGGTCAGCACTTGCAGCGATTCCTGCCAGGATGCAAGAGTTTGTCCCGCGAGGCCGGCAATCAAATCGACGTTCAAGTTGGTGATTCCGGCGGCGCGCAAGCGGCGGAGATCGTCTGCCACAATGGCACGACTATGCAGGCGGCCGCTTGAATGCGCCTCGCGGTCGATGAACGACTGCACCCCGAGACTGACGCGGTTTACTCCGGCTGCAGCCAACGCGGCGAGTGTTCCATCTGCAAGTTGCCCCGGCGCGCACTCTACCGTGATCTCGGCGCGCGGGTCTACGTCAAACCCCTCACCGATGGCTGCGAAGAGCCGCGCAATCAGTTCCGGAGCCAGCAGACTTGGCGTGCCACCGCCGAGATAAATGCTATCGACCGTACGCGGCAGAACGACGCCTGACTGCCTGGCCCTTTGGCCCGCGGATGCCAAATCGGCGATGATGCGGTCTACATAACGAGCGTGCTCGCTGGCCGGGTAAACCCCTGAAGCGAAATTGCAGTACGTGCATTTCGACCGGCAGAACGGAACCGAAATATAAATTCCCAGCGCCTTGTCACGGTCAACTGCCATAAGGAGATTGTTTCACGGTTTCGAGAGCGCCCGGCAGCGCGCATCTATAACGAAGCGTGCAATCATTGAACTAGGAGGACCGTTTGAAGACTTGGCCGTTTTTCGGCTTGTTCGTTATCCAAGTTATCCTGCTACTCGCCCACTGGTTTCTATTTCACACATGGATTGAGTTTTGGGATGCTCCGAGCGCAGCCGCAGTGCTGATGCTCAGGATGACGCTGCTGGTGCTCGCATTCAGCTTTGTGTTCGCCGCGCTGCTCAGCTTTAAATACTCCAACGCGCTGGTGACGATTCTTTACAAGTTCGCGGCAGCGTGGCTGGGATTTCTGAATTATTTATTTTTTGCCGCATGCCTGAGCTGGGTGGCCTGGTATGTGTGGGCAGCGATCAAGGTGAGCACTGACCCGCAAGCTGCACGCCCATGGATCGCGGGCACGCTTGCGGCGGTTGCGATCGTCGCAGGCGTTTACGGCATGCTGAATGCTCGCGGCATTCGCACTCGCAAGATTTCAGTAACCCTGCCGGGATTGCCGGATAGCTGGCGCGGCCGCCGCGCCGTGCTGATGAGCGACATCCACCTGGGCCATGTCAACGGAGAAAAGTTCAGCCGGCGGCTGGTTGCGATGGCACGCGCTCTAGAGCCAGACATCGTTTTCATCCCCGGCGACCTGTTTGACGGAACTGAAGTGGATTTAGATCATCTGGTGACTCCCTTCAAGGAACTCAATGCGCGCTTCGGCACTTTTTTCACAACGGGTAACCACGAAGAGTTTGGCGGGACAGCAGAGAAAGTTCGCGCGGTAGCGCGAGCCGGAATGCGCGTGCTGCAGAGCGAAAAGATCCTTGTGGATGGTCTTCAAATAGGAGGCGTGCCGTGGGGCGACTCGCTCTCTCCCATCCGCCTGCAGGCCGTGCTCGACAAAATGCAGTTCAACCCTGAAGAAGCCAGCATTCTGCTGAATCATATGCCCAGCCGGCTGCCGATCGTTGAACGCGCGGGCGTCAGCCTGCAGCTTTCCGGCCACACTCATGGGGGACAGGTGTTCCCGTTTACGTGGATGACGCGCCGCGTGTTTGGCCGCTTTACCTATGGCCTGCACCGCTTTGGCGCGCTGCAGGTATACACATCTACCGGCGCAGGAACGTGGGGCCCGCCGATGCGCGTGGGAACACATCCTGAGATCGTGTTGATTGAGTTCATCTAAAGGTGTTCTGATGGTTGTTCTGGATTTCGATTGCTTTTGTTCGAAAGAGGAAATGCCATGGAACGATCGAACGTACGTCTTATTGCGTCTGTACTTTTAATTCTTATGAGCTTGGCAGCAAGCACTGTGTGGGCTCAGCAGGCGAACCAGCCCAAGCCTGCGGGCCCCGATCTGAACTTTCCTACTATTTTGTACGGCGCGGCTTATTACAACGAGTACATGCCCGGCGACCAGGGTGCGCGGCTTGAGAAAGACGTTGCCTTGATGAAGGCCGCGGGACTGAACGTGGTGCGCATGGGCGAATCCACCTGGAGCCTGTGGGAGCCGGAAGACGGCCAGTTCGATTACGCATGGATGGACCGCATCGTAGACGCGATGAGCAAAGCGGGCATCAAGGTCATTCTCGGTACGCCTACATATTCGATTCCGGCGTGGATGGCGCACCAGCATCCCGAAATGCTTGCGCGCTACTCTGACGGACGCCCGAACTCATATGGCATGCGCCAGAATATGGACACCGACTCACCGGCGTACCGCTTTTATGCTGAGCGGCTGATCCGGCATATTGTTGCGCACTACAAAGACAATCCAAACGTGCTCGGCTGGCAGCTCGATAACGAAACGTCAAGCTACAATGCCGCCAACAACGATGTGTTCATCGGGTTCCAGCACTATCTTGAAAAGAAATTTGTGACGCCTGAAGCGCTGAGCAAAGCATGGTTCCTGAACTACTGGGGCCAGAATTTGCACACGTGGGAGGACCTGCCCATTCGCGATGGAGCACAGAGCACCGGCTACAAGCTGGAGTGGTCGCGCTGGAGCCAGATGCGCGTAACGGATTTTCTGCGCTGGCAGGCTGAGCTGGTACGCGAATGCGCGGGAGCCGGCCAGTTTGTAACCACTGACTACGGCGGCATGATGCACGCCGATGTAAACGAAGAGGCAATTGCCTCGTTCCTCGATATTCCTGCCGACAACATTTACCACGCCACGCAAGATCACTATGACGGCACCCTGCAATCAATCCAGGGCGACTTTACGCGCTCACTCAAGCACGGCAATTTTCTGGTAACTGAAACCAACGCGCAAACAACGGGCTGGAGCTCTGCATCGCAATTTCCACCGTACGACGGGCAGATGCGCGAGGATGTATACACGCACATTGCCAACGGCGCCGACATGGTGGAGTACTGGCACTGGGCCTCGATTGCGGCCAACCAGGAGACCTACTGGAAGGGCGTGCTGTCACATGATTTGGAGCCGAATCGTCCTTACGCCGAGGTGAGCCGCACTGCGCATGAGCTTGAAAAGATCGGCCCGCATCTCGTCGGTTTAAAGATTCACAACGATGTTGCTATCTTGTGGAGCCGCGATTCACTGAACGCAATAAGCCAGATGCCGTTCTCATCGAACGCGGCGATGCCGGGGCAGTCGGGGCGCGCAAGTGCAGACTACGCTTCGCTGGTGCGGCAACTGCACAATTCTCTTTATCGGCTTAACGTGGGCTCTGATTTTGTGTTCCCGGAGAGTACGAACCTATCGCAATACAAACTGCTGATTGTTCCAGCACTGTATATCTCTGACGATGCCCTGTTGCAGAAGATTTCTGACTACGTGAAGAACGGTGGGCACGTAGTGATGACCTTCAAGAGTGGATTCGCAAATGAGAACGCGGCCGTGCGCTGGGTGCGTGCGCCGGGACCGCTGCGTGAAGCGGCGGGATTCAGCTACCAGGAATTTTCAAATCTTGAGAAACCGCTGGCGCTGAAAGGCGATCCTTTCAACGCGGGGCCGGACGACCAGGTGAGCTACTGGGCCGAGTTCCTGATGCCGGAGCATGCAACGGCGCTGGCCGATTACGATCATCCTTTCTTTGGCAAATGGCCTGCGATCACGGAGAACAGTTTCGGCGCCGGCACGCTGCTGTATGAGGGGACTTACCTATCTGATGGTCTGCAAACCGCGGTGCTGAAAACTGAGTTGGGCAAGATCGGCCTTGCAACTGCGGACCAGCAGTTGCCCGCGGCCGTGCACGCTCAACACGGCGTGAACCGGCTCGGCAAACGTGTGCATTACTACTTCAATTATTCAGGCGCAGATGTAAAGATTCATTACACATACGGCGCCGGCACAAATCTGTTGGACGGTAAAGCTGTTGCGGCGCAGGCCGATTTAATAATTGCACCATGGGATTTAGCTATCATTGAAGAATAATCAGGAGAAAATATTTTGAGTGATAATATACCGCCGTTCCAACTGGGTGCGGATAACGTAATCCGCACCCATCTGACCGGATTCGGCCTTTTGACGAATCCGCGCCTGAATAAGGGCACTGCGTTTACTGAGGAAGAACGCGATGCTTTTGCGCTGCATGGTTTGCTGCCGCCACATATTGGAACGCTTGAAGATCAGCGTGAGCGCCGCAAGATTGCGCTCCACAATCGAGACACGAGCTTCGGCAAATACCGGCTGATGCGCGATCTGCAGGACAACGACGAGACTCTTTTCTACTCATTCATTGCCCACAACGTTGAAGAGCTGTTGCCCATTGTTTATACGCCGGCAGTCGGCGAAGGATGCCAGCGCTTTTCAGAGATATGGCGCAAGCCGCGTGGACTTTTTCTGAGTTATCCCAACGAAGCTCGCATTGAAAAAATATTGTCGCATCCACGCTACGACAATATTCGCTGCATCGTGGTCAGCGATGGCGAACGCATTCTTGGCCTCGGAGACCAGGGCGCCGGCGGCATGGGAATTCCGATTGGCAAGATGGCACTTTACACCGCGCTCGGCGGAATTCCACCGGAGCATTGCCTGCCAATCTTGCTCGACGTAGGCACCGATAACGAGTCGTTGCTCAACGATCCGATCTATATTGGCTGGCGTCACAATCGCATTCGAGGGCAGGAGTATGACGACTTTGTTGAAGCGTTCGTCTCGGCGGTCGAGCGACGCTGGCCGCACATCCTGCTGCAGTGGGAAGATTTTGCCGGCGTCAACGCCTCGCGTTTGCTTGAGCGCTATCGTGACCGGCTTTGCACTTTCAACGACGACATTCAGGGAACCGCCGCGGTTACGACGGCAACTCTGCTTTCCGCCGTACACGCCACCGGCAGGCCGCTGCGCGAACAGACGATTGCGATGTTCGGCTCTGGATCGGCTGGCATCGGCATTATTGAATTAATTATTTCTGCAATGAAAGAAGAAGGACTGAGCGAAGCCGAGGCTGGCAAGCGCATTTACGCATTTAATCGATATGGGCTGCTTGTTGAAGGCGGTAGAGGAATTCGTCCGGAGCAGGCGCACTTGGTGCGGAAGCGTGAAGACGTGGCCGGATGGCAGCTCTCAGGTGGAGAAGACATTTCGCTGCTCGATGTTGTGCGCAACGCAAAGGTGACGGTGCTGGCAGGGGTTTCTGCGCAAGCTGGCGCGTTTACTGAAGAGGTTGTGCGCGAGATGGTTCGGCACTTCGAGCGGCCAGTCATTTTTCCTCTGTCCAATCCCACGTCGAAATCGGAAGCGCTTCCTGCCGACCTCTTGCGCTGGACGGATGGCCGAGCGCTGGTTGGCAGCGGCAGCCCGTTCCCGCCCGTTGAAGTGAATGGCAAGATGGTCCGAATTTCGCAGATCAATAACTCGTATATTTTTCCCGGTCTCGCCCTGGGCATTTTGGTTTCGAAGGCGCGGCGCGTGACTGACAACATGATCATGGCCGCAGCCAGAACATTGGCTTCGCTGTCGCCCGCACGCAACGACAAGAACGAAGCGCTGTTGCCGCCTATCAGCGACTCACGCAAAGTTGGATTGATTGTGGGAGAAGCAGTGGCTCATCAAGCTGTCGCCGACGGCGTAGCGGATGCAGCAACCGGCGAGAGTATGAAGGAGAGGATCGATGCCTACGTGTGGGAACCGGTTTATCTTCCGTACGAGCGCGTCGATATGCCTCGTTGATCAGGCCACACCCGCTTCAGGTGGAACCTGTTCAAGCAAGCGCTTCCATGTCTTCTGATTTTTTCTGAAGCTGCGTTTCAGGTCCTCAAGAATGCGTTCGAAGTCCGCATTCGTGCGCAGGTTGTTCCACGCCGGATTCTTCTGGAACCAAGGATAATTCTCATTGCCGAGATAGATGGCGCGGCGAAGCCAGTGCAGCGCTTCGCTTGAATCACCTTCGACGGCAAAGTACGTGGCCAGTCGATAAGCCATCTCGCTGTCGGCCTCCGCTCCAGCCAGCGTGTCATCTTTTAATAGCGCAGCGGCGTGCTCGCGCTGGCCGGCTTGCACATAGCACAACGCCAGCGTCGGCACTGCAATACGCATCGACGCGTCGTCGTGCACAACACTCTCAAGCGTTTCGATGGCCGCGTCAATGTTCCCCATGCGCATTTGCTGGTACCCAGACGACGTGCGCAGCAACGGATGCCGTGGCTCTAGTGCCAAACCCTTTTCGAGCTCATCTCCCGCAAGCTCAATTTGGTTCTGGTAGTGATATACACGCGCGCGATGATTGTAGAGAATGGGCGCACTCGCAGGATTTAGTTTGAGGGCACGGCTGAAGTGCGCAAGCGCTTCATCGTACATGCCATCGAAACGGAGTGCAATACCCGTGACCATGTGCACATCCCAGTCGTTGGCATCGCTGGCGAGCAAATTAGCGATTCCGTGGCGTGCCGACTCCTTGTCGCCGCGCGACAGCAGCATGTAAATGCGGTATAGATTCGCTTCAGTCGACGCGGGATCGAGCTTGAGCGCTTCGTCAAACGCGCGCCGTGCGTGCATTACGTGAATCTGTCCGCCGAAGCCATGGCGCGCATACTGCAGCTCCGAAATACCGAGCCCTGTCCATGCCGGCGCAAAACGCGGCACGCCAAGCGTGATATTTGAAAGCAGAGCGTGCGCACGATCTAGGTCCGCACGCGAACCAGTACGCACCATAAATGAACTGAGGAGTGCGCGACCCTGTAAATATTTTTCACTAAGGGCGCCTGAGAGTGACGCCTCAACCTGGCCGGAGCGCGGCGAAGAACGCGGCGGATCAATCTGGTCGCCTGCTGACAGGCCATGCAGCGACGCGTAGACTTCATTAGAGATTTCTGTTTGCACGGCAATCAAATCGAGCGAGGTCACGCTGATGGCACCCCCGGCACGCACGCTCTGCGCAGCCACGTCGAGCAGTTGCCAGTTCAGATCGAAGCCGCTTTGCGATCGGAAGAAGTTGCCTGCGAGCACATATGAAACCAGCAGCTTTTGACCCACGGCAAGCGGGTCCATACTGGCAATCGGCAAGGGCATGAGCGCACTTGACGGCCGCACCACAAGCGCCGGAATGCGCGCCAGCCGAGCGGCAATGGCATCGGCAAGCGCGTAGCCATAGAGCGGCGCAACTTGAGTGGCGCCCAGATTTGTGAATGGCAGTACCACCAGCGAATTGGGCTGCGTACGCTCACCACCCGACTCGCGAAAACGCTCGGCCAGCATTGAAAGAATGCCTGTGGTGCGCTTTTCCGCCTCGGGACCGGTAGTAGGCAGGTTCGCCGCTGCTTCGCCGGGAATGACGCCCGTCTCAATCTGCAGCGCCTTCATCAAGGTCTTCAACGCTTCTCGAGCCTCGGCGGCAGACGCTGAACGCGCGCCGGGATTCTTCTCAAGACTTGCCGCAATAATGCTCTTCAATTCCGGCGAGATTCCGGGAACCGTTTCCGACAAATCAGGTGGCTCTGAAAACTGGATGGCGCGGATGGCATGAAAATCTTCATCGTCAGGCCGGGCAAAAGGATGATGCCCGCTGGCGAGTTCATAAAGAATCACGCCTAGCGCCCACACGTCCGATTGCACGCTTGAGTGACCGGTGACAAACTGCTCAGGCGCCATGTAGCGGATGGTTCCGCCGCGAGCGGTATACGTAGCGATGGCGCCGGACTCCCTGGCCAGCACCGGCTTGGCGGGATCGAAGGCTGCATCCTCTGGCCGGAGCCGACGCGCCAGGCCGAAGTCGAGAATCTTTACCAGGCCGCCGTCAGTGAGCATCACGTTTTGCGGCTTCAGGTCGCGGTGAAAGATGCCCAGCGTGTGCGCAGCCTGCAGACCATCGGCAATCTGAATGCCGACCGAAAGCAGCAGCTGCAAACTCGCGGGACCTTTGGCAATGAGCTGCTCGAGCGACTGGCCAGGCACAAATTGCATGGCGATGTAGGCTTCGTCGCCGCTTTCGCCTACTTCATAAATGCTGCAAACGTTAGGGTGCTCAATGGCGGATGCCATGCGCGCCTCGCGCAGCATTGTGTTCCGCATTTGCTCCGCGGAGAGCAGGCCAGCGCGCAGAATCTTCAACACCACCGGACGCTGCAGGAGCGTATCGTTGGCGAGGTAGACCACCCCGCTGCCTCCAGCACCCAGGCGACGGAGGATTTCATAATGTTCGATCGTTTTGCGCGCCATCGCTGATATGAGTTTACCGGCAGTTCCGTCAAGAAGTTCTAAGGCCAAGTTACAAATTCAGGAAGTTACGGGGATTGAGGCGCTTGGCGCAAGGGCATGAGTGCAGAGAGCTGTCAAGCGGATGATGGAAAAGGGTCTCCTGAGTGTGGCGTGTCATCTGATACCTTCTTACCTGTACATGAACAAGACACTCATTATCCAGGCGGGAGTGCCCAGTCGCGCGTTCGATTGGATGGCTCGAAGAGCAGGTACATTTCGGATACCGGCCGCAGCCATTGGATTACTCTCACTGGTGCTCATTACCCCAGCGATAGGGGCGCAAACCGGTGCAGCGAATTCCGCGCAGCAGCCGGGTGCGGGGGCGCAAGTACGTACGGGTGTGGTCAGCGGATACGATTCCGACGCGCGGCTCGCCAACCTGCTTGCGGAGCATCAATACGCTCGCGTCGAATCGGAATTGCCGCAGTTGCCACCGCAGCAGGCGCAGCTCTACCGCGGCATTCTTGCCAACCGCAATAATGACACCGGGATGTCACTTGAGCTGCTCGAACCGCTGGCTGACTCGATCGATCAAAGCGGCAGAGTGATTCCCATAAAACTGTTGCACAAGACACTGGGCGAGAATTATCTCCGCGAGGGCGATCTGGCAAGAGCTGCTGCTCAGTATGAGTCATTGATGTCGCGAGTTGGCGACCGGCTTACAACCGACGAACTGGACGAAATCGAGCTGCCCGCAAAACTGCTGCCGCTGGCGAAAAGCAATCCTTCAATGACTGTGGATGCGTGCGATCCATTTGAAATGCGCGTCGAGCGAAACGCACTCGGTCTTATTGATGTTCCGGTCTATGTTGATGGACACGCGCATAGCTGGCTGCTCGATCCCACAACTCAGCTTAATTTGATCGCGCGCTCTGTGGCACGTGATGCGGGTCTCAAAATCTCCACTGAAGCAGTTACGATCCACACGCTGCGCGGCAAGACGATGCAAATGCATATGGCCGTGATCCCTCGGTTTACGATCGCCGGCCAGCTTACGCTGCATAATATGACCGTGTTTGTGTATGACGATGCTGATTACGTCTTCCCGCTCTCCGGCTATCATGTGCAGGGCGTGCTGGGGTACGCGGCTATTGCGGCGCTGAGCAGTCTTACCATCACGGACAACAGCACGGTGTTCGTCCGGCCCGACAAACAGATCGGGCCGCTAAATCCCAACGATCATCTGAAAGAAGGCGCGCGCTTTTATCTTGATGGAGAGCAGATGATCATTGCGCTGGGAGCGCCGACTGACCCGTCTGATCGCGCCTTCCTGCGAGCCGCAGGCGATACGGATTCGCGCATGTATGCAGTGGACATGGGCGGGCAGCAAACGTATCTCACTACGCGCTATTACGACGAGCACTCTCCGGATTTCCAGAACGAGAAGACGCATCCATTCAAGTTGTTTGGCGCGCCGCAGATTCCGGCCGTGCCGGCCTTCACGGCTGAGACGATTCCGCTCACGGTTGGCGGAGTGCCGGTGGAGGTGCACTTTATCAGCGTGCTTACCCAGCCGCTGGGCCTTGTCGTGCGCGACGACATATATGGACTGCTGGGAATCGATGCGCTCGATCAGTTGCGGGAATACACATTCGATTTCCGCACCATGCGCTTCAGCATCAGGCCGGAACGTTAGACTAACAAGACCTTCACCATCACTCTGCTGCGTTCAAAGTGTGTGCGGCGCGGTCCAGCACGGTTGTCAGCACGATCAACTGCGCGGCCGCCAATTCAGAATTGTGCGCATCGATTGCTTCATTCACTCCCGGAATCTCGACTGCGGAGTAGCCGGTGAGTTGGCCCGGGGCATAGATGGTGTGCCGATACCAGGGGCGATTCGGAAGCCCGTTTGGCCACAGGAACGCAGCCTCAGTCTGTCGAAGCGCCGAGTTGAGTTTGGCAGGATTGCCCGGCGCAGAGACTTCAAGTGCGTGGGCTCTTTTGGCTGCACTTGCAAAGCGGGCAGCCGCCGCTTCTGCCGCCGCAAAATCGAGCGATGACAGGCCGGCATCGGAGGCCTTACGTTTTGCTTCGGTAATGTAGCCGGAGACTTCGCGTGCGTAGGCCTCGTAGTCGAGGGGAAGGACGTCTGAGTCGGCCATGCGAATGGTTTCAAGCCCGAGCACGCGAGCCATTTCCTGCAGATAGACAAAATGAGGGTCGGCGTTCTCGGTGTACCACTGATAATCGTCGAACGTCGAGTGATAGACGCCGTAAGCGCCGCTGGAACTGATGTCGGTTGACGGAACACCCGCGTGCTGCAAGAACGGTGTAAAGTCTGAACCCGAGCCCATGTCGCCCATGCGCACATCGTCGCCGGGTACCTGACTGGTGAGCGGCTTGTTGGTTGAGGGTTGTTTGAGCCTCCACTGCTGGTACACCGTTCCGCCGAGCGGGCTCGACACATCGCGCGTAACATCGCGCACAAACTCTTTCAGCGACGGCACGGCAGAGGCGCCGAAATCGGAACCTGCTACAGCGACGTCCACATTAAAATACGCCACGGCCCTTTGCATTTCGCTACTGTGCTGTTCAACCCATTCGGTGGAACCGATCAACCCTTCTTCCTCGGCATCCCAACTGCAGAAAATAATGGTGCGCTTTGGGCGCCAGCCCTGCTTGAGCAGGGCGCCTACACCGTGCACCGATTCAAGCATTGCTGCGGTGCCGCTTGAAGGATCAACTGCGCCGTAAACCCACGCGTCGCGATGATTGCCGGCAATGACTAACTCGTCGGGGTAGAGTGACCCTTTGACAGTACCGATCACATCCCAGATAACGCGCCGTTGATAGTCCTGATCTGACACAAGGTGAACGCTCACGCCACCGGGTCCCATGTGATAGCTGAAAGGCAACGCGCCTTGCCAACCTTGCGGGACGGCGGAGCCTTTGAGGGCGTGCAGAATCGGCGCTGCGTCGTGATAGCTGATGGGAATCGAGATGATACTGGGTTGATTGCCATTGAGTCCGACGTAATCGCGAATGCGCGCTGCATCCGGCAGATCGAGCGTAGAAGGCACGCCGGGTGTTTCAGGATCGCCGGGATATTTAAATAAAAATTGCACCGAGCCGCGCTGAACTCCTGTCTCCGGGCGCCACGGGCCAGCCGGGTAGGCGTCGCCTTTAAAGTAGCCGTCGTCTTGCGGATCGGAATAGAGCAAAACACCAACCGCGCCGCGCTGCTCTGCGAGGTAAACCTTCACCCCGCGAAAGTTTGCGCCGTAGCGGATAAGCGCGATCTTGCCACGCAGATCAATATGGTGCGCGGCAAGGTCATTGAAATCTTCAAGCCGGCCATAATTTGCATACACAACTTCGCCGGTCACATCGCCGGACCCAGACGAGCCGTTGAACGGCATCACCACGCGTGCATTATCCTGCCCCGGATCGTTCTCGACATGCTCCGGCGTGGGCCCGCTCATCAGCCGGATGCCGTTTGCATCGTAGGCCTCCACGCGAACAGCTTTGGGCTGGTTCATCAGCACCCGATAAGGAATGATCTCTGTATCCAACCCGGCCGCGCGAAATTTCTGCGCGACAAATTCAGCAGTCTTGTGGTCCTCGGGCGTTGCCGCCAGGTGCGGCTCGGCGGTCAGGATCTTGAGGTTTTGCCCGGCCATTTTTGCATCGGGCACAGCCAGAAATTTCTCTTCAATTTTCGCTTGCGCAGAGAAGTTGGAGTATCCAAAAACTGTCTGCGAAACCTGACCGGAGGTCTGGGCCGTCGCGGTGTAAGTGGCCGTAAGCAAAAGAAAAGCAAAAACGCGAGAACTATCTAACTTCATTGAAAAAACCGTCCAGATCCTCAGGCCGCCGCATCCACCATTCGATGGCGGCACAGCAGGGAGCCCACTGCGCAACAATAAACTCACAGCTTACACTATGACCTGAGGCCACCTGATCTGAGCACGGACCGCGAGTTAAATCGTTCCCCCCGATCTCTTGCCGTCGAAGAAGCTGACGCTTCTACGCCTGCCTTTTGTGCTGAGCAGGACGAGAACTGGCCGCAGGTGGTGCGCGCGCTGCGCAATTGCGACTTCCGCTTGTTCTGGGGCGGAAATTTCCTCTCCAATATTGGCACCTGGATGCAGAACGTGGCGCAAAGCTGGCTCGTTCTGACGCTCACGGCCAACTCGGCATTCTGGCTGGGCATCGTCAGTTTTGCAGGGTCGATTCCCTTTCTCGTGTTCACCTTGTTTGGCGGCGTGGTGGCCGACCGGGCAGACAAACGCAGGTTGCTGCTGGTCACGCAGTCGGTCATGATGATTCTCGCTTTCGTGCTTGCCACCCTTACCTGGTTCAAGGTCATCACCGTGTGGGAAGTGGTGGTTCTCTCATTCCTGAACGGCATGGCGATGGCCATGAACGCGCCCAGCTACCAGGCGCTGGTGCCGCGGCTGGTGCCGCGCGAGGACCTTACCAACGCCATCGCGCTCAACTCGGCGCAGTTCAACTTGTCGCGCATCCTGGGTCCCACCCTGGGTGGCTATGCCATGGCGCTCTTTGGAATGGCGGGCAACTTCTTCCTCAATGGACTGAGCTTTCTTGCCGTGCTGTGGTCCCTCACCCGCATTCAGTATCCGGGCGAAGAAAAACGCGAGCATCCAAGCCTGCTTGACAGCCTGCGCGAGGGCTTTACTTACCTGCGCGGAGAACCGCAGATGTACGTGCTGGTGTGGATGACTGCGGTCGTAAGTTTTCTTGCCATCCCATTCATCACATTCATTCCGTTCTTTGCGCGCATGCAGTTGAACCTGGGTGAGACGGGTCTTGGCTGGTTGCTGGCTGCATCTGGCTTCGGAGCTGTTGTTGCTGCAGTCCTGGTGGCCGCATTCGGCGTGATTCGTCACCGCGGCAAAGTAGTTGTGATTGCGGGGCTATTCTTTTTTTCCGCAATTATCGGATTCTGCTACTCACACGTATTTGCTTTGTCAGCGTGCTGTGCTCTGGTGGAGGGCTTTAGCGCGATCCTGATGATCTCGTGCTTCAATATCGCCATCCAACACCTGTCGTCTGACGAAATGCGCGGGCGCGTGATGAGTATCTACGCAACTTCTTTTTTGGGTCTGCCACCGCTGGGCGCGCTGCTGGCCGGTGAGTTGTCAAGACACATACCGACCGGGCATGTGCTGGCAGCCATGGCCGCAACCGCCGCCGTGCTTTACATCAGCTTTTATGTGTTATCAAAGCCGCTTCGGGAGTTGGACTGACGGCTACCTAAAAATGGATAGCCGCCTTTCCACTTCTTCTAAGCAATTAGCTGCGTGCAGTGGGAGCAGCGCGTGGCCGCGACAGGGATTTCGCTGAAGCACTGCGGGCATGCTTTGGTGGCAGGCGGCGCCTCTGGCGCAGGCCCCTTGAACCTGGCCATCAGAGAATTGATGGGCAGCACCATGAAAAAATACACCACGAACGCAACCAACAGAAATGAAACTGTGGCGTTGAGGAAGTTGCCGATCATGATCGGCGTGCCCATGAAATTAACTTTCAATGCGCTGAAGTCCTGCTTGCCGACAATGGCGGCAATGAACTGCATGGCGACATCTTTGACGAAGGAACTCACGATGGCGTTGAATGCCGCACCCATGATGAAAGCAACGGCAAGATCTACGACGTTGCCACGCAGAATGAAGTCCCGAAATCCTTTGAGCATCTTACGTTTCTCCTCTCGCCTATCAGTTAGCTGCCAATCATGAGCGGGCTGCCGCTTATGCGGGCTGCCGATTGTGAGCGGCACAACCGGAATTGTATGCCCCATCCTACACGGCTTGTAAGAGTTTATCGCAGGCTTCAACACTGGTTTCCGAGTTTGATGCCGGGAGTCCTGCCATGCTGACGCTTGTATTACAAAAGTGCCCAAAGAGCCAGTGCCGTGGCCAGAATCATCAGCTCGGCATAGAGCAGAATCATGACGCCGGCATGGTACAGGTCCCATCTACGGCGCAGGCAGCGCACCGTCTCCAGCATTCCCCAACAGGCAAAAGGCACGGCAATGAGTTGCCAGCGCGAACCGTGGAGTTTCTCAATGTAGGGAAACCCAGCCAGACGCAAGCTAACCACAAATGCACTCAGAGACAGCAATACGCCACGGGTCAGCGATGGCTTACGAATGCGAAAGAAGTGCAGCCGGGGAAGGACCACCTTCTTAGTTTAGAGTGTCGGCTCTACCCGGCTACCAGTTCCATTTGGCGGAGCGCTTCAGTGTACGGCGCGCGCAGTACGCCGCGCTCGGTAATGATCGCGGTAATGTACTTTGAAGGCGTAACGTCAAATGCCGGGTTGCAGATGCCAACGCCGTTCGGCGTGAGTTGCTTGCCGCCATGGTGGGTTACCTCCACCTGCGGTCGCTCTTCAATGGGAATCGCGTCGCCAGTCTTGGTTGCCAGATCGATGGTGGACCAGGGCGCTGCCACGTAAAACGGAATGCCGTGCTCTTTGGCGAGAATGGCAACGTTGTAGGTGCCGATCTTGTTGGCCGCATCGCCGTTGGCGGCAATGCGATCTGCGCCCACCACGACAGCCTTGATCTTGCCGGCTTTCATCAAGCTGGCAGCCATGTTGTCGCAAATGACGGTTGTCGGAATGCCGTCGGCCATCAACTCCCACGCGGTAAGCCGCGCGCCCTGCAGGAACGGCCGGGTCTCGTCGGCATAAACGTGGATATGCTTGCCCTGCTCCACAGCCGAGCGGATAACGCCGAGGGCAGTTCCATAGCCACAAGTGGCCAGCGCGCCCGCATTGCAGTGGGTCAGCACGCCACCCTCGTCGGGCAGCAGCGCTCCGCCGAATGCGCCCATGGTTTTGCAGGCGGCAATATCTTCTTCATACATGGCGTGCGCTTCAGCCAGCAGCCGGTCCTGAACCTGTGCAAGAGTGGCCTCGGAGTCGCGCAGATTTGCGAAAAGCCCCTTCATGCGGTCAATGGCCCAGAACAGGTTCACCGCGGTGGGCCGCGTTCCGGCCAGCCGCGCGCAGATCTTTTCGAACTCCGGCGCAAATTCCTGCGTGGATTTCGCGCTGGTGCTTTTGGCGCCAAGCGCCACGCCGTACGCGGCAGAAACACCGATGGCCGGCGCGCCGCGCACCACCATGGTGACAATCACCTCGGCCACTTCTTCATAGGTGGTGGCGAGTACATAGCTCTCTTCGAGCGGGAGCCGCGTTTGATCGATAAAGCTGACGCCTTCAGGCGTCCATGTCAGCGTGGGAATCATGCATTTCCAGTGTAAATTGACGGCCTGCCACATAGCTGGGTCCAAAGAGCTGCTCCATGCAATGGTGAAAATGTTTACATATTCCGCTGGACTGACTGTGACCGGAGTGCGTACATTGATCGATGAATCAGCCGCCGTTCAGGTTCCGATTCCAGCCCGCATCAAATAGGCAGGAAGTCCAGACCGCCGGCAGCGAACTACCCAAAGCAATGCAACGAAAGCAAGTGGAGGAAGACCTTATATGGCATCGCATTCGGCAGAAAACGCCGGCTCGCCCAGTTACACCGGACCTTTTATCATTGTTGCTGCGCTATTTGGCATCTTTGGATTCCTGACAAGCCTCAACAATCAGCTGGTGACCAAGCTAAAAGAGACGTTCCAGCTTGGATACGGTCAGGCTATGCTAGCCACCGCAGCATGGTTTCTGGCCTACCTGGTTTTCTCCGTCCCTTCAGGCAAGCTCATTGAGATGGTGGGCTACAAGAAGACCATGGTGATATCGCTGTTCATCATGGTGCTTGGTGCTCTGGCGTTCATCCCGGCAGCTAACTCGGTTAGCTTTCCTCTGACTTTGGGCGCCATATTTCTGCTCGCCACAGGTGTGTGCGCTTTGCAGACGTCGGCCAATCCTTACGCCGCAATTCTGGGACCCGAATCCAGCGCCGCGCTGCGCGTCAATCTGGCGCAGGCCTTCAACTCAGGGGCATCTGCACTGGCTCCTGTCGTAGCCACCACCTTCATTCTGGCCAATGCGAACAAAATGGGCACTACCACGGAGCAGGCCCATATGCTCGTCACCCCCTATATCGTGATCGCCGCTTCGCTTCTTGTACTCGGCTTCGTCGTGATGGGGCTGCATCTGCCGGCGGTTACCTCCACCCGAGACTTCCGCCCAGGCGACGACGTTGCCGGTGGCCGTTCAATCTGGAGCCATTCGCACGTCGTTCTCGGCATGCTGGGAATCTTCTTTTACGTTGGCGAGGAGATCGCGCTGGCCGCCATCGGTGTCCGCTTTGGGGTGGAGCAGGGCATCAGCAGCGTGAAAATTGCGGGCCTCCTTGTGACCATTTATTACTTGCTTATCATGGTCGGCCGCTTTGCCGGCAGCGCTCTGATGACCAGGATCCGTCCGGAGAAGCTGCTGGTTGGCCTGGGCATCTTCGGTATCTTGCTAATGGCCCTCGGCATGATGACCTCTGGGACACTGGCTGTTTCGTGCCTGGTCCTCTGTGGCCTCGCTAACTCCATCATGTACCCCACCATTTTCGCCTTGGGCATTGCGGAACTTGGACCGCTCACCAGCAAGGGTTCAGGCGTTATTACTATCGGCAATGTGGGTGGCGCGGCAATTCCTCCGCTCTTCGGACTGATGGCCGACCATATGGGCATTCAGCACGCTTTCATCCTGCCCATCATCTGCTACGTGTTCATTACTTACTACGGTCTGTCGGGATACAAACCAAGCCGCGATGCTGCTTAGCCCACACTGAAGTTGCGCCAAACTGAAAGCCCTCCGGATTCGTTCCGGAGGGCTTCAACTTTCTGCGTGCAACCACTTTTATTTTTCGATAACACCGCACGCGATCCTGTCGCCGGAGTTGCCAGAGGGATCGGACATGAGATCATCCGCCTTCGCGTGGATCACCAGCGCAGTGCCGCCTTCGTGGAAGAGCGAGTTAGCACCGTCACCGAGCGTTGCGCCTTCAATCGTGAAGCTGGTGCTGGCTTTGCCATTTTTGGCCACTACCAGGTTTGGCAAATCGCCAACGTGAGGATGCGGACCATTCGTGTTGTGAACGCCGTGATGCGAACTGGTGGGGTTGAAGTGGCCGCCGGCAGTAGTAAACGCCGGACCTTCGCATTTGCCAACCGTATGAACGTGGATGCCATGTTCACCGGGAGTGAGCTGCGATACCTTGACCGAGACCTTCACACTGTTGCCCGCCGCGGTCAGCTTCGCAGTTCCGATTTGTGTTCCCTGGGCATTCACAATATTGGCGTGAGCTGATGCGGATGCAGCGTTGGCAATTTGAGCTGAAACGGAAAACGCAAGAAGCCCGGCAAGGGCCAGAATATTTCGAATACGCACGGTAATCCCTCCATAAGGAATATTGGTTGAACCGCGTAAGTGTTTGCACGGAACGAAGACCCGGAGAATTGGTCGCGCTGGGGCGCTCGTGCTGTCAGAAGCATACATCCAGCCGCAGGGCTTCGTGAATATTCGAGAGGATGTTGCCCGCTACGGCGGCGCTACTTGGCTGCACCTCTAAATCCAGCCTTTAGAATTGCTTGTGGAGCGTGTCTGCGCGCTTCAATCCATCGCACGCAAAGTGCGGGAGCTGCAATTGCCCGATCTTGCTTCAACTGACTGGCTGATTCTTCTGCTGTACGTGCTCGGCATGATCGGCCTCGGCGTGTCGATGCGGTCGAGCATCAAGAGCAGCCGGGACTACTTTCAGGCGGGACGCTCACTGCCTACCTGGTTGTGCGCGCTTGCATTCATCGGGGCGGGCCTGGGCGCGCCAGAAATCATCGGCATGGGCGCTGCCGGAGCGGGCTTCGGCTTTCGCGCGGCGCTTTACTTTTTGCTCGGCGGCGTTCCGGCCATGCTGTTCGTTGCGCTATTCATGATTCCGACCTATTACAGTTCCGGCGCAGTTACGTTGCCCGGATACCTCGGCCTAAGGTTCGATACCAAAACGCGCGTGCTTTCTGCAGGGTTGTTTATTGCGATGGCCCTGACAAGCGTTGGTATTGCGCTGTACATGGTGGCACGCATTCTTGAGGCGCTACGCATTTTCGATAAGTTGTTCTTCGCCTACGGATGGCCGCGTGAGGGCATCTTTCTTGTTTGCATCCTGCTGGCAGCTGTTCCGGTGCTCATTTACGTGCTTATTGCCGGACTGCGCGCAACCATCATGGGACAGTTTGTGCAGTTTGTGCTGCTGGTCGCCGGCTTTCTTCCCATTGTCTGGATTGGCCTCAAAAACATTGGCGGCTGGAGCGGATTGAGCTCTTCATTCGCCGCGCTCGCTCCTGCTTCGACTTTGGGGCTCGGGCCGGCCGGCATCGCAGGTATTGCGCTTACGCTTGGATTTGTTCTGGGCACTGCCCGCTGGACTACGGATTTTAGCGTG
>Ga0265339_10000924_pt1 | contig 22559 bp, 18 predicted proteins | sample 4CB219metaG_FD_202085 | JGI IMG/M metagenome (GOLD analysis project Ga0265339, IMG submission 202085) | Rhizosphere microbial communities from Carex aquatilis grown in University of Washington, Seatle, WA, United States - 4-CB2-19 metaG | ecosystem: Host-associated > Plants > Roots >... | reverse complement strand
TGCTGTGGCTTACCACTTGCTTCAGGCCTGAATCCCGATTCGCGCAGCTAGCCTGATCTTATGCGGAATCCTGCCTGTTGGTCTGCTCGCACTCGGCTGCACGGGCCGACCCAACTCGCCGAAGTCGACTCCTTGCGCCACCGACTCCGACTGCGCGAGCGGAGAGACGTGTCACACGATCGCGTCGCCAGGCGAGCATCCAGCCGACGCTCCTCCACCCTGCCTGGGCTATCAATCGTGCACGGCGAGCAACGATTGCGCGAACGGCTTCGTCTGCGGGGCGTCGACACAGCTCGAGTTAGGGAACGCGACGGTGTGCCCTCCGAACGTCTGCATGCCCGCTTGTCCCACGCGCGCGTGCCCCGCGGACGAAGTGTGCGCGGCGAGCGGCAGTTGCGAGCTCGTGACGTGCGATCAACCGTCCGCGCCTGCTTGCGCCAAGTACTGGCATTGCGACCCCGCGGCGGCAGCCTCCGCATCAACGACGCCCATCATCGGTGCTACGGACACCGACGATCCAACTCGCGCGACGGAACGCGGGTGCGTCCGGACCCGGTGCGATCAGAACGGAGGCTTCGTTTGCCTGCAAGATTGGGAGTGTGCCCCCGATCGTGCGACCGAAGACACCGGCTGCGCCGCGATCCCTTGCGATACACTCGGGCATTGCTCAATCGATAGCGAATACATCTGTCACCCAACGAGCTCTGCCCAGCATCCAGCGACCAAGGACCCCTTCGGCTGCGTCACGCGCAACTGCGAAGAGGGTTTCGACTGCATGTACAACTACAACGGGCAGAACTTCTCCTTCTGCGAGCCCAGCGCGCCCGGCGCGGACGAGTACGGCTGCCACCTGCACACGTGCACCGAGACGCCGAGCGCCTGCGTCTCGGGGGCCTTTCGCTGCGACCCGAGTGCAGCGAACGCCGATCGGCTCGGCTGTGTTCCCGTGAGCTGCGACGACGGTTACGTTTGTCCCGACAGTTGGACCTGCGACCCCACGGGTAGGGGGCACGATCAATTCGGGTGCGTTCCCATCGTCAGCGGCTCGGGAGGAGCCGGCGGCGCTGGCGGTTCGGGTGGCTCCGGCGGCGGCCGTAGCGGTTCAGGCACCGGCGGCGTTGGCCGAGGCGGCGCGGCAGGGACCGCGGGCTCAACGGGTGGCACGGTTGCGGTTGGCGGGACGAACGCGAACGGCGGCGCGGCAGGGAGCACCGGGCTGATGGGAAGCGGTGGAAGCCGCGCCGCGGGTGGCGTTGGCGCGACGGGCGGAGCGGCAGCTGGCAACGTGACCGGCATGTGCGTCGCTCAGTAGGACGCCGGGCGACAGCGTCCGGAATGTGCGCCAACAAAGCGCTCCCAACCTGATCCCGAAGCTCAGACGGCATCGAGCAACATGCCGCCGAGCGTCATCACGTTCAGCGAGTGTTGCTTTTTGCGCGTTGTGACGCGCGGGCCGTCCGCTTGTACTCGCTCGTAGCGAGCGCAACCAGGTCGGGATGGGCTCGGAAAGCGAACCGGATCGCAGCGCGCGCCGCGGTGACGCGATCGTGGAGAAGGCGAGAGACACGCAGGCGTGTGTTGCGCAGGGTTGCTCGCGCGTCCGAGGCGGTGAGCGCGATTGCCGAGTGTTCTCTGAGCGCACGTGCGAGTGCGCCGGCTTCGTCGAGGAGGGTCAGTTGGCCGCCAGGTAGTTTGGCGAGAGCGCGGCGGTGTTGTACGCAAAGGCGGGCGACGGATTCGAGCGCAAGCGCGAGACCGTCATGTGAGGTTGGCTCCGCGCGATCGCGGAGGCGACGAAGACTCGCGTTGGCTCGACTCTTCCGCTCCGGTCCGAAGAGGAACTCGAGCGCACCGAGCAACTCCGAGCGGACGAGTCGTGCGCGCTGGACGGGCGCTGCGGGCACCGGTGCGTACGCCGCTTTGCGCTTGGCCTTCCAATGCAGCACGGCGAGAGCGAGCTCTCGGATTTCACCGGCCGTCTCCCGATTGAATGCAGCAGTCGTCAGCACCGCAAGCCCAGGCACCTCGAGATCCGGACGCGGCTCCCAATACTCCTCGATGAACAACGCGAGCTCGAACGCTTCCCCCGCGAAGCGATGGAGCGGCAGCCCGGGGGCGAACGGCTGAGACTTCGCCGCCGCGCGCGCCCATTTTTCCGCCGCACCCTCGATAGTCTGCCCGAGTCGCCCACTCGCCATCAGCGGGTCATCGCACAGGAACGCGCGGAATGCCCGGACATTGGGCTCGTCGCCTCTGAGAATGCGCAAAATTTGCGAAAAAACGACACGATATTTGGCCAGAGCGACAGAGATTTCACCGTGAGCGACACGAATTCAGGCGAGAGCGACATACAGGTCGCAGAAAGCGACAAGCATCGCCACTGCGTTCACCTCGGATACATCGCCACCGCGTCTCAAGACTTCCGCTCCTCATCCCCACTGTCGAGCATGATTGCCGACTGCATCGTGAACCGCGTTACTCATGGCGGCGCACTCGCATCATTCGGGTCGCCTTGCTCATCCTCGTCGCTCGCAGGCGGCGCGTTCGTGGTGTGATGTGCATTGTAGAGTTCGGCGGCCGTCGCGTATTGGCCGTCCGAGGTGAGGCACAGCACGATGCCGAGCACGCCGACGCCGGCCGTGGTCGCGAGGAGCGCGGTCTTGTCGCCGTCGCTCATCTTGATCTGGCCGCCGTCCGCCAGATCCCACGTGATGATGCCCGCCGTCGTGGCGAGCCAGGCGGCGATGGAGCCGATGGCGAGCGTGTTGCCGGTCTCGAGGTGCGGACGCGACTCCGGATAGCGCGAGAGGTGCTTCATCACGTCGCTGCGATTGCGCGTTTCGCCGCGCTGCGAGTACGTCGTGTCGACGAAGCAATACCCGCGGTGGATTTCGAGCGGTAAACCGGGCTGCATCGGCAACGTCGCCTGGCCGCAGGCCACCGACGAGAGCGCGAGGAGCACGCCCAGGGTGTTGGAAGAGACTGCCCCCACGGCTTCTTCTCAGTCGCAGCTCGCGCCGAGCGGAAGGGTGCACACGCCCTTGCTGCCGTTCGTCGTCACGCAGCGCGCCGGGGCCAAGCACGTGGGTCCGAGCTCGGCGTCGCACGGCTGGCCGTCACCGGCGAAGCCCGTGCACGTGCCCGCGTCGGTCCCCGTCGCGAGCCCACCGTTCGCGTAGCAGTCGCCCGCGATGCACATGGCGTGCGTGCCGTCCGCGAGCATGCCGCACGCCGCGCCCGCCGCGGCGTAGCTCACGCCCATGCAGGTGCGAGCGCCCTTGGTGCCACCGCAATAGAGGCCCTGCATGCCGTCGCAGTTGCTGGTGTTGGTCCCGCAAGCGGCTCCCGCCATCCCGGCGACCGCGCAGCTCGACATCATGTCGGCCGTGGCCCCGTTCGTGGGGTTGGTCGTCGTCATGAGGGTGCAATTGAGGTCGCTACGGCACGGCAGCGCGCTACTGCACAGGGCTCCTTCGCTGCCGCGCGATTGGCACAGGTCCGTGCTGGCGACGCAGATGAGATCGCGGCCGCAATTCGAGGTGGTGCAATCGCCGCCCGCGCCGGGCGCCGTGCCGCAGCTGCCGCAAATGGCGTGGGCAGTGCCGCCACAGTAGCCGCTCGAACATTGCGAGTTGAACGCACAGGGCTCGCCCGCGGCGCGCGAGCCGCCCGGAATGCAAGCCGGCGGCGGCACGTTGTCGAAGAAGTCGGCGCACGCCTCGTCGGCGACGGCGCTCACGCAACGCTCGATGTGCGCCGGGTTCGAGCCGCTGCCCGTCGCCTTCGCTTGGTTTTGACACTGCAGCGCTTCGCGCGAAAGGCAGGTGTCCATGTCGCCGTACACGCGGAGCAGGCTCGACCCCGTGCTCTCGACCGCGTTGGTGCACGTAACGCGCAGATTGCAGAGCGCGTGTGCGAGGTCGTCGCACGCTTCGGCGATCGTCATCGCTGGGGCGGCCGGCGCCGGCTCGTCGGCAAAGCGATTCCCCGAGCACGCCAAGGCGGCGAGCGCCTGCACCACCGCGCACGCCCTGACCAACCACCGCGAAGAGTCGTGCATCGAAGCGCGATGACAGCCCGACCGGCGCGCGCGAGCAAGTCTCAAAAATCTTTCATCGCACTCACTTGAACGAGATGCCGTAACTCTGAGTCAGTTTCCCCGGCGAGCTCGCCTTCACGCAGAGCGTCGCGCTGCCGCCCGAAACGCTGACGTTCGCGGATTTCACGTTCGAGAGCGAGATGACGCAGCTCGTGCCCGAGGCCACGCCGACGCTCAGCGTCGCATCCGAACTCGACGTGACCGCGAGTGTATGCGTGCCGGCGGACGCCGACACCGAGTAGAAGTCGACGTCCGTCGCGCTACTGAGCTCGCCGCACTCGGACGCCGCGAGCTTGCTCGCCTTGTCGAAAGTGTCGTTCGGCTCGCTCTCTTTCGTGCCGCTGCAGCTCGCCGCGGCAGGGTTGCTCGCGCCTGCCGCACCGGCGCCGGCTTTGCCGGCCGCGCCGCTCGCGGCGTTGTTGGACCCCGCGCTGTTCGCGCCCGCGGCGCCAGGTGCGCTGCCCGCGCTGCCGCCGGCACTCGACGCGGCTTTGCCTGCCGTGCCGCTGCCCGCTTGGCCCGCCATGCCGCCCGCGCCCGCTTTGCCCGCGCTGCCGCTCGTGTTGCCACTGCCTGCACCGCCGCTACCGGTCGGCGCAGCGCCGCTGTGCGCAGTGATTTGTCCTTGAATCCAGTCGTAGACGAGATCGACGCGCGCGAGCACCTGAATGCCGCTGCCGGCGCCGGAGTTCACGGCCACGAGCGTGTGTGAACCCGAGAGAAACACCGGGCCGCCGGAGTCGCCGGGCTGAATCACCTGCGCCGACGTGTAATCGAAGGGATAGCCGATCTTGTCGGCGGCGCTGATCGTCGCGTTGCCTTGATATTCGGCCGACAGCACGGTGCCGTTCTGCACGCGCCCGACGTTGATGACCTTGGTGTTGTCCGCGACTTTGGTCTTCGAAAGCGTCGGGTACGTCGCGAGGTTCACGGCGTCGCTCAAGAACACGAGGCCCAAGTCGTGGTGCTTCGGGTTCACGGTTTCGGCGCCCGCTTCGTTCCAGTCGTAGACGGCCGCGCTCGTCGACTTGCGATACGAGCTGCCGACGTACACTTCCCAAACCCCGTGACCGTCGACGCAATGCCCCGCCGTGAGCACGACGCGCGGCGCGATCAACGTGCCGGTACAGGCGTAGCCGCCCTGCGGCGACATATCGATGTTGAGGTAGGCGGCTTCGGGATAGCCGGTCGCCGGCGTGCCCCCGATGATCGCCTCGAAATCGACCGACGGTTCCGTATCCGAATAATCGCTGCTGCACGCGGCACACGCCGCGACGAATAGGGCAAGCTTTGCGCCCTCACGCACCTTCATCTCGTTCCTTTCGGTAGCCCAGCCGACTCAGTGAGTCCCGATGGCTTTGCGTCCCCCGCTCGCGCGAGGTTTGCCGTTTCGTGTGGAAGCTCGACGACCCGCGCCAGGCGTGGTCGCCGTTAGGTATGGAACGGACGCTCTGCGCTGAACTTGAGGGAGCGCGGCCCCGGTTGGGTGTAGGTTTCCGCGCATGAAAGCCGCCGTCGTCGAAACGTTCGAGGCTCCTCCGCGCTACGCGGATTTCGCCGCGCCGCTGCCGGCGCCCGGTGAGACGCTCGTGAAGGTGAACGCGGCCGCGGTGACGCAGCTCGCGCGCATTTTTGCCTCGGGCAAGCACTTCGCCGCGCCGAAGCCGCCCTTCGTGCCAGGGACGGACGGCGTCGGTGTGGTCGAAGGGAAGCGGATGTACTTCGCGTTCCCGCGCGCGCCGGTCGGGAGCATGGCCGAAGAGGTCGCGGTCGAGCGGCGTTACACGGTGCCCGTGCCCGACGACGTCGACGACGTGACGGCGGCCGCAGCCGCCAATCCCGGCATGGCGGCGTGGTGCGGGCTCACGCGCCGCGCGCGCTTCGTGCGCGGTGAGTCCGTGCTCGTCAACGGCGCGGCCGGTATTTCAGGGCGAATCGCGATCCAGGTCGCCAAGTATCTCGGCGCGCGCCGCGTCGTGGCGACGGCGCGCAGCCCCGGCGTGGAGTCCGAGCTCCGTGCGCTCGGCGCCGACGCGCTCGTCGTGCTCACGCAGAATCAGGCGGAGCTCACCGAAGCGTTTCGGCGCGAGCACCGCGAACACGGCGTCGACGTCGTGCTCGACTATCTCTACGGCAACAGCGCGGAGGCGTTTCTGCACGCGTGCGTCGGTCCCGCGCGCGGCGACGCCGAGCCGCGCGTGCGCTTCGTCCAAATCGGCACGCTCGCGGGCCCCAACGTCACGCTGCCGGCCTTGTTCTTGCGCAGCTCCGGGCTCGAGCTCATGGGCAGCGGCCTCGGCGCGCTGTCGCATGAAGAGCTCGTGAAGGGGATTGGTGAGTTCTTGGCGGCGTATCGAGCGGGCGGGTTTCGCGTCGAGACGGAGACGGCGTCGCTGCGCGACGTGGAGGCCGCGTGGAGCCGCCCGACGACGGCGCGGCTCGTGCTCACGCCCTGAGTCAGGTCCGTCTGATGCTACCCTCCGGCCGCATGAAGGACGAGCTCGTGCGCTTTGGTGTCGGCATGGAGCCAGCGCTCCTCGAGCAACTCGACAAACTCGCCGAGCTGCGTGGGTGCAACCGCTCGGAAGTCCTGCGCGACCTGACGCGCGCCGAGGTCAGTCGCTCGGCCCTCGACGAACGCGTGCCGGCGTTCGCGGCCGTGACGCTCGTCTACAACCACCACGTGCGCGAGCTGTCGGCGCGCTTGACCGACCTGCAACACGGCCTCGGTGAGAGCGTGCGCTCGACCATGCACGTGCACCTCGATCACGACCACTGCCTCGAAGTCATCGTCATGCGCGGCCGCGCCGACCAACTGCGCGAAGTGGCAAACCAAATGATCGGCACGCGCGGCGTCCTCCAGGGCGGCGCCGAGTACGTCGCTGAAACCACCTTCGGCCATCGCGAGCACGGTCACGCGCACGGCCACGCGCACCATCACGGGCACTCTCACGCTCACGACCCCCACGACCATTCACACGAGCATTCGCCCGCCCGCCCGGCGCGCCGCACGTCACCGTCGTCACCGTCGCGCGGCACCAAACCGAAGCGCAAACGCGCCTAGTCTCGAGCCGCGAACGGTTCCGGCCTGGGTGCCTCCGCTACAACGGCGCCTCCGTCAGTCCAATCAATCCGCGTCGCCGCCATCCCACTCGCGCAAGCCACGTCCGCGGAGTGAAAGCGTCCCCACCTTTCTCTCGCTCGACCCACCGCCGCGGTTCTGCAATCGGCGGCGGCACGCCGGAGCTCGCCTGCGCGTGGGCCCACCCGTCGAACCACACTGCTGACGAACACGGATCGATTCCCGTTCTCAGCGGATGGGTGCGTGCTTTCGAAAGTTCGCGAGCACGTACACCAGTGCATTCCGCACCTCACGCGGCGACGCCAGTGCGCGGCCGTGCCAGCGTCCGTTCCATAGCGGGCCACGCCGCGACAGTAGGTCGTTCACATAGCGAGCAATACGGATTGCAACGCCCTGCATGCCCCGTGAAAGCGCGTTCTTGCTCGCCGCCTCGACGATGAAGTGGACGTGATCGCGCTGCACCGAGAAGTGAACGACGCGAAACTGCGCCGGATCCCGCCGCGCTGCGCGCATCAGCGCGAGCCGCACGGTGGGGAACACGAATTCGCTGCGCAGTGCCGCGAGCCGCGAGCGCAGCGTCACGAGCACGGGCTCCGAAGCGCGGTGTCTGGGTCGCGCGCGGTGTGGCGTGTTCGGGCGCGGTCCCGACTTTCTGCCGGCATTGCGACGAGCTCCGCCCCACCCCGCCGGAAACGCGAACGCCAGTTGGTGCGTGGCGCGAACCGATTTGGAATTCATTGTCCGCCGCAGCGACCCCGCCATCTTGAATAGGGCATAAGGCCTTTGGTCCGCGCGTCAAGCGCCGATGAATGATGTTTAGTTATCAAGATCAATCGTTATCCTGCATCCGAGCGCAGGTGAGCTCGGGCGCAGGCGAAGCGACGCTTCTTGTTGCGCTCGCTCTGCGAGTGAAAGACGGGCCCAGCTGTGCACCGACGCACGCACTTCCCACGCGCACCCGCACGACCATTGGCGCGCAACCATGCTCCCGCCCGACCGATATGCCTCGCAGCTCCCTCTCGCGCGAAAAAACGCTCGCGCAAGCGCTAGTGCCGCAAATTGCCCCGTCGCGCACGACACGCCGACGTCCCCTTCCCACTCTGAACATATGCCAGAGACGGGGGCTTGCGACAAGCCCCTCCTCGTGCCGCACAGTCGCGTGGTCGCCAACGCGGCGACGCACAGCGAGGAACGAACATGCACGAACCATCCGAACGCGCCGGCTCGCGAACGCAACATGCAGTCGTGATCGCGGGTGCCGGCCCTACGGGCATGACGCTCGCGGCCGAGCTCACGCTCGCACGCGTTGACGTCGTCGTCGTCGAACGGCGCAAGACGCCCGACGTCGAGAGCTCGCGCGCGGGCGGGCTGCACGCGCGCACCATCGAGGAGCTCGACCAGCGCGGCGTCGCCGAACGCTTCGTCTCGCAAGGCAAGACGCTGCCCGCGGCCGGCTTCTCGTTCAACCAGCTCGATCTCAGCGACTTTCCGACGCGCCACAACTACACGCTCGCGCTCTGGCAGAACCGCATCGAGGCCATCCTCGCCGCGTGGGTGTCGGAGCTTGCCGTGCCGATTCATCGCGCGTGCGAAGTGACGGGCTTCCAGCAAGACGAGGCCGGCGTCGACGTCCGGCTCTCCGACGGCCGCACGCTACGAGCGCAGTACCTCGTCGGCTGCGACGGAGGACGCAGTCTGATCCGCAAGCAGGCGGGCATCGACTTTCCGGGCTGGGATCCGTCCGTCAGCTATTTGAACGCGGAGTTCGAGACGACCGAAGAGCCGGCAGGGGGCGTCCGCAACGACGCCAAAGGCACCTATGCGCTCGGCAAGCTCGATGACGGCCGCGTGCGTGCGGTGCTCCGCGAAGAAGAGGTGCGTCAAGGTGACCAGCCGACGCTCGAGGAGCTCCGCGGGGCGCTGATCGCGCTTTATGGCAAGGACTTCGGCGCGCGAAACCCGAGCTGGATTTCGCGCTTCAGCGACATGACCCGGCAAGCCGCCTCCTATCGCGCGCAGCGCGTGCTCTTGGCCGGTGACGCGGCGCACGTGCACGCGCCGAACGGCGGCCAGGGACTCAACATCGGTGTGCAGGACGCGACGAACCTGGGCTGGAAGCTCGCCCAGGTCGTGAAGGGGACGGCGCCGGAAAGCTTGCTCGACACGTATCACGCCGAACGTCACCCCATCGCGGCGCGCGTCTTGCGGCTCACGATGGCGCAGACCGCGCTCAGTCGCGGCGACGCGCGCATGGACGCGCTACGGACGACGGTGACCGACCTCCTGCAGACGAACGACGCGCGCAAGCGCTACGCCGCGATCATCTCGGGCCTCGACGTCCACTACGACCTCGGCGCGGGACACCCGCTGCTCGGCCGTCGCATGCCGGACCTCGACGTCCTCACGCCGGACGGCACCGAGCGCGTGTTCACGTTCCTGCACGGCGCGCGCCCCGTCTTGCTCAACCTCGGCGCGCCCGGCGCTCTCGACATCGCGCCCTGGTCGCGGCGCGTGCAGCTCGTCGACGCGAGTTACGCGGGCACCTGGGAGCTTCCCGTACTCGGCGTGGTCCCCGCACCGAGCGCCGTCTTGATTCGCCCGGACGGCTACGTCGCCTGGGTCGGCCAAGGCAGCGACGCCGGCCTCCACGACGCACTCACGCAATGGTTCGGCCCCGCCTGAGCTGGTTCACCTCCACCCCCGGTCCTTCGAATGCTGCCAGCCCCTTTACGCACTCCGAACGATCAGAGCGGATTCACAGGAAGAGGGAAGGCCGGGAAGAGGGAGGGATTCGGGGCTGACGGCGACCGAAACCTTTGTCCGAGCCAACCAAATCTTCTCGACCTTCCCTCTTCCTGTTAATTCCCCTCCGCTTCGAACGGTGGCGCGCTTGGCGTCTTGGCGGTTCAATCGTTCCCTCAATCGAGAAAGAGCGTCGCCATCACGCGTAACGTGATCGGATACGCGGGCGTGTAGTCGACGTCTTCGCAGCCCCAGAATTGGCCGTCGAGGGCGCCCGTCGTCGGGTTCGCGGCGGGGCGACCCCTCTTGCCGCAGGTGCCGGCAGGGGCGCTCGAGCCGAGCGCGGGTTCGTTCGGCAGCCGGCTCACGGTCGCGAATTGCGCGGAGCGGAACGCGCCGTTCAGCAGGTTTTCGACGTCGAAAGCGACGTCGAAGTTGCGATGGCGGTAGCCGAGATGCGCGTCGACTTGCGTGAAGCCGGGCGCGACGAGTACGCCGTCGTCCGACGCGGGGCGATCGCCGATGCCGTAGAAGCGCAGCCCCGCGCGGGCGACGCCCGGGCCGAGCGCGTGCCGTGCGGAGAGGCCGCCCGACCAGGTTTGCTTCGGAGCGAGCGCGAGACCGTTGCCGTTTTCGTGGTCGCTCGAGAACTGCGAGTGCGTGACGGTGACGGCGCCGTCGGCGGCGAGCCACGGCGTGAATTCGTAGCGCGCCTCGAACTCGGCGCCGTAGCGGTTGGTGGACGGGCTGACTGCCGTCGTGCCGTCGTCGCCGTTCCACGTCGTTTCGTTGTTCAGGTGGAGATAGAAACCGGTCACGGCGAAGTCGAGCTTCTCGAAGAGGCGGGTGCGCGCGCCGAGCTCCTCACCGACGGCGCGGGTCAGGGGCGACACGGACGGCGTCGTGAAAACACCGCGTACGTCGTTCGAATGGAAGCCGTGCCCCCAATTCAAATAAACCTCGACCACGGCGGTTTTTTGCGCGACCGGCGTGACGACGGCGCTCGCTTTCGGGCTGAATTGATGCGCGGCGTCGCTGCCGCTCTGCGGGTTCGTCGGGTCGGTCGTGATGAGGCGATTGTCGACGGCGAAAGAGAGGAGGTCGGCGCGACCGCCGAGATCGACGCGGAGCCAGCGCGCGGGCGTGACCTCTTCGTTCACGTAGGCGCCGAGCATGCTTTCGTGCACGTCGTTGCCGCGCGTTTGGCTGAGCTGCGTGCGACTCGCGGTGTGCCAGAGCTCCTCGTGGATGTCGTCGCTGCGCACGTTGCCGCCCACGGTGGTGTCGAAGCGCACGCCGCCGAGCCGGTGCACGACGCGGTAGCTCACGCTGCCGCCGTAAAAGGTGCGGCGGTCGATCTGCTCGATCTCGTCGCCGCTCACGGGATCGACGAGATCGAACGTGAAGTTCGAGAACAGGTTGAAGCGATAGCTGCCCGCGTAAGCGAGCGCCGTGACCTCGCTGTCTTCGTTCGGGCGCAGCTTGTAGCCGGTGAACACCTGGTGGCGCGCCGTGTTGCCGCCCTCGCTCGGGTCGAGCGAACCGAAGCGCGAGACGAGCCCCTGTTCGACCGCGCGCGCCGGAATTTGGCCGGATCCGTGCCAATTTCCCGCGTAGCTCGCCTCACCGACGACGAAGGTCGACGTCGGCGAGAGCGGCACGCTGAGCTTGCTGAAGAGCTTGTAGCGGTCCCAACCCTCGGGGTTGACGAACGGGCCGTCCTGGCGTCCGACTTCGACCGCGAAGAGCGCGTTCGCCTTGTCCCACTTCGGGCTCGCGATGACGAGGCCGCGGTACGCGGGGCCGCCGTGGCCGGGCGAGCCGCCGAACCCGAAACCGAGCGAGCTGTGCTCGAAGCCGCTCTTGGTGACGAGATTGACGGCGCCGGCCGTGGCGAAGTCGCCCTGGCTTGCGAAGTAGGGACCCTTCGTGATTTCGACGCGCTCGACGGTTTCGGGGATGATGAAGTTCGTGTCGGCGAAGCCCTGGCCGTGGGCGTGCGACACCATGTTGATGGGGATGCCGTCGATGGAGAGCGCGAGATCGGTGCCGTGATCGGCGTCGAAGCCGCGCAAGAAATATTGATTGGCTTTGCCGCCGCCCGAGTGCTGCACCATCACGAGGCCGGGCGTGACGCGCAAAATGTCCTGCACGGAGCCGATCGGGCGCAGGGCGAAGTCGCGGTCGCGCACCTCGGACGACGACGCGGCGCTGAGGGGCTTTTGGCCGAGGACGAGCGTCGAGCCGGTTTCGCTTTGGAGCGCCGGGGGCGCCGCGGCGGGCGCGACGGGGGGCGCGGACGCCGGCGCGGGGACGGCTGGGGGCGGCGTCGCCGGCGGGGCGGCGGGCGGCGGCGTTGCGGGCGGGGCGGCGGCGGGCGGCGTGAACGGCACGCTGAGCTGCACCGTCGAGCGAATCGGCGTCGAGCCCTGGCGCGCGGGCTCGAACGTCCACGTTTTTACGGCCGCGACGGCGGCTTCGTCTAAGCCGTGACCGGCGGGCTCGAGCACGCGCGCCGCCGTGACGTGGCCGGTCTCGTCGACGTCGAGCTCGACGACGACGTTCCCGGTGATCCGATCCGCGAGCGCCTGCGTAGGGTACTCGGGCAGCGGATGCTCCTTGATCACGGGAGCCACCGGCACGCCCGGCGCCTCCGCGGGCGAAACGCCCGGCGGCGTAGAGCCCCCCGTCGGATCTTGCGCCACGGCCACGGCAGGCCAGGTGACGAACATGCAACCAGTGAGTGAAGCGACGAGTCTCGACGAAAGACGCATGATTTCGGCTCTAGACGCGCGTCCGGCCGGGCGCGGGACGAGTAACACACTTCTGAAAAATCATGCTACGCCTTTCGGCGACCCATGACGGCGCACGCCCCCGCCCGCTCGCTCGCCGAGCAGTTCGCTCCCGCGCTGTCGCGTGAGAGCGTGGCGCACGCGTCGCTCTTCACGACCGTGCGCGGCGGCGCGCTCGCGCTCTCCGTCTTCGCGCACGTGGCCATCGTCGCGGTCGGCCTGCACGACGGCCGTGCGGCGGCGGCGCCCGCCATCCCGGCGCGAGCGGCGCTGGTCGAGACGCCGGCGCCCGAGCTCGAGCCGCTCCCGCTCGAAGCGGAGCCGCTGGAGCGCGCCGCGGAGCCGAACCTGCCGCCCGTGCGCGCCGTGGTCGCGAGCGAACACGCGAGCCGCGCCGCCGTCGAGCGCACGCCTGCGAACGTTCCGGCGGCGGGGTCGCCGACCGACGTGGCAGCGCACGCCGACTCGACGCCGTCGCCAGCGCCGTCACCCGAGCCGCTCGTCACGACGGCGGAGAGCGCCGCGCCGCGCTTCGTGCTTCCGGCCGCGGCCGTCCGAGCCGCGGCAGCCGTCGATGGGCGGCCGACCCAAGGCGCGAACGGGGCGAGCGCTGCCGTTTCGGCGCCGCTTTCGGAGCGTGAAGTCGACGTGGCGGCGCGGCTCGTCGCCGGCGCGCCGCCCGCGTACACGCCGAGCGCCGAGGCAGCGGGCGTGGAAGCGAGCGTACCCGTCGAGCTCGTGATCGACGAGACGGGCGGCGTCAAAAGCGCCGTCGTGCTCGCCCACGTCGGGTACGGCCTCGACGAGGCCGCGCTCGGCGCCGTGCGCAAGTATCGCTTTTCACCCGCGCGGCGGGGCGGCAAGGTCGTCTCGGTGCGCATGCGCTGGGTCGTTCGCTTCGAGCTCGGGTAGAGCTCGAGAGCGCATACGCGCGGACGGCGCCGTGTGGATCACGCGCAGGGCGAGCTCACGGCACGTCGATGTAAAATGCGACGTGCCCGTGCGGGGAATCCTCGGGGATGTCGCTGCATTCCTCGAAGAAGTGAAAGCGCAGCACCCAGCGTCCCGGGGCGTCGAAAATCACCGGGCCGATCTTGTACGTGCCGGGCGATACCTCGGGCGCCTTGATGTCGAGGCTCGGCGAGATGTGCGAATGATCGGCGTCGAGGAAGATCTCGGGGCTCGACGGGTCGTCGCCGGTCGCAGGGGCGTCGCTGTCCGCGCGCTTCAGGAACGTCGCGGTGAAGTAGACGGGCGTGTTTTGCGCGACGCAGTCGTGCGTGAAGCTCACGTCGTACTTGCAGTCGTCGTCCGCGGCGCTGCTGCCGTAACGGACGACGTACTCTTCGTCCGCGGTAGCGCCGGCTCCGCCCGCGCCTGCCGTTCCCACGTCGCCGCCGTCCTTCTGGCAAACTCCGATGCTCTGTTTGATCGCCACGCCGTCGCCGTCCACGCAGTGTGTGTCCGCCTCTCCCGCGACGGGGCCGCCCGTGCTCGTGCACGCTGCCGGCGCGGGCGCCGCGTCGTCGTCGCTCGAGCAAGCCGGCGCGAGCGCGAGCAGCGAGCCAAAAATCGCAGCCGAAATCGTCCGTGCGTTCATGCCGCTTGAGTTACCCGCGGCGAGGGGCCGGCGGGTGCGGCATATTTTCGCACCCCTTCCCTTGATGCGCGAAGCGTTGCAACAAAGCAGCATGACCTCCGAGCTCGAGCCGCAAGTCACGTTGCCGTGGCTGATCAAGCTGCGCTGGCTCGCGCTCGTGGGGCAGCTCGTCGCGCTCGCGCTCGGACGCGCCTTCGACTTCGGGTTCGAGTGGCACGCGCTCGCCGCGGTCGGCGCCGTCACGCTGGTTTCGAACCTGGTGCTCGTGAAGGCCGCCGCGCGCGCCGTTCACGCCGGCTCGCGTGTCATCGGCGGCGTGCTCGTGCTCGACATGCTGCTGCTCACGGGGCTGCTCGCCGCGTCCGGCGGCGCGATGAACCCGTTCACGGTGCTCTACGTCGTGCACATCACGCTCTCGGCGGTCGCGCTGAGCGACGCGTGGACGATCGGGCTCGCGAGCGTCGCCGTGCTCGGCTTCGGGCTGCTCTTCGCGCTGCCGCAAGACCCGCACGCGCTGCACCACGCGTCGAGCCTCGAGCGGCACCTGCGCGGCATGTGGGTCGCGTTCTTGCTCGCGAGCGGCTTCACGGCGTTCTTCGTGCGGCGCGTGACGCAAGCGATTCGCGCGCAGCGCGAAGAGATCACGGCGCTGCGCGTCGCGAGCGCGCGCAATGCCCGCCTGGCGTCGCTCACCACGCTCGCCGCGGGCGCCGCGCACGAGCTCGGCACGCCGCTCGGCACCATCGCCGTCGCCGCGCACGAAGCGCTGGCCGCGGCCGAACGCTTGCCGAACGCCGCCGCCGTCGCCGAGGATTTGCGGCTGATCGAGCTCGAAACGGAGCGCTGCCGCGACATCCTCGGGCAACTCACGACGCACGCGCGGGAGCGGAGCGACGCGCCGCTCGACGTGCGCGCCGAAGAAGTCGTGCAGTCGCTGCGCTCGCACCTCGCGCGCGAGACGCTCGAGCGCGTCGAGGTCGTGGAAGAGGCACCGGAGCTGCGCTTGCAAGCGCCGGCGGGCGCGCTCGCGCAGTCGATCGCGGCGCTCGTGCAAAACGCGATGGAGGCGAGCGCCGGCGACGAACGCGTGACGGTGCGCGTCGCCGCGGGCGGCGCCTACGTCTCTATCTCGATCGAGGACCGCGGCGCCGGCATCCCGCCCGAAGTGCTGGGACGCGTGGGCGAGCCGTTCTTCACGACCAAGCAGCCGGGGCGCGGCCTCGGGCTCGGGGTGTTTTTGGCGCGCGCGTTCGCGGAGAGTCACGGCGGCGTGCTCGCGTTCGAGGCGCGCGCGGGCGGCGGCACGCGCGCCGTCCTCAAGCTCCCGGTCGCCAACGTGGGGACCGCATGACGACCGCGGGGACGTTCCTCGTGGTCGACGACGACGAACGCTTCCGCACGCGCCTCGCCCGCGCGCTCGGCGAACGCGGCTATCGCGTCTCGAGCGCCAAGGACTACGCGGAGGCGCTCGCGCTCGCTCGCGCCGCGCGGTTCGAGCGCGCCGTCGTCGATTTGCGCATGCCCGGGCCGAACGGCTTGGAGCTGATCCGCGAGCTCCGCGCGCTCGATGCCGAGCTCGAGCTGGTCGTCCTCACCGGCTACGGCAGCATCGCGACGGCCGTCGAAGCGGTGCGCCTCGGCGCGCGCGACTACTTGACCAAGCCGTGCCACGCCGACCGCATCCTCTCGGCCTTCACGGACGAAGTGCCGCCGAACGCCGAGCCGCCATTCGAAACACCGACGCTCGCGCGCCTCGAGCGCGAGCACATCGAGCGGGTTCTACAGGATTGTCACGGTAACGTCTCCAAAGCGGCGCGCGTGCTCGGATTGCACCGCCGCACGCTGCAATACAAGCTCGCGAAGTTCCCCGTAAACCGTTGAAGTGATCGCCGAGCGAGGATACGAGGACTCGCATGGACGAGGTCTTCGGGCTCTTTCCGATCCCCTTCATGCGCGCGCGCGGCACGCTGACGCCCGCGCTCGTCCAGGGCCTCGTCGAGCATTTCAGCGCGCGCGCGACGCGCGACAACAGCTCGTCGCAGAACCTCTCGCACACGGAGATGCTCAAGCCGAGCGACAGCCCGCTGCTCGGCGACGCCGCGGCGCTGATCAAGCCGAAGCTCGTCGACTTCGGGCGCCATCTCTTCGGCGAAGCGCTCGGCTGGGGGCTCAAGGAAATGTGGGTGAACGTGCTCGATCAGGGCGGCCGCCAGGCGATGCACAACCACGCCAACAGCTTCATTTCCGGCGTCGTTTACCTCACGCCCACGCACCCGGGCTCGCAAACCGTGTTCATGAAGTCGCCCGGCGGCCACGACTTCATGTTCAAAAACGATCACAAGGGCACGACGCCGAACGAGTTCAGCGCCGACAAGTGGGTGAGCCCCGCGCCCGAGCCCGGCGACATGGTGCTCTTTCCGAGTTACCTGATGCACGCGGTGCCGCCGAACCAGGGCGAGCGACGCATCACGCTTTCGTTCAACTCCATTCCGGCGCAGCTCGACTCGTGGGGCTACGTCATCCGGTTCGGCGGTTGACCCGCGACGGCTGGCGCGGCTTCGCGCCGCACGTCCTCATGCTCGCGTCCGGTTTCGCCGGACTCGGCTACCAAATCGTGTGGACGGCAGAGTGCTCGCTCTGGCTCGGACACGAGTCGGCGGCCGTGCTCGCGGTCGTGACGGCGTTCTTCGGCGGTCTCGCCGCAGGCGGCCTCGTGTTCGGCACGCGCATCGAGCAGAGCGCGCGCCCACTCCGCTGGTACGCCGGTGCCGAGCTCGTCGTGGCCCTCTGGAGCGCGCTCGTGCTCGTGCTCGGAACCCGACTCCAAGGCGTGGTCGAAGCGCTCACGGGCGTCGAGCCGTCACCGCTCCGGCAGTGGTCCGTCGCCTTCGGCGCGGCGTTTCTCGCATTTTTACCGGCGACCGCCGCGATGGGCGCCTCGCTTCCCGCCATGGAGCGCCTCAAGCTCGGCCGCAGCGCTCGTTCGATCGCGCACCTGTACGCGAGCAACACGCTCGGTGCCGTGCTCGGCGTGCTCGCGTGCGCGTTTTGGCTCATTCCCGCGTTCGGCCTCACGCAGAGCGGGCTCGTGTGCGTGGCGCTGAACCTCGTCGCGGCGCTGGGTGCTTCGTTTGTTTTTGGTGGGAGCACGCCGCCGCACGTCGCGTCGACGGAGCCGCGCGAGACCGACCCGCTCGCGTCACGCCGCGCACTCGTGCGCCTCGCCGCGACGGGGTTTCTCGGCATCGGCTACGAAGTGCTCGTCGTGCGCGTGGCGAGCCAGGTCACGGAAGACACCGTGTACACGTTCGCGCTCTTGCTCGCGGTGTACCTCGCGGGCACGGCGGCCGGCGCGGCCGCGTACCGGCGCTTCTTCGACGCGAGGGGCGACCGCGACGCGCTCGGCGACCGCTTGCTCGCGGCGCTTTCGGTCGCGTGTCTCGCGGGCGCCGCGTCGCTCTGGGCCGCGGAGAGCATCCGCGCGTGGGCCGCCGACGCGTTCGGCCGCACGTTTGCAGGCGCGCTCGCGAGCGAGGCCGTGCTCGCGCTCGTCTCGTTCGGACCCGCTACCGTCGCGATGGGCGCGCTTTTCAGCCACCTCTGTCGTTCGGCGCACGCCGCGGGCGCGACCTTCGGCCGGGCTTTCGGCGTGAACACGCTCGCGGCGGCCGCGGCGCCCGTGCTCTTCGGTGTCGTCGCGTTGCCCGCGCTCGGAGCGAAGGCGCTCGCCGCGGTCGTCGCGGGCGGGTACCTCGCGCTGGTGCGACGCGGCACCTGGTGGACCAGGGTCGTATTACTGCCCGCCGCGGGCCTGCTCCTGCTCCTCTTCTTCGCGCCGCCGCTCACGTTCATCGACGTGCCGGCGGGCGGCCACGTCGAAAGCTACGCCGAGGGCGTCATGGCCGCGGTGAGCGTCGTCGCCGACGCCGACGGCGTGCGGCGCTTGCGCATCGACGACCGCGAACAAGAGGGCTCGAGCGCGACGCGCTACGTCGACGCGCGCCAGGCGTGGCTGCCGCTGCTCTTGCATCCGAAGCCCGCGCGGGCGCTGTTTCTCGGCCTCGGGACGGGCGTCACGGCCGCGTCGGCCGCCGACGATCCGACGCTCGCGGTCGACGCGGTGGAGCTCTTGCCCGAGGTCATCGCCGCGTCGAAGTATTTCGCGCGCGAGCCGAGCGATTTTGCGCCTCCGCGCCTGCACGCCATCGCGGCCGACGCGCGCCGCTACGTCCACGCGAGCGAGCGTCGCTACGACCTCATCGTCTCCGACAATTTCCATCCCGCGCGGAGCGGCTCGGGCGCGCTCTACACGGTGGAGCACTTCGCGGCCGTGCGCCGCCGTCTCGCGGCCGACGGCGTGTTTTGCCAATGGCTGCCGCTGCACCAGCTCGACCTCGACACGCTGCGCAGCATCGTGCGCTCGTTCGCGAGCGTCTTCCCGCGCGCGTTCGCGCTGCTCGCGAACAACAGCCTCGAAACGCCGGTCATCGGGCTCGTGGGGCGCGAGCACGAGCGCGGGTTCGAGCAGGGGGCGCTCGAGGCGCGGCTCGCCCACGTGGCCCTGCCCCGCGACGTAGCCGAGCTCGGCCTCGACGACGAGCTCGCCGTGCTCGGGAGCTTCGTCGCGGGACCACGGGCGCTCGCGCGGTTTTCGAGCAGCGCCGAGCCGAACACCGACGATCGTCCGGTCGTCGCGTATCGCGCGCCGCGCGTCACGTACGCGCCGGACTCGAGTCCCGCCGAACGGTTGAGCGCGCTGCTCGCCGAGCTCTCGCTCGACCCCGACGAGCTCTTCGACGGCGCGCCGAACGCGGCGTTTCGCGCGCGCGTCGCCGCGTACCTCGAAGCGCGCAATCGCTTCATCGCGAGCGGGCGCGACGTGCACCCGTCGCCGCGCGTCGACGAGATGCTCGCTCAGGTGCGCGAGCCGCTCCTCGCCGTGCTGCGCATCAGTCCCGATTTTCGACCCGCGTACGATCCGCTCTTGTCGATGGCGCGCGCGCTCGCGCGTTCGGACCGCGACGGCGCGCGCACGCTGCTCGCGGAGCTGTCACGCATTCAACCTGCACGCACGGAAGCGTCCCGCTTGCTCGCGTTCATGACCTCCGGACCAGCCGCCTCGAGCGCCGTAAGTCCCTGAATTGTCACGTGATCACCATGAAACTTAATTGAATTTCGGAGCGCTTTTCCGGAATTCGGAGGCGCGCGTGAACTGGCGCCGCGCAGGCCGCAGCGGGCGACCGAAAACGCGCCGTTTCGCGCGTGTGGTGCGCCGGTGCAGCACGGAGCGGCGCTGGCCCGCGTCTTGCTCAAGGGGCCCGCGTCGCACGAGCACGCCCCTTTCAGCTCAGCGCGGAGAACCACCGATGATGCGTACCCATAAGTTGACGATTTTGGCTCTTGGTATGGCGGGCTTCGCCTGCCTCAGCGGTTGCAGCAGTGAAGGCAATGCCGTCAAGCCGACCGCTTCGGACGGTGTCACGGGTCAAGTCAACCTGGCGCTGGGACTTGCGAACGGCACGACGCTCGCGAGCGCGAGTTACGTGGTGACGGGTCCGGGCGGCTTCTCGAAGTCCGGCCCGGTCGACGTGTCGAAGTCGTCGCAGCTGACGACGCTCGTCGGCGGCATCCCCGCCGGCAACGGTTACTCGATCACGCTCTCCGCGACGAGCACCGACGGCTCCACGACCTGCGGCGGTTCGGCGACGTTCAACGTCACGGCGCACCAGACGACGCCCGTGACGGTCTCGGTCGATTGCCGCCAAGCGGCGCGCACCGGCAGCGTGCTGGTGTCCGGGGTGCTCAACATCTGCCCGACCATCGACGGCATCTCGGCGAATCCGGCCGAGGTGGCGGTCGGCGGCACGGTCGCTCTCGCGGCGGCTGCGCACGACAGCGACGCGGGCCCGAGCGCGCTCGCCTACGCGTGGACGGCACCGAACGGCTCGTTCTCGAGCGCGACCGGCGCGAGCACGACGTTCACCTGTGACACCGCGGGTACCACGACGCTCACGCTCAAGGTGAGCGACGGCGATCCGGCGGCTTCCTGCGCCGACACGCAGACGACGACCATCACGTGTTCGGCGGCGGGCCCCACGCCCGGCACCTACGTCGCGGGCGACTTCCACAACCACACGACCTGCTCCGACGGCACCATCTCGATGGAGAAGCTCATCAAGAAGGCGACCGACCGCACGGACACGCCCTGGGGCCTCGACTGGTTCGTCCAGGCCGGCCACGGCGGCAACGGTAACCGCAACTGCACGCTCGTCGAGGACTCGACGCTCGCGACGCCGGCCTACCCGTTCATCGCGGGCAAGGATCCGAACACGACGTGGGACGCCTCCGGTGTCACGCCAAAGGGTGACGTTTCGCTCGCGGGCGACGGCAGCCACAACATGTGGCGCTGGGAATCGATTCAGGAGTTCCAGTACCCGCTCGTCGAGTACTTCAACGCCTACAAGAACCTGCCGCTCTTCATCGGCATCGAGACGGTGGTGCCGGGTCACGAGCACACGTCGATGTCCGTCATCACGGGCCAAATCCCCGCGACGATCGACCCCGCGGCGCTCCCGACCGCCCCGCCCTACGTGGCGAAGGGTAACGCGGACGGTCTCGCGCAGTTCGAGTACTGCTTCGACCGCGGCGACACGGACACGAGCCGCGGCACCACGAACCAGTGGGATTGCTCGGTGACGGGCAGCGCGAACAGCGCGGACCCGAACTGGAACGCGACGGGCCACAAGCTCACGCAGCCGAGCGACAGCACGCACGGCACCGTCGGCCACGCGAAGACGGTCGAAGGTCTCAAGTGGATGAAGCAGTTCCACGAGAACACGAGCTACTACGTGCCGGCGCACCTCGAGCGCGCCGGTCAGTTCAACCCCGCGGGCGACAACGGCTTCAACGTCGAGCATCTCCGCGACTTCAACAACGCCGCGCCGAAGACGGCGTTCGGCTTCGAGACGCAGCCGGGTCACGGCGCTTCGGCCAACCGCGGCGAGTACCAGGTGCTCCGCAACACCATCAACGGCGTGAAGACGGACAGCGTCGGCGGCACGACCTTCGGCGGCACCGGCGTCTACGGCGGCATCGTCGGCGGCGTCTGGGACGCGCTGCTCGGTGAAGGCCGCAACTTCTGGTTCTTCGCGAGCTCGGACTGGCACAACCGCGGCAGCTTCGGTCCGGACGACCGCCGCACGACGCAGGACTTCTTCCCCGGCGAGTACCAGCGCAACTACACGATGGTGCGCAGCAACGGCGCGAAGCCGACGCCCCAGCAAATCGTGGACGGCCTGCGCAGCGGCAACAACTTCGGGACCCAGGGCCAGCTCATCGACCGGCTCGCGTTCGTCGCTTGCAGCGGCACGCCCGCAGCGATCGTGAGCGAGCTCGCGGCGAACGCGGCGACCACGGATCAATCCGTGAGCCGCGCAAACTGCGCGACGATGGGGCAGAAGCTCCCCGTCGCGTCGGGCACCGACATCGTGGTCGCCATCGCCGTGCGCGACCCCGCGGGCGCGAACTTCTCGCCCTACACGTTCGCGAACCCGTCGCTCGCTCAGGTCAACCTGAACGTCCCGATCAACGCGCCCGTCCTCGACCACGTCGATCTCATCGGCGGCGCGGTCACGGGCTATCGCACGCCGGGAACGGCCGGTTACTCCGGCGCGTGGCCGGCGAACACCGACTGGCTCAAGGCGGACGGTACGACGACCGGTCTCACCAACGTGCCGGACGCGGCGAAGAACACGAGCACCGCGGTGCTGAAGACGTTCAACCAGAACGGCTCGACGCCCTGGACGAAGGTCACCTCCCCCGTGGACGGCTCGACGTTCTACGTGATGACGTACACCATCGCGGCGGCCTCGGCGTCGCAGTACGTCCGCGTCCGCGGCACGAACCTGCCGGCGGCGGTGCCGTTCGAGACGGACGCGAGCGGCAACCCGCTCTCGGACGTGTACACGAACGCGAACGACACGACTCGTCTGGCGATCCCCTGCACGGTGACGCACAGCGCGAGCAGCCAGTTCGACGGTTGCCCGGATCACCTGGCGACGGCGACGGGCGCTTCGCCCATCGCGGGTAAGCGCGCGGTCTCGTTCGACGTGGCGGCGTGGTCGGACCTCTGGTTTTACGCGAACCCGATCTACGTCGAGGTCGCAGGCTCGACGCCGGTCGCAGGAGTGCAGTAACCGAAAACCCGTTCCTCGGAACGGTGCGTAACCGGGCGGCGGCCCCGGG
>Ga0265339_10000922_pt1 | contig 22577 bp, 15 predicted proteins | sample 4CB219metaG_FD_202085 | JGI IMG/M metagenome (GOLD analysis project Ga0265339, IMG submission 202085) | Rhizosphere microbial communities from Carex aquatilis grown in University of Washington, Seatle, WA, United States - 4-CB2-19 metaG | ecosystem: Host-associated > Plants > Roots >... | reverse complement strand
AGCGCAAGAATCTCTGACCGCGAGCGCAGCTTTACCGGTCGCTTGTTACAGCGCCGTGATCCGCGGTCTCCTAACGTGATCGCTTCTCCCGCCGTTGCTGCTGGCCTCTGCATTGCACGCGCTTCACATCACCAGGAGGTCCGTGATGCACCAACGCAATAGATTCGATCGCGATAACTTCCGACAGCGCAACGATCAGCGCGGCTACGGTGGCCATGTCGCGCGTCAGCAGCTCGACGATCGTTTCAGCTTACGGCGCGGGCAGCGCGCCACTGAGGACGGAAACGTCAGGGCAGAGGGCGACTACGATAACGACTATGATCCGGGCCGCGAGCACTTCGAAGAGCAGGGGCGCCTGTTCCGTCGCGAGACCGGAGACATGCGCCGCTACGACTCCGACCGTACCAGCGGTTACCACGGCGTCGAGCCCGATCCGCGCCGCTTCTACAGGGGCGATGCGGGCGACGATGACATCGAGGGCCGCTTTCGCGACGGCCGTTCGGCTGCCGGCGTGCGCTACGGCGCGCAGCCCGGCCAACGCGACTACGCTTCCTATGGCGCTCCGCTGCGGCCGGGCGGCGGGCGCAACGAATTCGACCCAGAGCGGGCCGCGCCGCCGCGCCCCGGCGGGCAAAGGCCTGAATGGCCGGACGGCTCCACGGCGATGCCCGGCCGTGGTGCATACTCTGCCCCTCCTCCCGGCGGCGATTTTGGCGGGCGCGGTCCGACCGGATACCGCCGCGACGATGAACGCATCCGCGAGGACATCTGCGACCATCTCACCGAAGACACGCACGTCGACGCATCGCAAATCACCGTGCAGGTGGCGAACGGTGAAGTCACGTTGACCGGAATGGTGACCTCGCGCGATCAAAAGCATCGCGCCGAAGATATTGCCGACGCGGCTCGCGGCGTCTGCGAAGTGCGCAATGAGTTGCGCGTCATGCGGACAGAGGCGTCCCAACGTGTCGTGCACAGCGATGAAAAGGACATGACCGGCGGTCCGCTCGGGCCGTCCGCGTACCAACGCACCGGGCGGAAGGCCTGAACCTGTTCGCCGCGTCCGCAGCCGTAGCCGTCATGCGAGCCTGCTCGTGGGGATTCGTCGCGGTGCGGCCGCGGTCGTCGGCGACACATTCGTCAGCCGGCCCAGCAAGGAAACGCGCAAGGAGACGCGATGGTTGAATCCGGGACGATCTGGCAGGCCGAGGTACGGCATGGTCCGGCGGCAACGCTGCGCGACGGCGACGAGGTTGATGTCGTCGTCGTAGGCGGCGGCATCACGGGCGTGACCGCCGCGTTGTTGATCGCCAGCGAGGGGCGCAGCGTCGCGTTGCTCGAGGCCGATCGACTCGGCTGTGGGACCACCGGCGCGACGTCGGCGCAGGTCACCGCCGTGCCGGACATGGGTTTCCGCGCGTTGCTGCGACGCTGCGGCGTTGAGGCCGGCCGCGACTACCTGGCGCGCTGCAACAGCGCGCTCGAGCTCATGCAATCGCTGGTCGACAGCGATCGTCTGGCTTGTAGCTGGGAGCGTGTGCCGGCCTATTGGTTCAGCGAAAACGCCGCCGGTGCGGGGCGGTTGGAAAACGAAGCCGACGCTGCCGAGCAGCTCGGGCAGGAGTGCCGGCTGCTACCCGAGGCGCCGCTGCCATGGCCCACGGCGGGCGCGCTCGCCGTGCCGCGCCAGGCGCTCTTTCATCCGCTGCGCTACTTACAAGCCCTGGCGCGCGTGGCGCGGCAGCGCGGTGCCCAGATTTTCGAGTCCACGCCGGTACTGGCGTGGAAGGAGGATCGCGACGGCCTTGTCGTGCACACGGCGAACGCACAGTTACGGGCCGGCGCGCTCGTGCTGGCTACGCATACGCCGCTCGGCATCAATCCGGTCCAGACGGAGCTGACACCGATGCAGTCCTACATGTTGGCGGTGGCCGTCACGCAGCCGCTGCCGGCCGCGCTGTTCTGGGATACCGCTGAGCCGTATCACTATCTGCGTCCCTACCAGGAGGGCGGGCGAGCTATGGTGCTGGTCGGCGGGGCCGACCACAAGACCGGACACGAAGCGGCGACCCAGGAGCACTTCACCCAGCTCGCCAGCTATGCGCATCAGCGCCTGCACAGCGCGGCGATTGCGAACTGGTGGTCGGCCCAGTTCTACGATTCCGCAGACGGGCTGCCCTACATCGGACGCTCGCCGCTGACCCGGCACGTCTACCTCGCCACCGGATTCGCCGGCGTCGGTCTGGTGCAAGGCACCATGGCAGCCATGGAAGTGGCGGCCGAATTGCGCGGCGAGGAACGCGACATGCCGTGGAAGGCGACGCGCCTGACATTGGCGGCAGCGCCGCGGCTGGTGTCGGAGGGACTCGACGTGGCGACGCACTGGATCGGCGATCGCCTCAAACCATCCGAACGCGGCTCGGTCGACGATCTCGCGGCCGGAGAGGGCCGCCTGCTGCGTGTCGACGGACAGCGCCGCGCGGTCTATCGCGATGACGCGGGCCGCCTGCATGTCCTGTCGCCGGTCTGCACGCATCTCGGCTGCCTCGTGCACTGGAACGACACCTCTCGTACGTGGGACTGCCCGTGTCACGGCACGCGCTACGCCGCGACTGGCGAGGTGCTGGAGGGGCCGGCCCTCAGTCCGCTGGCGCACGTCGAGACGGCCAGCGGCCCTACTCACGACCGCCTTCCGCCCGTTGCGTCGGATCGCGATGCGCAACGGTTCGATACCGACAAGGGCTGATCGTCGCCCGCTGCGGTCGCGTCGCCGTGTCGCGCGTCCCGCTCCAACCGACAGGAGGATTCATGCACAAGTATTGGTTCGGCTCTGCGCTCGCGCTGGCATTGGTTATCGGCACGCAAGGCACGGCGCTGGGAGCGCCCGATGCGTGGGTGACGACGAAAGTGAAGTTGGCGTTACTGACTGCCGACGGCGTGACCAGCACCAAGATCAACGTCGACACGATCGACGGGCACGTCACGCTGCACGGCACGGTGCCGAGCGCCGACGAAAAGGCGCGTGCCGAACACGTGGCGTCGTCCGTGACAGGCGTCACCCAGGTGCGCGATCTGCTCACCATTAAGCTGCCGCCGGCGGCGCAGCGCGCGGCGGTGGCCGACGCCACGCTGAAAGCCCAGGTGGCCGATGCGCTGAAGCGCGACAAGGCCCTGGCGGACAGCCGCATCGAAGTGGCATCGGTCGATGCCGGCGTCGTGACGCTGAGCGGATCGGCGACGACCATGAGCGATCAGCTGCGCGCCGTCGAGACTGCGCGTGAGGTGCCGGGCGTGGTGCGTGTCACCGACACGATGAGCGGGCCGGAGACCCTGAGCGACGCGGAGATTTGGCAGCGCGGTGCCGCAGCGAAAGGCCACAGCGTGGTGACGTCGGCCTCCGACACCTGGATCACCAGCGCCGTGAAAGTGCGCTTGATCGCCAACGAGGAGACGCCGGCCAATGCCATCAACGTCGACACCGACAATGGCGTCGTGACTCTGTTCGGCATGGTGCCGAGCGAATCGGCGCGCCGGGCGGCAGAGCGCAGCGCGCGCGCCGTCAACGGCGTCAAGGGCGTCACCGACGAGTTGCAAGTCGTCGCGCAGGCGCAGCAGGCCGCCGTCAAGGAGAATGACGACCAGATCAAGGATCGCGTCGAGAAACGCGTCGACGACGATGCCATCGCGCACTCGGATATCGACGTGGCGGTCAGCAAGGGCGTCGTACGCCTGACCGGCAAAGTTCCGAGCGAGGCGGACCGTTTGCAGGCGCTGACACTGGCGCGCGCCACCAGTGGCGTTCGCTCGGTCGTCGACGAGCTGCAGATTTCGAATTGACGCACGCGCGCGCGCGCGGGCCGGCTGTCGCCATCGGCGCTGGCCGGCCCGCGTGCGGCCGCCGCTGCTGCGTATGGTTGAAGTCGCCACGTACCGCGTGCAGCTGCACGCGGAGTTCGATTTTGCGGCGGCTGGCGCAGTCGCGCAGTACCTTGCCGATCTCGGAATCTCGCACCTCTACACCTCGCCCTGCACCGCGGCGCGGCTCGGCAGCCGGCATGGCTACGATGTCGTCGACCCGACGCTCGCAAGCCCGGAGCTGGGCGGGGAAGAGGGGTTCGGGCGGCTCAGCCAGGCGCTGCGCGCCGCCGGGCTCGATCTCATGGTCGATATCGTGCCCAACCATATGGCGCTCGATGCCGACAATCCGTGGTGGTCGGACGTCCTCGAATTCGGCCGCGCGAGCCCGTTCGCCGCCTTCTTCGATATCGATTGGAGTGCCATCGGCGCCGGCGGGCAAGTGGTGCTGCCACTCCTCGGCGAGCGCTACTGGCGGGCGCTGTGCAACGGCGATCTATTGCTGCAACTCGACGGCGGCCGCGTGCTGCTGCACAGCGGCGGCATGTCGCTGCCGTTGGCGCCGGACTCGCTCGTTGAGCTGTGGGGCAGCGTCGCGCGCCGCGCGTCGGCGTCGCAGCCCTTGGCTCAGCTCGTCGAGCATCTGGCGCGCGTGGCCGTCGCCGGCCGAGCGGATTGCGCCGCCTGGCGCGCCGCCGCCCAAATCGCGGCGCGACTGTTCGCGGCGGATGCGACGCCGCGGGTCGCGCTGCAAGCCGAAATCGCCGCGATCAACGCCGCGCCGTTACGCCTCGACGCGCTCTTACAGCGGCAACACTATCGCGTCGCCTATTGGCGCGCCGCGCAGGCCGAGCTTGCCTATCGACGTTTCTTCGACGTCGACAGCTTGATCGGCTTGCGCGTCGAGAACCCGGCGACCTTTGCGGCGACGCATGCGCTGGTGCTCGACTGGGTGCGCAGCGGGCTCGTGCAGGGCCTGCGTGTGGACCACCCCGACGGCTTGCGCGATCCGGCGGCCTATCTGCGCGAGCTGCGCCGCCACGCGCCGCACGCCTACATCGTCGTGGAGAAGATCCTCACTCCGGGTGAGGTGTTGCGCGACGATTGGCCGGTGCAGGGAACCACCGGCTATGACTTCTTGGCGCGCGTCAACGGGCTGTTCGTCGACCCGCGCGGCGCCCCGGCCTTGGACGCGGTGTGTTGCGAGATGACGGGTGCCGCGTACGATTTTGCGGCGATCATGCCCGCCGCCAAGCGCGAGGTTTTGTTCGGCTCACTGCGCGCCGACGTGCACCGCCTGGTGCCCCGGCTGCGTGAGGTGTGTGCGCGCCACCCGCAGGTGCGCGATTTCGCCGCCGGCGAGCTGCGCGACGCGTTGTGCGAGGTCATCGCGGCTCTGCCGATCTACCGCACCTATGGAAACTCCGCGGGCGGCCCACCGGCCGGAGCCGACCGCTCCGCCCTCGAGACCGGCTTCGCCGCCGTGCGGGCGGCACGGCCCGACCTCGATTCCTTGTTGTTGGATTTCCTCTCCGCGCTGCTGGGCTTCGGGCTCGACGGCGACGCGGAGCACGAGCTCGCGCTGCGCGTGCAGCAGTTGAGTGGGCCGGCGATGGCCAAAGGTGTCGAGGACACCGCCTTCTATCGGCACCATCGGTTGGTCTCGCTCAACGAAGTCGGCGGCGACCCGCGCTGCTTCGGCGTCACCGCGCAGGCCTTCCACGCCGCGAACCTGCGTGCGCAGCAGCGCTGGCCGCGCAGTCTGCTGGCCACGGCGACGCACGATACGAAACGCGGCGAAGACGTGCGCGCACGGCTCAACCTGCTGTCGGAGATGCCCGAACAATGGGGGCGTGCGCTGCGGCGCTGGTCGGCGCACAACGCGCCCTTCTGGCGTGACGTCGCGCCCGACCGCGACATGGAGCTGCTGTTCTATCAGACCCTGATCGGCGCCTGGCCGATCGATGCCGATCGGCTCTGGACGTACATGGAGAAGGCGGCGCGCGAGGCGAAGCAGCGCACCGCTTGGCTCGATCCGCACGTGGCGTACGAGGCCGCGCTACAGGCGTTCGTGCGCGCGACGTGCGCCGATGCGGCCTTCATGGAAGATGTGCGGCAATTCGTCGCGCCGCTCATTGCGCCGGGGCGCATCAACGGCCTGGCACAAACGCTCTGCAAGCTGACGGCGCCCGGCGTGCCCGATTTCTACCAGGGCTGCGAACTCTGGGACCTCTCACTGGTCGATCCCGACAATCGTCGACCAGTCGACTACGCGTTGCGACGCGAGCTGCTCGCCGACATCGAGAACGCCACGCCGGAGGCGGTGCTGGCGCGCCCCGACGACGGTCGGCCGAAATTGTGGACGATCCGCCGCGCGCTGGCGCTACGCCGTCGCCACGCCGAAAGTTTTGGCCCCGAAGGCGACTATCTGCCCTTGTTCGCCCGCGGCGAGCGTAGCGAGCATTGCGTCGCGTTTGCGCGCGGCGGTCGTGTCGTGACGATTGTGCCTCGTCTGATCATCGGCTTGCGCGGCGATTGGGGCGATACGTTCCTGGAGCTGCCCTTCAGCGCGTGGCGCAACGGGCTGACCGGTGAGGTGGGTTACCAGCGCCAGGTCGCGTTGCGCGAGGTGACGCTGCGCTTCCCCATCGCACTGCTCGAGGCGCTGGACGAGCCCGCGCGCTGACGACCGCGGCGCCGGGGGCTCTGTAAGGCTTGCAGTCCGCCAAGCACTTTCCGCCGCTCTTCACCGCTTGCGTCGCCGCCCACGGTGGGCTGCAAAAGCGTCGCACCAGTGGCCCATTTCTTTCATCCATAGTGGGTCTTCTATGTTGGCATCGCCGCACAGGCTCGCTGCGGCACAGCGATACCTCATCGCCCTCGCCGCAGTCATGGCGGCGGCGGCCGTGCGAGTGTTCGTCGAGGGCGACTGGGTGCGCGTCCCGCCCTTGTCCTATTTCACTGGCGTTGCCGTGGCGGCCTGGTTTGGCGGCATCGGCCCGGCCGTACTCGCGGTGGTGGCCAGCGCCTACGCGATGGCGTTGATCGGGCGCGCGCCCCTGTTGGCCGACGCGCCACAGGCGTTCGGCCTGCTGCTGCTCGCCGCGACCGGTGCGGCGCTGGCGGCGATCGCCAACGCGGTGCGCGCGGCGCGTCAGCGTGCCGACGCCCACGCCGCGGCGGCGCTGCGCCGCGGCGCCGAGCTGGAACAGCAGATGGAGAATCGTACGCGCGCCGAGCAAGCGCTGCACGATCAGTATCAGCTCATGCAGGGCATCGCCGACAACGCCACGGCGGCGTTGTGCATGACGGATGCGGCGGGGCGCTGCACCTACATCAATCCAGCCGCGCAGGAACTGCTGGGCTATTCGTTCCTGCAGCTGCGCGGCCGCGCGCTACACGACGTGCTGCACACCGAGCACGACGCCGGCGAGCCGCCGTGCCCGCTCGGCAGCGGCGCGCCGCATCGAGCGCTGCGCGCGCACGCCGATACCATTCGACGCGCCGACGGCATGTCGATCCCCGTGCTCTGCGCAATGACGCCGATTCGCCGCGACGGTGAGAGCGTCGGCAGCGTCGTCGAGCTGCGCGATATCTCGGCGGAACGGCGCGCCGCACAGGATCGCGAAGCCCTGCTCGCCGTCACCGAGCAGGCACGCGTCAATGCGGAAGCGGCCAGCCAAGCCAAGGACGAGTTCCTCGCAATCTTGTCGCACGAGCTGCGCTCGCCGCTGCAGGCGATGGTCGGCTGGTTGGCGGCGTTGCGCATGCACCCGGACGATTCGGCGACGATCGGGCGGGCCGTCGAGGCGCTCGACCGCAGCCTGCGTCTGCAAGGCGATTTGGTGAACGACCTGCTCGACGTCTCGCGCATCATCTCCGGCAAGCTGACCTTGGAGCGCACCTGGGTCGACCTAGCGCTCATCGCCGCCGCGGGCACCGACTTGGCGCGTCCAGCTGCGGCGGCCAAGTCACTCGATCTGCACTTTGTCCCCCCCGTGGACGCCGTGCCGCTCCTTGGCGATCCGGGTCGCCTGCAGCAGATGATCGGCAATCTCCTCAGCAATGCCATCAAGTTCACGCCGGCAGGGGGTCGCGTCGACGTGCGCGTCGGCGCCGCCGGCGACATCGCGCAGGTGACGGTGACCGACACCGGCGAAGGCATCGCCGCAGACGTACTGCCGCACATCTTCGAGCGCTTTCGTCAGGCAGACAGTCGCTCGACGCGGGCGCACGGCGGCCTCGGGCTCGGCCTCGCCATCGTGCGCCATCTTGCCGAAGCGCATGGCGGTACGGTCGATGCGACCAGCCCCGGGCTGGCTGGCGGCAGTTGTTTTCGCATCGAGCTGCCGCTCGCCGCGGGGGCGCGCCCCGAGGCTCCGTCGTCCGGCGACGCCAGCGTTTCCGATCTCGCCGGATTGCGCATTTTGCTGGTCGACGATGATGGCGACAGCGCCGAAGCCCTGGCGTTGGCGCTCAGCGACTATGATGCGCGCGTCGCAGTCGCCACCTCGGCGGCGCATGCGCTGGCGCGGCTGGCGAGCGAGCGCTTCGACGTGTTGGTGAGCGACGTCGGCATGCCGGGCGAGAGCGGCCTGAGCCTGATACGATCAATCCGCGCGCGCGAAGTTAGCGACGGCTACCGGTTGCCGGCCATCGCACTGACAGGCTTTGCCAGCGTCGAAGATCATGCACATGCGCTCGCCGCCGGGTTCGATGCCCATTTGGCGAAGCCGGTCGACGTCGCTACCCTGCTCGCGCGCCTGCAGCGACTCGCCCCTTCGCGCGACGGTGCCGCGGCCGGCCCCACCCAGGTAAGCGAGTAAAATCTGCTGGTGGAGCGGGACTGAAATACGCGCGCGCCGCGGGGCAGGTCGTGATTCGTACGCCCACGATCGCCCCCGGGACTGGCGCGGCTCTTGCGCCGCCTGCCGGCGTAGGAGGGCATGACGATGCAATTGAAAAGTCTTCTTCTGGCCGTTCTGTTGGCGGCCGCCGTGACTTTGGGCAGCGCGCAAAGCGCGAATGCGCAAGCGGATGTACCGCAGGCGCAGCAGAACGTCGCGCCGTTGCCACATGACGGCGCTGCACCACCGGCCGTCGTTCCGAGGCTGCTCAACGATCAGCAGCCGGCGGTCAACGACGGCGGGCCGCGTCCGGCGCCCGCGCCACCGGTGCCGCGACCCATGGCGTATGTCATCTTGTTCGGATTGCTGCTCTTCGGGGCCGCGATCGGCCTCTTCGCTCTGATCAAGATTCGCAATTGGGATCGCAGTAGACCGAGCGAGCACGAGGCGGAATCCGCCCCGGTCGCGTCGCGCCCGACCTACGAGAAGCGGCTCGCGCCGCAACAACGCGTGTAAGCGCTACGCGCGGCCGCAACCGTGCGCAGGACTTACGGGTAGGTTTGCGCGCCTCAAGCTACACACGGCTCGCGCCATCGTCGGTGTCGAAAGCACCGACGATGGCGTCGCAATTGCTCAGAGGTCGGCCATGAAAATAGGTATTTGTCAGCCCCCCGCACCTCGTTCGAGAAGGAGCTCGCGTGACACGTCAACGCATCACGGCGGAAGCATGCCGGCGTTGCCCGGGCCACGCGACGTGCTCCTCAACGACCTACTGCAGCGAATGCGCTGAATGGATGTGTGAGGGCTGCCGGCAGGAATGCTCCTCCGGCCAGCGACCGCACGGCGCTGAAGGCGTCGTCTGGGCCGACGCGCCATCGGTTCATTGACGCAGCAGGCGCTTCGACTCGCGCCGCGTCGTCAGTGGGAATCTGCGGCACTAGACTTAGATCAGATTCGCGCCATCGACAGCGTGAGACCATCGACAGCGTGAGACCATTGTCTGGCGCGGCTTTACCCGCCGATTCGCGTTGATAAGCAGTCGCGATAGGCTGTCAGGCGACTTGGCTGCTGGCCCTCTACGGACCGGATTCGTCAGCTGATCAGCGACAGCGCAGCGGCCCCGTTCGCGTTCGGCGCGGCGAGAATGGCAGAACCCGCGCGGCGCCTTTCCCGCGTTCATGTGCATGCTGCAGGGACGGATCGGGAAGTTTGCACTAGCCGCCCTGGTTCGCACGAGCGCTTCCGCACTTGGAGTTGTGCCTCTGCTTGGCACGTTTCCGGCTTCCTCCCGGCCATCTGCAAGGAGGAACAGACTATGCGTTACGACGACCGACACTCAGCTCGGGCGCGCTATGCAGAGGACGAAAGCCGCGCTGCGTTGCCGCCAAGGACTCAGGGCTTTGCGCGCTGGTGGGACGTTCAGGATTGCGTCAGCCAAGCTGCCGCACCGCGCCACGCGCACGGCCGCTACGATCGAACCGGCGAGCGGCGCTATGCCGCCGGCCTGCGCGACTTCGAGCGCGACCGCAGCGGCTGGGAGCTCGACGGCGGCCGCGTGCCCTCCGGCCAACTGCAGCCTACCTATCGCGGACGCGGGCCTGCCAATTACCGGCGCTCGGATGAGCGTCTGCGCGACGATGTCTGCGAACGGCTGACCGACGCCGCCGATGTCGACGCGACGGATATCGACGTTGAGGTCGAGGAAGGCGTCGTGCTGTTGTCCGGCCGTATCGACAGTCGGCGCGCCAAGCGTCGCGCCGAGGACATCGCCGCCGATGCCAACGGCGTCGACGATGTGATCAATCGCCTGACGGTGGCCGACCCCAGCGCGGACACCGAAACGGTCGGGTGTTGAACCATGATGTCCGCTCACATTTCACCAGGCGAGTCTGAGCGGCGGCCAGCGTCGCGGCGTATTGCCGATATGCTGTTGCTGGTGATTGCCTCCGGCCCGGTTTGGCTACTGTCGCCGCTGTCGGCCGCACGGGCGCAGCCGACGACGGCCGACCCGTCACCGTTGGCGGCTGGCGCAGCGATTGCCGCAGTGGCCGTGCTTCTCACGGCGTTCGTCGGTTTGTTGTTCTTCGTCATGTGGCGTGAGCGCCGCGCGACACGGCTGCGCCGGAAGTTGAGCGCAGCCCGCAGTGCGTGACGAAGCCGCTCCGGCGCGAATGCCAGCGCGGCTTTCGACATTATCGCCCCTCGCCCGCCGCGGGCGTTCAGCGTCTAGTACCCGACGGACTGCCTGACAGGCGATTTGGCGACTTTCCCCGGCAATCGGGCTGCGGGCGCGGCGAAAAGGGATCGTGCACAGCCGCGAATAGCGTCGAGGCTCGTCAGACAGCTGCCAGTGCCGGGACGGGTGTGGGGATCGGCATCACGTCGCGGCCGTCCGCCGCCAGACGATAGTAGGCATCGAACCACGGTGCGGCGCGCGGTCGCCGCCAGGCGATCAGACGCCAGAGGCGTTTCGAAGCGGCTTCTTCCCACACCGCCCATGCTCGGGTGTGCTCATCAGATAGGCGAACGAGCATGTCCGGGACCGCCTCGCAGCGCGCGAAGTCGAGCTCGCCGAGCAGGCGATCGAGTGTGTCGAGGCGGTAGCCCTGCAGGTAGGGGAAGCCGAGGAGGTTGTTCCACGCCAAGGCGATCAGCAGTGGAGCGCGCAGGCGATGATCGAGGCGGTGCAGCGCGTGCGCCGCAGCGCGAAAGACGGCGCCGTTCGGCACGCGGACGACCAGCAACCCGTCGCGCTTGAGCCAGCGCCGCGCCGCGCGCAGCGCAGGGCGCGGATCCGGCAGCTGATCGAAGGTGTTCCAGATGGCGACGCAGTCGACGCTGCGCGGGTCGATGGCGGCCTCGTCGGCGGTGTTCCGCTGTACCTCGAGCCCTTGTGCGCGACAGAAAGCCGTCACCTCTTCTCCCGGATCGATGCCGACGGCAGCCCAGCCCTGCTCGCGCGCCGCGGCGAGAAAGCCGCCGACGAAACTGCCTATTTCGACGATCTGGGGCTGCGGAGTGCCAGCGAGGACGCGCGCCAGTCGCGCAACTTTGCCGCGAAACAGCTGACGCTGCGCGGCGAAGAGCGAGGCCAACCGGTCACCGCCGTACGAGTCGCCGGCGTATTCTGCTCGCACCGCCGCGTTGCGGCGGCGCAGATTGCGAAACAACTGACCGCAGCTGCAGCACGCGGCGACGGCCGGTGTCTCGTCGTGAGTGAATTCGGCGCGCTCCGCCAGCGCATCGGCATCGGCGACTCGCAGGCGATGGCGATGAAAGCGGCGCAGAAAGGCGAGCTGCGCGGCGATTTCTGCTCCCGTACAGACGACGGTACAGGCGCGCCCGCCGCACACGATGCACGGCACGGCTGCAGGCTCGGGCATCTCGTCGGCGGGTACGGCCACGGTCGACAGCATAGCCGCGGCGCGGCGATGCGGAAGTCGACCCGGCAATTTTCGACGCCGCGAAAGCTTTCCCGGCGTGCTGCGCCCGCGGTTACAAACATTCGGATGCACGACGCGACCGCGCGACCAGGGACAATTCGAGCCTGTATGGCGCGCACTTTGCACCCACCGACGGCATGCAGTGCTCGCCGCCAACTCGCCGCTTGCGCATCGCGCAAGTGGCGCCGCTCTACGAGCGCGTGCCGCCGCGCCTGTACGGCGGTACCGAGCGGGTGGTCTCGTATCTGACCGAGGCTCTGGTCCGGCTCGGGCATGATGTGACGCTGTTTGCTAGCGCCGATTCGATTACCAGCGCGCGCTTGGTGCCGCAGTCCAGCGGAGCATTGCGCTTCGATCCGTGGTGCGAAGACGCTTTGGCGCACCACGTGCGCATGCTGGGGCAGGTTTACCGACGGGCGGCCGAATTCGATCTCATCCACTGCCACACCGACTACCTTGGCTTGCCGCTGGCTTCGCTGGTGTCCACGCCGACTGTCCTCACGCTGCATGGTCGGCTCGACGTCGCGGATCTCGCGCCGCTGTATGCGCAACATCCGGAAACGCCGTTGGTGTCGATCAGCGATGCGCAGCGCGCGCCGCTGCGCGCCGCGAGCTGGCTCGCCACCGTGTATCACGGCGTGCCGCCGTCGCTGTTCGACTACGCGCCGACCCGGCGCGGCGACTATCTGCTCTTTCTCGGTCGCATCTCGCCCGAGAAGGGCCCGGAGACGGCAATCCGCGTCGCCAAGCGGGCCGGCGTGCCGTTGCGCATCGCGGCGAAAATCGATCCTGTCGACCGCCATTACTTCGCCGAGCACGTGCGCCCGCTGCTCGACCCTCCGCTGATCGAGTTCGTCGGCGAAGTGGATGAACGGCGCAAGCGCGACTTGCTCGGCGGGGCGCGCGCGCTGCTGTTTCCGATCGACTGGCCCGAGCCCTTCGGCCTGGTAATGATCGAGGCACTGGCTTCCGGCACGCCGGTGATCGCCAGACCGCGCGGCTCGGTGCCGGAGATTCTCGAGCACGGTGTCACGGGCTTGGTGGCCGAGGACGACGATGCGCTGGTCGACGCGGTGAAGCAGGTCGGCGACCTGGACCGCGCCGCGTGCCGAGCGGCCTACGAGCGACGCTTCACAGACTCGGCGATGGCGGCCCGCTATGCGGCGGTGTACGCGGCGATCCGGGCCGAGCGTGCGCGTGCCGCCGGGCGCACTAGTTCGCCGCTGGGGGTCGGTCGCAGCATGCCGTACGAGCGGCCGCTCGTTCATCGATGACGGAGTTGCTGGCTGCGGAGCGGATTCGTATCGGCAACGAGTACTACCTGCTCGCCGGCGCCGTACCGATCCGCGGGCGCCAATTGGTGCTCAACCACGGCGACAGCTTCGTGGTGCTGAACGAGCTTGGCGATTGCCCCCTGACCGCGCACGAACCATTCGGCCTGTTCTGCGCCGGCACCCGCTTCCTCGATCGCTTCGAGCTGCGTATCAATGGCGGCTTCCCGCAGCTGCTCAGCGCCGGGCTGACCGACGACAACAGCGAGCAGGTGTCGTATGTCACCAATGCCGACGAGCAGCGCGGCGACGAGTTGATCGCGCAGCGTGGCAGCCTCGCAGTCGAGCGGCGCAACGTGCTGGAGGACGGCACGCTGTTCGAGTCGCTGCACATTCGCAACTACGCCGCGGCGCCCTTTCGGCTGACGCTGACGCTGCTGTTCAGCGCCGACTTCGCCGATATTTTCGAGCTGCGCGGCATGAAGCGCGCGGCGCATGGCGCGTTGCGCCCGGCGGACGTGAAGCGCGACGCGGTTCACTTTTCATATCGCGGTCTCGACGGCGTCGAGCGCCAGGCAACGCTGCGCTTTCAGCCGGCCGACGCGTGGCAGCTGCAAGCGGAGTCCGCTTCGCTGGCATACACGCTGCCTGCGGGCGGCGAGGCGCGCGCCACCATCGCAGTGCAGTGCCGCGTGGCGGGGCGCGACCGTCGCGTCCGATGCGATGACGCGGCCACCGCGTTGGCGCGTGTCCGCGCGGAGCGCGAGTCGACTGCTGCGCAGTTTCCGCGCCTCGTGTCGAGCAACGCGGCATTCGACGAATGGCTCGATGCCTCGCGGCGAGACATCGCGCTCTTGCACGCGAATTTGCCGGCCGGCGGCTACATCTACGCGGGCATTCCCTGGTTCGCGACGGTCTTCGGACGCGACGGTTTGCTGACGGCATTCGAGACGCTGGCCTTCGCGCCGGCGCTGGCGGCCGGCACGCTGCGCGTGCTGGCCGCGACGCAGGGGACGGCGCAGCATGCGGCGCGCGACGAGGCGCCGGGCAAGATCGTGCACGAGCTGCGCAGCGGCGAGATGGCGTCGACCGGTGAGATTCCGTTCGGCCGCTACTACGGCAGCGTCGATGCGACGCCGCTGTTCGCCGCTCTGCTGGCCGCGTATGCCGAGCGCAGCGGCGACCTCGCCCTGGTGCGCGAGCTATGGCCGGCGGCGACGGCAGCCATGCAGTGGATCGCCAGCAGTTCCGATGCGCGCGGCTACCTGAGCTACGAGCGCCGCAGCGGCAATGGGTTGGTCAATCAAGGATGGAAGGACTCACACGACTCGATCTCGCACGCCGACGGCAGGCTGGCGCCGCCGCCGATCGCGTTGTGCGAGGTCCAGGCCTATGTCTACGCCGCGCTGCGCGGCATGGCAGGCCTGGCCAGACAGCTCGGCGACAGCGCCAGATCGGTGCAGTGGGAGCACGATGCGCAGGCATTGCAGGAGCGCTTCGAGCGCGACTTCTGGCTCGACGGCGAGGGCACGTACGCGCTGGCGCTCGATGGAGACGGACGTCCCTGCGCGGTGGTCGCCTCCAACGCGGGGCATTGCCTGCTCGGCGGCATTGCAGCGCCGGCGCGCGCGTTGCGCGTCGCCGAACGACTCATGCAAGCCGATTGCTTTTCCGGCTGGGGCATTCGCACGCTGGCCAGCAGCGCGCGCCGCTACAACCCGATGAGCTATCACAACGGCTCGGTGTGGCCGCACGACAACGCGCTGATTGCCGCCGGCTTCGCGCGCTACGGCCTGACGGGGCGCGCCGCGGAAATTCTTTCGGCGCTGTTCGACGTCAGCTGCGACCTCGAAGGGCGCCGCCTGCCCGAGCTGTTCTGCGGCTTTGCGCGCGGCCCCGGCGATCAACCCGTCGCCTATCCGGTCGCCTGTCGGCCCCAGGCGTGGGCGGCGGCAAGCGTCTTCCTGTGCCTGCAGTCGATGCTCGGTCTGTCGATCGATGCCTCGCGGCGCCGCGTGCGCTTCACACGCAGCGCGCTGCCGGCGTGGCTCGACGCGTTGGAGCTGTACGGGCTGCGCATCGGTGACGCCGAGCTCGACCTGCGCGTCGTGCGCGGCCGGCGCAGCGCGGCTCTCGAAGTCATCGAGAAGCGCGGCGACCTGGACGTGATGGTGCGCAAGTAAGATGAAGCGCTGCAATATGCACCCTGTAATTCGTAGAAAGAGCCCGCTACCGCGCCATGCCGCAGCGCCGTGGAGTGCTGTGTTCCGTACGGCGATGGTTGGCAGGCGCTTTGCAAAACCAGCCGTCATGATTCGCCGCGTGCTTCCGCCACCCCACCGGCGTGAGGCAGGGCCCGCCCAGGCTTGCGGCTGGATCATTCGCTTCTCCCACTGAAGGGGCCGCCCGCGCCACCCACGCGGGCGGCCCCTCCCCCCAATTGGCGCCCGGAGGCGCTATGCGCTACCTGGCGTTGGCCTGCGACTACGACGGCACGGTCGCTCACGACGGCCTGATGGATTCGCCGACGCGCGCTGCGCTGCGGCGACTGCGCGACAGCGGTCGGCGCGTTGTGCTGGTCACCGGTCGCCAGCTCGACGAACTGCGCGTCGTCTGCGACGAGCTCTCGTTGTTCGATCGCGTCGTCGCGGAAAACGGCGCGCTGCTCTTCGATCCGTCGAGCGGCGCCGAGACGGTGCTCGCCGCTCCCGCTTCCGCTGCGCTGGTGCATGCGCTGCGCGCCCGGCACGTCGAACCGGTAGCCGTCGGCCGCTGCATCGTCGCCACGTGGGAACCGCATGAAACCGCTGTCTTGCAAGCGATTCGCGACCTTGGCCTGGAACTACAGGTTACGTTCAACAAAGGCGCCGTCATGGTGCTGCCGTCGGGCGTCAACAAAGCGAGCGGTCTGACCGCCGTGCTGGCGGAGCTCGGGCTCTCACCGCACAACGCTGTCGGCGTCGGCGATGCCGAGAACGACCATGCCTTTTTGAGCCTCTGCGAATGCTCGGTCGCGGTCGCCAACGCCTTGCCGGCACTGCAGGAGCGTGCCGACTGGGTGACGCAGTCGCCGCGCGGCGCCGGCGTCGCCGAGCTGATCGAGGCATTGCTGGCCGACGATCTCGCATCGCTGGCGCCGCGCCTGACGCGCCATCATCTCTTGCTCGGCATGCGCGGCCCCGACGACGCCGTGCATCTCCCGCCCGTCGGCGTCACCGCGCTGCTCGCCGGCGCGTCGGGCAGCGGTAAGTCGACGCTGGCCGGCAGTTTCGTCGAACGCCTTGCCGCACAGGCCTACCAGTTCTGCCTCGTCGATCCGCAGGGCGAATTCGCAGGTCTGGCAGGGGCCGTGCTGCTGGGCGACCGCGACCGGCACGCGAGTCTCGACGAAGTCGTCGATCTGCTGGCCAAGCCGCAACAAAACGTCGTGGTCAATTTGCGCAGCCTGCCGGGGGACGAACGGCCGCGCGTCTTTGCTGCGCTGCTGCCGCGTCTGCAGGAGTTGCGCGCCCGTACCGGGCGTCCGCACTGGATCATAGTCAACCAGGCGCACGATGTCTTGCCGAGCGATTGGGATGCGGCGTCGTCGTCGCCGCAGATGCCGGCCAGCGTCCTCTTGATCACGGCTGATCCACGGCGGCTCGCGCCGGCCGTGTTGGGCACGGTCGATACCGCGGTGGTGTTGGGCCCGGCGCCGCATCACGTGCTAGCAGCGATACCGGCCGTCGATGCGGCGCAGCTCGCCGGTCCCGAACCGCTGCTCGAAGCGGGCGAAGCCATCGGCTGGTCGCGTCACCTGGGCGCGGCACCATTCCGATTCAAGGTCGTTGCTGGCGATGCCGACCGGCGCCACCCGCCGCGCCCGTCGGCCGAAGACGGCCTCGATGCAGGACGCAGCTTTTATTTTCGCGGCCCGCGGCAACGGCTCAACCTGCGTGCGCAGAGTCTGGCGCTGTTCAATCAACTTGCAGACGGCGTCGACGATGAGACCTGGCTGTTTCATCTCCGGCGTGGCGACTACTCGCGATGGATGCGCGCAGAGATCAAAGACGAAGCGCTCGCCGCAGAGATCGCAGGCATCGAAGAGAGCCCGCGCGCGGCCCCGGCGGACAGCCGCGCCGCGGTGCGGGCAGCCATCGAGCGCCGCGGCGCCAAGTCGGTATGAGCGATCTTGCGCAGGACGAGCGCCGTCTGAGGAAACTTACACAATGCGCCGGAGCGGCGGGGCGCTCGCAGGGTGCCGTTGTGGTTGGAGCGCCGGCGGCGCGGCGCTTGCTGTAGAAACGAAGCATGGCTCAAGCCGCGATAGGCAGCCGGCGCCGCGTCTTGCCGGGACGCGTGCTGTTTGGGAGCAAGACATCGCGCCTCGCGCTGCTGCTGTTGCTGCTGGTTGGTGCCGCGATCCTGATCGCCCCATGGTTCGAAGAACCGCTGCGCCGCGAGATGGAGGCGCGTCTCAATCGCGAGCTCACCGGCTATACGGTGGCGTTGCCGCGCCTGGACATCCATCCGCTCTCCGCGTCTCTCACCTTGGGCGACCTCTCGGTCCGCCAGGACGCGCACCCGAAGCCGCCCGTGCTGGAAGTGCGCGCACTGCATGCCGGTGTGCATTGGCGCGCCCTCCTGTCGCTGCGTCTGGTGGCCGACTTCGTCTTCGACGAGCCGCGCGTGCACGTCGACCTGCGCCAGCTCAGCGCCGAAGCGAATGACAACGTCGCGGTGCAGGACAAGGGATGGCAGGCGGCGTTGGAATCGATCTATCCGCTCAAGATCAACGAGCTCAACGTGCGCGACGGCACGCTCACCTATATCGATGATGCGGGTCAGCCGTTGGCGGTCACGCAGCTGGCACTATTGGCGACCAACATTCGCAACATTCGCTCGCCGAATGACACCTTCCCGTCGCCGCTCCACCTCGACGCCAAGGTGTTGGAAGGCGGCAGCCTGCGACTCGACGGGGCGGCGAACTTTCTCGCCGAGCCGCAGCCGAACGTGCGGGCGGAGATCGAGTTGAAGGGCATTCCGCTGAAGCGATTGGCGCCGGTGGCGCAGGACGCGAATCTGCATATCTCCGGTGGCACCCTCTCGGCGTTGGGCCAGGTGGAGTCGACCGACAAACACCGCTCGGCGCGCTTGGCACGCGCCGAGATCGACAACATCGCGGTGGATTACGTCCACAGTGCGCCGACCGCGGCGGCCGAAGCGCGGCGAGCCGCTCTGGTGAGTGACACGGCTGCTGACATTGCCAAACAGCCGGATATGACGGTCGACATCGACCAGCTGCGCATCAAGAATGGATCGCTCGGCTACGTCGACCAGTCGGCAAAACCGCCGTTCCGCGTCTTCCTCGACAAGTCGCAGATCGAAGTGCGGGATATTTCAACTCGGCCCAACGCGCCGCGCGGCCGCGTCATGGCGAGCGGACAGTTGATGGGTGCCGGTCCGAGCAGCGCCTGGATCTCGTTCATGCCGCGCCAGCACGACCCGGTGCTCGATCTCGCCGTGCAAATCGAGAAGACGCCGCTGAAGTCGCTCAACGACGTCTTGCAGGCGGAAGGCAATTTCGACGTCACGGCCGGCGAGTTCGCTTTCTATTCCGAGTTGCACGTCGCCGATGGCGCGATCAACGGCTACGTCAAGCCGCTGTTCACCGACATCGACGTCTACAATCGCGCGCAGGACAAGCACGATCCGCTGCTCCACCAAGTCTATGAGGGCATGGTGGGCGGCCTGGCGACCCTGCTGGAGAACCGCAGCGATGCGGTCGCGACGCAGGCCACCGTGCGCGGCAGCACCGAGTCGCCGACGCTGAGCACATGGCAGGTGTTTCTCAACTTGGTTCGCAATGCCTTCTTCAAGGCTATTTTGCCTGGCTTCAATCACGCCCGCGGCGAGGATTCGGCCCCTCCAGCACCGTAGGGGCGAAGGGTTGGAAGCGGTCTGTAAGCTCAGCGGGCGGCACGTAAGTCCTGCCTTCCGACGAGATTTCGGCGCGACATGAAACGCGCGGGGTCGGTGGCTCACTGCGGCACCGAAATTGATTTGTCGTCCAGTCGCGACCGCTCCCTGCGGCGCGACCGTCTGTGCGGTCAAACCCTGGAGGAGCTCATGCAGACCAAAGCGGACGACCGTCGACGACGTCGGGTGTTTGCCGAATGGGCATTCGCAGTGGTGGCTCTCGTGCTGATGGTCACGGCGGCACAGGCGCAAGACGATAGCTACATCCGCGGCTATGCGGCTGCGGTCCTGCAGCGCGATTTCGCGGTACCGCCCGCTGCGGTGTCGGTGCAGAACGGCGCGATCACCGTACGTGCCGATCTGTCTGACACCGATCAGCAGCGTCTCACCACCGCGATGCGGGCCATCGACGGAGTCGTGCGGGTCGACATCGTGCCGAAGGAATCGCCCAAGGGCGGCTGGACGTTCCTGCCGCGCCGCGAGCTCTTCGCTTCCCTGATCGCCGATCCGCGTTGGCCGCACTTTGCTGCTGCGTATCAGTACTACATCGACAACAAGCAACTCTCGAGCGTCGCGGCGGTGAGCTTCGGCGAATCCTTTCCGCTTGTGCAATACGATCTCGGCGACGCCGGCGCGCTACAGCTCGGCTTGCAAGCCAGCGTCTTCGCCATTTTCGATCTCGCCTCTGCCTCATTCGATCTGGTCAATGCCGACTATTTCGTCGCCGTGCCGCTCAGCTACGCCACGGGCAACTGGTCGGTGATGGGGCGCGTCCTGCATCAGAGCTCGCACCTTGGCGACGAGTTCCTCCTGACGCACGACATCAACCGCGTGAACCTCAGCTACGAAGCGATCGATCTCCTGGTTTCTTACGAGAGCGACATCGGCCTGCGACCGTACGGCGGCGTCAGCTATATCTTCGACGCAGATCCGTCCGACCTCGGGCGCTGGAGCTTGCAGGGAGGCCTGGAATGGGTCGGCCAACCGTTCGACATCGGCATTCCGGCGCGGCCGGTGGCGGCGATCGACCTGCAGATCCACGAACAAGGCGGCTGGCAGCCCAATGTTTCTCCCAACCTCGGCCTGCAGTTCGGCAATTGGAGCGGCGGTCAACGTAACATCCGACTGCTGCTCGAATACTTCAACGGCGACTCGCCGAACGGACAATTCCTCGATCAACACATCCAGTACATCGGCTTGAACGCGCAGCTGAACATTTGAGACTGCGCGAGAAAAGAGGACTCTCATGACTTGGCGCCTCGCATTGGTCGTTCCGCTCGCTCTGTGCAGCCTTGCGATCCGCGCCGCCGCGTCGCAGACACCGCCGATCGCGCTCACCTATATCGAGGGCGACCTGGCGGGGGCGACGACGATCTGGTCGCCGGACGGCAAGCGCATCATCGGTTACATCGACTATCGCCAACACCGGCAGGGCGAGCGCATGCACATCACGCGCATCGCGCACTTCGCCGATGGCTCGAGCGACGAGGATCAAGTTGACGTAAAGGTCGGCGCGAGCTTGGAGTCGATCGGCGGCCACTCGATCATTCGCGACACGCGCGGCAAGCCGATGGTGGATTTGAAGGTCGACGTCGCCGGCAAGCACGTCAGCGGCTTCTATCTCGACAAGGGCAAGCGCGAGGCGGTCGATGAGGACGTCGACATCGGCCCCGGCACGTATTGGGGGCCGCTGTTCAACTTGGTCTTGAAGAACTTCGAGGCCAACGCCAAGGACGGCAAGGTCGTCTTTCAGTCGATCCTGCCGACGCCGAAGCCGCGCGTCATCGACATGGAGATCACGCGCGAGGGCAAAGCCACCGTGCGTCGACCCGGCGGCACGATCGACACGACGACCTACACGCTGTTGCCGACGGTCAATTTCCTCATCGACCCGATCCTGCAGCGTCTGGTGCCGAAGACCGAGTTCTTCGTGGATAGTGGCACGCCGCCGGGCCTGGCGCGCTTTGATGGCCCGCGCAACTACGCCGGCCAGTTGATGCGCCTGCAATAGGGACGTCGGGACGAACGCCGTTGCGCAGCGGCGGCTCGTCGTTGTTCGAGGCGTCGTTGCGGTCGCCCAGTACTGTCGATGCCCGAATTCGATAGCGTGCACCATTGACGCGCTGGCGCGCTCGACGGCGTACGCGCTATCGACGGTGCGAAGGCCTGCCGACCCCGACCTGCGAGCCCGGACACCCGAGAGCTGAACGACATGCCCGCCCTACTGCTTCATCCTGCATCCTCGGCGGGCGCCGTGCGACGCATTGATGTCGACGCTGAACGCCACGGCGCACGGCTGAGCCTGCGCTACGCGCTGAGCGCAGACCTGAAGGCGTTGCGCATTCCGCCGCTGGCGCCGACGCGGCCGGGGTTCGATCTGTGGAAGCACACCTGCTTCGAGGCGTTTGTCGGCGTCGCCGATCGCCCCGCCTATGACGAGCTCAACCTCTCGCCGTCCGGCGAATGGGCGGCGTTCGCTTTTCGCGCATATCGCGACGGCGGCCCGCTCGATGACGGCGCGTTGGCGCCGCGTCTGACCATTCAGCGCGAGTCGGACCGCCTGGTACTCGACGCGCTGATCGGTCTCGACCGGCTGTCGTCCGACTACGTGCGGGCGCCTTTGCGCGTCGCGCTTTCGGCAGTGATCGAAGCGGCGGATGGGACGCTGTCGTACTGGGCCCTGCGCCATCCACCCGGTCGCCCGGATTTTCATCACGCCGACGCTTTCGCTTTGCGACTGGAGCCCTCCGGCGACGAGTGATAACCGGCGCTCGATGCGTTTCGGCCTCGATCGCCTGCTGCACGACCCGGCTTTGCGCCGGCCGTTGATTGGACGGCGCGTCGCGCTGCTGGCGCATCCGGCGTCGGTGACCGCCGATCTGACACACGGCCTCGACGCGCTGGCGGCGCTGGGCGACCTCGATCTCACTGCGGCGTTCGGGCCGCAGCACGGGCTGCGCGGCGACAAGCAGGACAACATGGTCGAGTCGCCGGACTTCGCCGATCCCGTGCACGGCATCCCGGTCTTCAGCCTGTACGGCACGGTGCGCCGGCCGACGGCGGCGATGCTGGAGACGTTCGACGTGTTGTTGGTCGATCTGCAGGACGTCGGCACGCGCGTGTACACGTTCATCACCACGCTGCGCTACGTGCTCGAGGCCGCTGCGGCGCAAGGCAAGGCGGTGTGGATCCTCGATCGTCCA
>Ga0265339_10000920_pt1 | contig 22633 bp, 18 predicted proteins | sample 4CB219metaG_FD_202085 | JGI IMG/M metagenome (GOLD analysis project Ga0265339, IMG submission 202085) | Rhizosphere microbial communities from Carex aquatilis grown in University of Washington, Seatle, WA, United States - 4-CB2-19 metaG | ecosystem: Host-associated > Plants > Roots >... | reverse complement strand
GGGCCACAACTGCGAGACGCGCGCGATCTCTTCCGCCTTTGCGCGCGCCTCTTCGGCGGACCACGCGCCCATCTCCACCAGCAGGAAACCGACTCCGGGCGGAAGCTTGTCCAGCTGCTTCAGCGCCAGCCCCTTGCGGCGCATGAACTCGACCAGAAGATGATCGAAGCCTTCCAGGCCGATCGGCTTGAACTCGAGCACGCGCGGAACGGCATCGGCCGCCTTGAACGCATCGGAGAATCCCAGCACCGTGAGCACGCGGTGCGGCGGGCTGGCAGTAAGGTTCAGCGTGGCGGAGAGTACGTTGACGCAGGTGCCTTCTGTGCCCACCAGCGCGCGGGCCACGTGAAAGCCGCTCTCCGGCAGCAGCTCGTCCAGGTTGTATCCGGAGACGCGCCGCGGAATGCGTGGGAATCGCTCGCGGACCAGGCCCGCGTAGCTGTCACGGATGCGCTTGAGGCCCGCGTATATTTGGCCCTTGCGTCCGCCGGCGCGAATGATGGCCTCGAGCTCTTCATCGCTGGTGCGGCCCACGGTCATCCGCGTGCCGTCATAGAGCAAAATGTCCAGCGTCTCCACGTTGTCAACCACTTTGCCGCCAAGCAGCCCGTGCACGCCGCAGGAGTTGTTGCCGATCATGCCGCCGAGGGTGCAGCGCGAGTGTGTTGCTGGATCGGGCGCGTAAGTAAGGTGGTGCTCTTCGGCGGCCTCGCGCAGGCGATCGAGCACGATGCCAGGCTCAACGGTGGCGAGCTTGCCATCGGGATCGAGCGCGGTCAGCCGGTTCATGTACTTGGAGTAGTCGAAGACAACGGCAACGTTGGCGCACTGGCCGGCCAGGCTGGTGCCTGCGCCGCGGGGCAGCACGGCGGCGCCCAGCGCGCGGCACGCGGCCAACGCGGCTTCCACATCGGCTTCATCCCGGGGCAGAACCACGCCGATGGGAAGCTGCCGGTAGTTGGAGGAATCGGTGGCGTAGAGGGCGCGCGAACCCATGTCGAAGCGGACTTCGCCGCGAAGGACGGCCTTGAGGCGGGCCTCCAACTCGTGATGGGCGGAGAAGCGTTCGTGGTCGAGCCGCGGGAGCTGGTTCAGGACGGTAAGAGAGCTCACGTTGGAATCGTAACGCGAATGCGCGGTCCGGTCGGTGATCCGCTAAACGCCTTACCGCCCCGGCCACTCCTCAACCACCACGCCAAGGTCGTTCAACTTTTGGATGGCGGCCTCTACATTGCGGCGCACCGCGGGCTGATTCTTACGGTCGGCTTCCGGCGACTCAGCCACGGCCACCACGCGGCCATAAGGCCAGGCGCGCGCCGGCAGCGATGTAATCGCCTTGGCCAGGTCGGCGGGGCGGATCTGCATCTCCTGGCGGCGCGCCGCCTCAGGCCGCAGAAAGGTGCCCGCGGTCGCCGTGCTCGGATTGGCGTCCTCCATGATTACGTGCAGGTCAAGGTAGGTGGCGTCGGCGCTGATAAACGGATTCTGCCATTGGCTGGGATCGTGGATCTCGATATAGAGGCTCTTGGTAGGCAGGGGGATTTTGGCCAGCTGGGCCCGTTGGGCATCGCGCTCCGTGGCATTGGCCTGGGCCTGTCTTTGCGCCTGCTCGGCCTGCTGGGCCACGCTCTTCACAACCTGCTCTTCCTTATGGCAGGCGGAGATGGCAAAAGCCAGAAGTGCGGCCATCCAGATTGCGCCCTTGTTTTTGGAACGTTGACTCACCTCTTCAGATTAACAGGGCATTTATGCGATTTTTGCTTTCTGCCCGCGTGCTACCGCGTCAACATAAGCGTGGAGTCGAGTTCGCCGCGCATCGAATTTCGGTGCGACGGTTGCCCACGAGCGAACAAGTCTGATTACCAGTTTGCGGCGGCGGAATCGAGAGGGCTTGCCAAATCAGTCCTGCAGTGTGATAACCAAGAGAGAGATAACCCAAACAGTACGGGCCTATTAAAACAGGAGAATCCCGTGACACCTCCCCTACGGCTTTCCTTGATTGTCGCGTCACTTGTGTGCTTTGCCGGGATATCGTCGATCGCCGGAAATGCACAAGCGCCTGACTTCAACCTGACTTCCGGCGGCCCACAGAGGGCCGTCGACCCTATGCCCGCGTGGCCGGCGTCTGATTCGGGATCGCTGCTTCCCGACGCTCCCGATGCGTTCGCGCCCGCAGACCCGGCCGATCCCGCCGCCGCATTTCAGCGCGGTGGAGAACCATGGGAAGGCAACCGGAAGTACGGGCCGCTCTCGCGAGCCAGCGTCGGCGCCGATGTCTCTCCGCTGGGAATTGGGATCAAAGGCACAGTCATCCTCACGCAGTTTCTGGATGCCCGGATGCTCTTGAACTTCTTCAGCCATGACACCGGCAACATCGAAGTCGATACCTTCAAGGCCGATGCCACTGTGCACCTGATGTCGGTGGGCGCCGCAGTTGACGTGTACCCGCGCAACAGTATCTGGCGCCTCAGCGGGGGCATGCTGGTGCACAACGGCAACAATGTCTCAATGACCGCGGAGATCGTACCCGGGCATACGTTCAGCATCAACGGTGATACCTTCGTTTCCGCTGATCCGAGCGTGGCCAGCGGGACCACTCCAATCCATGGCTCGGGCAAACTCGGCCTCAATGGGCGGCAGCCGGAGTTCTTTGTCAGCGGCGGGTTCGGAAGATTCGTTCCGCGATCCGGCCGCCACTGGTCGTTCCCGGCGGAACTCGGGGTCATCTTCATGGGTGCACCCACCATCGATGTGAACACCTCCGGCTGGGTCTGCACCGACACAGCGGAGAAAAATTGCGCCGACGTGGCAGATACCGCCAATCCAGTGGCCATGCAGTTCAACAACGCTCTGCAGGCTCAAGTCACTAAGTGGCGCCACTCTGCGGGGTCGATCACGATCTATCCCATGTTTTCTTACAGCGTCGTCTACAGCTTCGACATCAAGTAACGGCCTGCGGCAAATCGCCCGGCGTACAAATACTCTCTCCCCTTGACACTCGACAAGAGATAGGCTTAGTCTCTTGTAGAACATCGAGGGGAGATACATGCCGCCATCCTCTGACTTGCTTCAGGGCACGCTCGACATGCTCATCCTGAAGGCCATTGCCAACGAACCCCAGCACGGATGGGCCATCGCCCAGCGCATCCAGCAGGTGTCGAACAACGTCCTCCAGGTCGGCCAGGGTTCCCTGTACCCTGCGCTTCACCGCCTGGAATACAAGGGCTGGATTCGTGCCGAGTGGGGCTCGAGCGAAAACAACCGCAAGGCGCGCTACTATGCCCTGACCGCGGCGGGCCGCAGGCAGTTGCAGGCGGAGCTGGCCAATTGGGACCGCCTTGCCGGCGCCATCAACCTCGTTCTCCAGGAAATCTAAGGAGGCACTCATGCTGAGAGAAGGTCTCTCGCGGGCGCGATTCTTCTTTGCCGGCAAGCGCCGCGCCGAAGTGGATGACGAGCTCCAGTTCCACATCGATCGCCAGATCGAGGCCAACGTCGCCGCAGGCATGAGCGCGGACGAGGCGCGGCGGCAGGCTGCGCTCGCGTTCGGCCCCCGGCAGCGCGCGCGTGAGCAATGCCGCGAGCAGCGGCCGTCATGGACACTGGAACTGCTCGGTCGCGATCTGCGCTTTGCGGTCCGCGGATTGTGGCGCAACCCGGGACTGACCATGGCCGCGGTGCTCACTCTGGCGCTCGCCATCGGAGCCAACAGCACCATCTTCAGCATGCTGAGCCAGGCGCTCCTGCGCGCCTTGCCGGTGCGCGATCCGCAGCAGCTTGTGGTGCTGAGTTTTGCCGGCTCCTACGACGGCCACAGGCACTCCGAGGGCGGCGATGTTCCCGGACACACTCACGAGTTCTCCTATCCCATGTACAAAGACCTGCGCGACCACAACGCAGCGTTCAGCGGGCTCATTGCCGAGTCGCCGGTGTCTGTGGGACTAACCTGGAACAACCGCGCCGAAGCCGTCTCCGGCGAGATGGTCAGCGGCAATTATTTTGAGACCCTGGGAGTGCAGCCGGCTCTGGGGCGCCTCTTCAACGCGGGTGACGAAACCGCGGCGAACGCCAATCCGGTGGCCGTGCTCAACTTTGACTACTGGCGCACGCACCTGGCGCAGGCCCAGGTAGCGGGAAAGACTCTGCTCGTCAATGGCTCCCCGTTCACCATCGTGGGCGTAGCCGCGCCTGGATTCCACAGCATGGTGTGGGGCCACGCGCCCGCCGTCTACGTGCCCATTACCATGCAGCGCGTCGTTCAGCCGGAATGGGATTACCTCACCGATCGGCGCGCCTACTGGATCGAGCTGCTGGGCCGCCTCCGTCCCGGCATCACCGCCGCCCCCGCGTCCATTCCGCTCAATGCCATGTACCGCTCCATCCGGCAAGAGGAATTCACTGCTTCGCACGACCAGTCGCCTGCGGCCCGCCAGCGCTTTATTGATCAGGCGCGCCTCAATCTCGATTCCGGCGCCCAGGGCTTCTCGCCCACGCGCGACGACGTGCGTACCCCGCTGATCATCGTCATGGCCATGGTATTGCTCGTTCTGGCCATGGCGATTGTCAACGTGGCCAGCCTGCTGCTGGTGCGCGCGGCAAATCGTGTCCGCGAATTCAGCGTTCGCTACGCCATGGGAGCCGGCAGCGGCCAGATCCTGCGCCAGCTCTTGTGTGAAGGATTGCTGCTGGGGCTGGCTGGCGCCGCCGTCGGGCTGGCCCTGGCGCCCCAGGCGCTGCACCTGCTCAACCGCTGGATGCAGGGGGCCGCCGGCGATCCCTCCGCCTTCACCCCCACCCTGGATTGGCGTGTTCTCGCGTTCACTGTTGCGGCTACGCTTCTCGGCAGCCTCATCTTCAGCCTCGCGCCCGCCGCGCAGTTCTGGAATCCCCGGCTCGCCGACGCGCTCAAACAGCAGACCGGCACGGGATTGGCCGGCTCGCTGCGCTTCCGCCGCACCTGCGTCGCGCTGCAGATCGGCTTCAGCCTCCTCCTCATGGTGGGCGCGGGCATGTTCGTGCGCACCATCCGTAACCTGCGCAACGTCGATCCCGGATTCGCCACCGATCATCTCCTCGCCTTCGACCTCAATCCGGCGCTGGCCGGCTATCCCTCCTCCGGCGTGGCCCCGGTGGAGCAGCGTGTGATCGATGCGGTTGCGGCGCTCCCCGGAGTGCGCGCCGCCGGAGCTACGAACGATTCCGATCTCAACAATAACGACATCCAGGGCGACGTGAACGTGAGCGGCTACACGCCCAAGGCGGATGAGGAGTTTGACGCGGAACTGCCGTGGGTGAGCAACGGCTATCTGCAGACCATGGGCATTTCGCTGGCGGCGGGACGCTATTTCAACCCGTCGGACACGGCTGCTTCAATGCGCGTTGCCGTGGTAAACGTCAGTTTCGCCAGGCATTGCTTTGGCAGTCCGCAGGCCGCGCTGGGCCATCATGTCAGCCGCCCGCGAAAACCGGCTACGGATGCCGTGATCGTAGGCGTGGTGCGCGACGTGAAGCATTCTTCGGTGCGCGATCCCGCCATCCCCACCAGCTACACGCTGTTCTCGCAGGCGGAACGGCCGGCGGGGCTCACCTACTACGTGCGCACCTGGCAGCCGCCGGACAACGCCGCCAACAGCATTCGCGCCGCCGTCGCCAATATCGACGCCAGGCTGATCGTGGGCAAAGTCGCCACCATGAAGGACGAGATCGATTCGAGCATCCAGGCCGAACGCACCGTCGCCTTGCTCGCCTCCATCTTCGGCCTGCTGGCCGCTTTGTTGGCCGGCATCGGCTTGTACGGCATCCTCGCTTACTCCACCGCGCAGCGCACTCGTGAAATCGGTATCCGCATGGCGCTGGGCGCGCGGCGCAGCACGGTCGTCGGGCTTGTACTCCGTGAGACTCTGCTGCTCGCCGGCTGCGCCGTGGCGGCCACCGTCCCCATCGCTTTGGTGGGCGCGTACGCCGTGCGCAGCCAGCTCTTCGGCGTCTCCTTTGCTGATCCGCTGGTGTACGCCGCCGGCATCCTGGGCATCTGCCTGGTGGCGGCTCTGGCCGGCTTCATTCCCGCACGCCGCGCCGCCGCGGTCGATCCCGCGCGAGCACTGCGCACCGAGTGAAGCACATCCTGTTTTTACCCTCTCTGCTATCCTGAGTGGTTTACCTGAGCGTCCCCCCGGGAGATCGAGCCGCGGACGACGCCCAGGGTGCGGAGGAGCTCATGCCCGAAAATCGCGGGCGAAAACATCATCAGGATCGCGTGGCGGAGACGCTGCGCGACGAAATCGGCGCCATGCTCGAAGGCGAGCTCTCCGATCCGCGCATCGGCTTCTGCTACGTCACCGAGGTGATCCTCAATCCCGGCGCCAAATCGGCCCGCGTCTACGTAGCCGTCAATGAGACCCCAGCCCGCATTGCCGAGGCTGAAGCCAACACCATTGCCGGACTCGATGCCGCCAAGGGCTACATCCGTGTCCAGCTCAAAGAGCGCATGGGCGTGCGCCATGTCCCCGAACTCGCCTTTATCGCCGACCGTTCCGGGCGCTTTCAGGCGCGTATCGACGAGCTGATGGAACGATCGCGCAAGCGCCAGAAAAAGGCGGCGCAATAAGACTCATGGGCGCAACGAATCTCAATCCCGGCGGCGGCAACTCCGGCGCACCCCGCGAACCCCATGAAGAACGGGAAAACTCCTCCGCCACCGCCGGCCTGATGCCCGACAACCCCATCGCCGCCATTCTCGACGTGATCGGCCGCGGCGAGCGCTTCCTTGTCTGTTCGCACTCGCGTCCTGACGGCGACGCAGTGGGCTCCGTGCTGGCCATGGGAATGCTGCTTGAAGCCATGGGAAAGCGCGCTGACCTGTTCACTGCCGACCGCATTCCCGCCGTCTACCGCGCCCTGCCTGGCGCCGAAGCCATCTCCTGCGTCATGCGCGTCCACGGGCGTTATGACGCCGCCATCCTGCTCGAGTGCGACAGCCTGGACCGCACCCGCCTGCGCGGCCTGCAGCCCTTCTACCTGGTCAACATCGACCACCACGCCACCGGACGCGCCTTTGCCCAGCTCAACTGGATCGATCGCGATGCCGCCAGCGTGGGCGAGCTTGTCTACAGGCTCATCAAAGCCGCCAGGGTCCACCTCTCCCCAGCAATGGCGCAGTGCCTGTATACCACCATCCTTACTGACACCGGCAGCTTCCGCTACGGCGCTACCCGCGCATCCACGTTTGCCCTGGCCGCGGAACTGGCCCGCGCCGGCGCGGATCCCGTGCGCATTGCGCGGGAAATCTACTTCTCCACCGCCATGTCCAAACTTCTGTTGCTGGGAGCCGCTCTCACCACCCTGACCCGCGAAGGCCGCCTGGCCTGGCTCTCCGTCTCCCACCAGGACATGGTGCGCACCTGCGCCGCCGAGGAGGACAGCGAGGGCATCGTCGATTACGCCATCTCTCTGGCCGGCGTTGAAGCCGCGGTGTTTCTCCGCGAGCTGCCTGAAGGACGCATCCGTGCCAGCCTGCGCAGCAAGGGCCGCGTGGACGTGGCCAGCCTGGCTGTCGCAATGGGCGGCGGAGGCCATGAAAATGCCGCCGGAATCACCCTCGACGGGCCGCTCCACCGCGCCCTTGAAGAGGTCCTGGCTCAACTGCGGCCCGCAGTCGAAGAAATCTCCTCCCCGCCCACCCAAGGCAAAGATCCACGCGTTTAATCGGCATCTGTGCCGGAATCTGTTAGCCTTGTCCCTGTCGCGCGCTGCGGTCATCCCGCGCCCCGGCATTCCAGGGCCGTTCAGGGTTCCCGCAGCTCGGCGTGTTCAGGCGGTTTTGCAATTGAAACTTTGAACTTGGGTGCCCCAGGTCTCGCTTTTGAGACCTGGGAAACCACCAAAACTGCACCGTCACGGCAGTAGCCTTTGTCACACACCGGACCGGTCCCTCCGCCGGCCGTGCTGCTCGGAGAAGATCGCAACGTGGAATCCGCTCTGGAACCATCGGCCAAGGATCCCGCTCAACCCCAGCCCAGCCGTCTGCCCCGCGGGTCCACCGTCTGGGAAGTGACGGTCTTCGCATTATTCGCAGCATTCTTCATCATCTACGGCGTCACTCCCCTGCTCGGCGGCGATGGCCTTGGCCTGGTCGGCGCAGATGAACCCCGCTATGCCCAGATCGCCCATGAAATGCTCGTCCGTTTTGACCAGGCAGACACCCTCAAGGGAAAGCTGAGCGCCTGCGTCACCCCATATCTCTACGGCCTGCCCTGGCTGGAGAAGCCCGCCCTCTACTACTGGCGCGCCATGTTCGTCTTTCAGGAATTCGGCATGCACGACTGGAGCGCGCGCCTGCCCTCCGCCAGCTTCGCCTTCATAATGGTGGCCCTCATTTACCTCCACATGCGCCGCTTCCGGCCCGGAGGCCATCTTGACGCTGCCATCATCACCGTCGCATGCGCCGGCATCATCGGCTTCTCCCGAGGCGCATCTACCGACATGCAGATGGCCGCGCCCCTCTCCATCGGCCTCCTCGGCTGGTACGCCTGGTATGAGACTGATTCCAAATTCTGGCTCTTCGACATCTACTTCTTCACCGGCGTAGCCACCCTGGCCAAGGGACCCGTCGCCCCCTTCCTCGCCGCGGTCATCGTCTGCTCCTTTGCCGCCTTGCGCAAAGAGTGGTCCATCGTGCGCCGTTCCTTCTGGTGGCCAGGCGTGCTCCTCTACTTCGCCATCGTCCTTCCATGGTTCATCGCCGTTCAGCACCAGAACCCCACCTTCTTTCAGGAGTTCTTCCTCAACCAGAACCTGCGCCGCTTCGCCACCAACCGCTATGAGCATGAGCAGCCGTTCTGGTATTACATCGTCGTTGTGCTGCTGGCGCTTATGCCCTGGACCGTCGTTGCCTTGCGCGCGCTCTGGGATGGCATCCAGACCTCCGTCGCCGAATGGCGCCTCCGCCACACCCGCAAAGGTCCTCCCAAGGTCAACCGCACCGGCGACGCGTTTCCTGAGTTTCTGGTTCTCTGGGCGCTCATTCCCGTCGTCTTCTTCACTCTTTCCCAGTCCAAGCTGCCCGGCTACATTCTTCCCGCCATTCCCCCCATCACCATCCTTACCGGCGATTACCTCTATCGCCGCCGCGCCACTGGCCTGCACCGCCTGGAGTTGGCCGGCCATGCATGCCTCTGCGGCATCGTCACCATGTTCGCCCTGCTGCTTCCCTGGTTCGTCATCCACGGCGTCCACATGCCGCCCATCCGGCCCTTCGCGGTGGCCATTGTGGCGGCCGCCGGCGCGGCTCTGCTCATCGTCATCGTGGTCAACGGCTTCGGCGTAGTCCGCTTCCGCCTGGTCACCTCCCTGGTGCTGGTGGTGCTCATGCTCTTCGTCTACGGCGTGGGCCCTGCATTCGGCATTCCTGAAGCGCCAGGCACAAAGAAAGTCATTCGCCTGCTTGACCGCTACTACTCCGCCCGCCCCCTGGCCGAGCGGCTGGAGGCCATCGCCCCACCTGACGAAACCGTCGCCGTCTTTCGCGTCCGCCGCGACATCGAATACGGCCTCTCGTTTTACCGCAACCACCAGGTGGTCAATTACGAGGAATCCGGCGTCCCCAATGAGCAGCACCTCCTCATCGCCCGCGTCACCGGCCGCAATGGCGTCGACCTGCACACCCCCTCCGCCCTTCAGGAGTACCTTGAAGGACGCCACTATGAAGAGGTTTTCAGTTGGCCGGAGCGGGGCATTGACGTCTATCTGGTAGGCGCGCGCTGATCTTTAACGCCCGCAATCCGACTATTCCGGTTGCACGACCCTCTCACTCGTGGCACAGTAACCCAATGAGCTTTGCGGCCGTGGTCAGATTAAAGGCATGAGCATGACATCGGGCGTTTCCCTTGAAGTTCTCGATCTCCGCCACTTCAGCGCCCCCATGCTCCGCCCCTTGCTGGAAGCTGAAGCCGCTGTCTGGCGCGAGCGCCTCCACTGGGATTACAGCGCCTCCTCGCGTCTGCTCATGCAATATCTTGACAGCCACATGCTGCCCGGCTACGCCGCCGTCGATGCCGGCCGCATCACCGCTTACGCTTTCTGCGTTTACGAGGACAGCAAGGCCGTCATCGGCGATGTCTTCGCCATGGACTGCCAGCCCATGCACTCGGCCGCCGATTCCGGCCTGCTTTCCAACGGACCGCCGCAAACTCCGCACGAAATTGAGCGCATGCTCTTGCGCCACCTCTTTGAGACCCTGCAGAATTCGCCCCAGGTGGACCGCATCGAGTCGCAGCTCCTGCTCCATCCTGCCGGCAGCCTCTTCGCCGTCTTCAATGAGGCCGGCTTCAACCTCTATCGCCGCCTGTTCATGGTGCAGATCCTGACCGCGGTTCACGGCCAGGTGCGTACCGCCGTCCCCCGCGAGTTCGAGCTGCGACCCTGGCGCGAAGAAGACCTCGCCGCCGCCGGCCGCCTCATCTCCGAGGCCTACGCCAATCATCCTGACAGCCTCATCAACGACCAGTACTGCTCCGCCCACGGCTCCATGCGCTTCCTCCACAACATCGTGCGCTACGCCGGCTGCGGTACATTCTCGCCACAGGTCTCCCACATCCTCATTGACCGCTCCACCCGCGAAATGGCCGGCCTCGTCCTCGGCTCCCGTGTCAGCCCCCAGAGCGGCCACATCACCCAGCTCTGCATCCGTCCCCTCTTCCGCCGCCGCGGCCTCGGCCGTATGCTGCTCCACATCGCCGCAGCCGAGTTCTGGCGCATGGGCGTCGGTGAAATCTCCCTCACCGTCACTGAAGCCAACTCCAGAGCCGTGGAACTCTACCAGAGTGAAGGCTACGACTGCCGCCACAGCTTCGACGCCGCCGTCTGGCGGCGCGGCATCTCCGCCTGAATCTGCCGCTCTCCACGTCATGTTTCTGAAGTTCCCAAACCGCAACACCGGCGCCAGGCTCTGCGCACGCTCACGCTAAGTTTTCAGGCTCACTTCGTGGATATCCTCTCCGCCAATCGCGAGTCCGTGTGTCTTTTCATTCGGTTGGGCCGCCTCTTCCGGCAATCGCAGTCGATAGGTAAAAATCTCGCCTTTGTCGCCCGGCACCGGCTCAAGCTGAAAAGCCTCAACGTACCGCACCATCCCCAGCAGCTTCCTGAAGCCAAATCTGCGCGGCGAAAACTCGGGATACTTCTGTGCCAGATAATTACCGAACTTTTCCAGGGTGTCGGCTCCGGTAGCCTCAATGCACTCACCGAGCGTGCGCCGCAAATCCTGCCTCAACCGCAACACCATCTCTCGGGGAATCGTCTGCGGAGACGCGACCTGCTGAACTTTGGCCTTCGGAACAGCAACCTTCTGCACCTGCACCGTCACGCTTCCCTGCTTCTTCGCCGGCGCCTGTGCCGCTTTTACAACCTTGTCTTTCTTTACAGTGGCCTGCTTGTCCTTCTTCGGAATTTCCAGAAGATGAAACTCCGCGCACGCATTGCGCAGTGGCTCCGGCGCAGCACTGGTTCCAAATGCAATCGCCGTCTTGCCTTTCTCGCGGATACGCTGCATCAGCCGCGTAAAGTCCCCATCGGCTGACACCACACAAATGCCATCGCTGGCCCCCGTGAACAGCTCCTCTGCCGCATCCACCGTCAGCGCCAGGTCCGACGCATTCTTGCCTTTAGTGTTTTGCAGAACTTCCACCGGCACAACGCTGTGCTTGCGCAGCGTCGCTTCGGCGGAAGCCAGATTGTGCCCGTATGCCCTTCGCAGGTGAATATCCCAGTCTCTCGAGAGCTTCTCAAGGATCGACGGTATCCACTTCACTCCCACGTTTTCCGTGTCGAAGAAGATAGCGAGCTTCGGACGGCGGCTCTTGGTTCGAACTGGAGTCCCTGCTGAAACTTCATCGCGCACATCGCCACCTGCCGCCACGCTCTGCGCAGAATGCAAGATTTCGGGACGGGGAGATGCCGCCGGTGTGCGGTGGATCTTCTTCAGCAACAAACTCCACACCATATCAAGCTCCGGAATATGCGCGGTGCCATCATTGTACGAGCCGGAAGAAATCACCCGTCCGCAAGCAGACTGCACTACAATTCGCCGTGCGGGCACTAATCTATTCTTCATGGAAATCTACTCCGATGTTCGCGAGTTCGAAGGGGAAGGCCAAAATGTACCAGGTGCATCAGGTCCTGCTCGCCATCGACAGGTTGAAGGAATTACAACATGAACCGCATAAGCCGCAAGAACTCGAAGACTGATCGCTACACGTACCGGGTCACCTGGTCCGTCGACGACGCCGAACACATCGGCCTCTGCTCTGAATTCCCCTCTTTGTCGTGGCTCGCGCGTACACCCGAAGACGCCTTGGATGGGATTCGCCGCGTAGTAGCACAGGTTGTTGCGGATCTGGAGTCGAGCGGCGAACCGATTCCCGAGCCCCTTGCCGCGAAACATTACAGCGGACTGTTCCGCGTACGCATTCCACCCACCCTTCACCGCTCGCTGGCTCTTGAAGCCGCGGAGCAGGGCATCAGCCTCAATCACCTCGCCAGCACCAAGCTCTCCTCCGGCACGCGCTGACCCACTAAACTATCTTCATGGAAGTCCTCTATGGCGTTCACGCGGTTGAAGAAGCTCTTCGCGCAGGCCGCCGCCGTTTTGACCACGTGCTGCTGGCCCGGGAACGCCTTGAAGCCCGTCATGACGCCCGCCTCCTGCACCTCGCCGCCGAGTGCCGCTCCGCCGGCGTCCGCATCCTTGAGGAGCCCCGCGAGCAGCTCACCCAGCTCGCCGGAACCGCCGCCCACCAGGGCGTCGTCGCCATCGTCCGCCCGCAGGAACTCCTCGCTATTGAAGACCTCTTCGCCGCGCCAGCGCCATCAAGTGGCCAGCCCAGCCCCGCCCGCCTCCTCCTCGCCCTCGACGGCGTCGAAGATCCCCAGAATCTCGGCGCGCTCCTCCGCGTCGCCGATGGCGCCGGCGTCGACGGCGTCATCCTCACTGAGCGCCGCTCCGCCCCCCTCTCCCCCGCCGCCGTAAAGGCCAGCGCCGGCGCTGCCGAGCACCTCCGCATCGCCCGCGTCGTCAACCTCGTCCGCGCCCTTGAGGATCTGAAAGATCGCAACATCTGGGCCATCGGCCTCGATGCCAATCCAGCCGAGCGCCGCATTCAGGACTACGACCGCTTCGATTTTACCGGCAACTGCGTCCTCGTCCTCGGCCGGGAAGGCGCTGGCCTCCACGATCTCGTCCGCCGCACCTGCGACCACCTCCTGCGCATTCCCATGGCCGGCGGCGTCAGCTCCCTCAACGTCTCCGCCGCCGGCGCCGTCGTCCTCTATGAGGCCTTCCGCCAGCGCCGCGCCGCTGCTGCTGGCCTCTCCGCCCCGGCCGCGTCTAAACCTCTAAAGAAGCAGAAAGGCCTCGGTTCATGAAGTCGTTCCTCGCCGTATGCGCGGGTCTCGCGGTCGCAAGTCTGGCGGGCCACCCGGCTGCGGCACAATCCACCACCGCGCCGTTCCCGGTCCCCAAGCAGTCGCCGCCCACATCCCGGGGCAAAGTCGTCTTTTCGCGCTCCACTGACCAGGACGGCGACACCACGCCCCAGCCCGCCCCCACCGCCGCCCAACCCCAGGCCGCCTCCCCCCTCACCGCCGCTGATGCCGAGCGCCTGGCCGTAGCCTTCACCGCCTTTGACCTCGACGTCCATCTCCGCCCCGCCGACCACCACATCGCCGTCCGCGCCGTCTTCACCATCCGCAACACCGGCCCCACTCCCCTCGCCCATCTCCCCCTGCAACTCTCCTCCTCGCTCAACTGGGAGCAGATCCGCATTGCCGGCCCGGATTCCAATTTCCACGACACCGCCTTCCAGACAGCCACCCTCAATTCCGACGTGGACCACACCGGCCAGCTCCATGAAGCCGTGGTCCCGCTCGCCGCCCCGCTCGCCCCCGGCGCCACCCTCCAGGTTGACGCCACATACTCCGGCGTCATTGAGCCCGACGCCCACCGCCTCCTCGCCATCGGCACCCCGCCGGACATGGCCCTCCACTCTGACTGGGACACCATCGACACCGACTTCACCGGCCTTCGCGGCTTCGGCAACGTGGTCTGGTATCCCGTCTCCTCCGTCCCCGCCCTCCTCGGCGATGGCGCACGCGTCTTCGACCTAATGGGCCGCCACAAGCTCCGCCTCGCCGGTGCGCGCTTCAGCCTCCGCCTCTCCGTCGAGTTTCCCTACGGCCAGCCGCCCACCGTCGCCCTCATCAACGGCCGTCCCGCCCCCCTCGCCGTCACTGACTCCACCTCCGCTGAGGTTGACGGCGTCGCCACCGCACAGGCCGGCCCGTCCATTCTCGGCTTTGAGGCCCCCAGCCTCTTCGTCGCCATCCGCAAGCCGCATGAGGGCACCAACCTCACCGCCTTCGCCCTGCCTGACAACGACGTCGACGCCCAGCTCTGGGCCGATGCCGCCGCCGTGGTCACGCCCTTCCTCCAGGGCTGGCTCGGCCAGAGCCCCCGCGCCCAGCTCACCCTGCTTGACCTGCCTGACCGCAACGACGCGCCCTTTGAGACCGGCCCTCTCCTCGCCGCCAGCCTGCACAGCGCCCCGCCCGCGCAGCTTGAAGACGCCATGGCGCATGCCCTCACCCATGCCTGGATGGACTCCCCGCGCGCCTGGCTCAGTGAGGGCGCAGCCCACTTCATGGGCACCCTCTGGGTCGAGCATGAGCACGGCCGCGAGCAGGCTCTCTCCGCCCTCGAGTCCGGACGCAGCGCCCTTTCCCTCATTGAGCCCGCCAGCCCCGCCCAGGGCCCCGGTCAGCCCCTCGCCCAGGCCTCCAACCCCGTCTACTACCGCACCAAGGCCGCTTACGTCTTCTGGATGCTCCGCGACATCGCCGGCGACGCCACCCTCTCCGCCGCCCTACGCGCCTACCAGCCCGCTGAAGACCTCGCCAACCAGTCCAACGGCAGTCAGCCCGGCCCCAGCCAGTTTCAGCGCCTCCTTCAGCAGGCCGGAACCCGCCGCGACCTCACCTGGTTCTTCGCCGACTGGGTCGACGCCGACAAGGGCCTCCCCGACCTCGCCATCCAGAACGTCTTCCCCACCGCGCAAAAGGCCGGCCCATGGATCGTCGCCGTCCAGGTGGCCAACTCCGGCTACGCCGCCGCCGAAGTCCCCATCACCGTCCGCAGCATTGAGAACTCCGTCACTCAGCGCGTCCTGGTGCCCGCCCGCGGCTCCGCCACCGTCCGCATAGTAATCGCAGGAGCCCCCACCCAGGTCCAGCTAAACGACGGCACCGTCCCCGAAACCGCGGAAACCGTCCACCTCACCACCATCAGCCCGCCCACTCCCGCGCCCACAATCCCGCAGTAGAAGCGACCATTCCCACCTTCCGCACCACCCCAATAATCGGGTGCCCCCGGTCCCTCGCACTTGGGGACCGGGGAGGCACGCTCACGCCGTCACCCATTCTCGCCCAGGAAGAACCGCGACACCTTTCTTCCGGATCGGGCATTTGGGATCGCCGGATCTCCTTCATCTGAACTCGGAACTAGAGTCCAAACGCACTCAGAATAGAGATATAATAGGAGTGCAAACGGAGTCATCCCATGCCCAACGCCGCCCGCTCAACACGCACCACCCCTAAAATCCGCAAAACCAAGTTTCAGGCCGATCTTGCCCCTTCTGAAGACCGCATGATGCGCGCCCTCAAAGAAGAACTCGAGTTGACCAGCAACACTGACTTCCTCTCTGACGCCCTGGCCCTGTTTCGCTGGGCCGTATCGGAACGCAAGCGCGGGCACAACATCGTGAGCGAGAGCATAACCGGCGAGCGCAAGATCCTGGTCTTCCCGCGCCTCGAACGCGTCGCCCCGGAGATTGCCCTGCCGCACACTGAAATCCAGTGGACCGGCGCGGAACTCGAAAGCCTAGCCGAGCTCGCCTCACGCCAGCCCGCACCGCCCTGCGCGGCAGTCTCCGGCGCGACCGGAAAATCCGCATAATTCCCCAAATAAACCACTGCATTTCAATCGGATACACGCTAAATCAACTAGTTCGACTAGTTTTTGCAGTTTCTGCACCATTCCTCGTGCAATCCGGTGCTGGAATCCGAAACATCCAAGGCGAATATACGGCGAATCAAAGACAAATCTCCGCCTCTCCTTTGCCGCAGCCTTACGAAACATCGACTATTTTATCTTGACACACTAATACTTATCTGATAAAACTAGACTAATAATAAGAACTCAAGCCCGCTGCACCACTCTCCCCAGTAGCGCTCCGGACCCGAGAACCAGATCGGAGCGCAACCCTCGTGCTTTTCAATCACCGAAAAACTCACCCGGCTCAGACCGGCCCGCAGCACCGATCCGGGGCCCTCGCGGATAGCGAGTGGCAGACCCCCCCTCCCCCCAAAGGTAACCACTCCACCTCCGCCAACCCCGCCAGATTAGCCAACTCCGCCTCCCTCCAGCAAACAAAAGGCGAACACATCTATGCAGAAATCGTGCCTATTTAACTGATTCCACATAACATAGCCGTTTTTTATTGCGCGCCCCGCACGCCTCCACCTAGAGATGGATTGCCACCCGGCCTCCGACCCTCTACCATGCCCACACAATGTCCCCGCTTCCCCAGCCGGACCGCAAAATCGGCCTCTGGACCGCCACCGCCATCGTCATCGGCGAATCCATCTCCCTCGGCATCTTCCTTACTCCGGCCTCCATGGCCAAGTCGCTCGGCTCCCCCGCCCTGCTCGCCGCCGTCTGGTGCGGCATGGCCCTCATCACCCTCGGCGGCGCCCTCACCTTCTCTGAGCTAGCCCTCCGTAACCCCGTCGACGGCGGCGAATACGTCTACCTCCGCCGCGGCTTCGGCCCATCCATCGCCTTCCTCTACGCCTGGATGGCCGCCATTGTCATGTATCCCGGCGTGGCCGCTTCGCTCTCCGTCGCCCTCGTCCCCTACATCCAGGCCATCGTCCCAGTCCCCGCCCGTCTCGCCTCATTCCTCCCTGCCCTGATCCTCGTCGCCGCCGGCCTGGTCAATTACTACGGCGCCAGCCTGAGCCGTCGCACAACCGCGGCGCTCAACTGGCTCAAGATCCCCGTCCTCGTTGCCCTGGTCGTCTGGGCCTTTGCCGCCGGCCACGCCGCCATCTCCAACGTGCTCCCGCTGGCCGCGCGCCGCCCCGGCTCTGACCCCCTTACCACGGCCATCGCCGGAGCAGCCGTCAGCGCCTTCTTCTGCTTCGGCGGATGGTGGGAAGCCGGCAAGATCGCCGGGCAGGTCCGCAATCCCTCCCGCACGCTTCCCATCGCCTTCGCCGGCGGCGTCCTCGTCGTCTCCGCGCTCTATCTGCTGGTCAGCTTTGCCTTCCTCGCCGTCGTCCCCTTGGAGCAGGTCCACTCCAACACCGCCTTTGTCGCGCAATTCGGCCAGGCGCTCTTTGGCGCGTCCGGCGCCCGCGTCCTCTCCGCCTGCGTTGTCCTCTGCGTCCTCGGCGGTCTCATGGTCCTCACCATGGCGGTCCCCCGCGTCACCAGCGCGCTGGCCCAATCCGAACTCCCTTCCGGCCCCCTGCGCGCCTTCGCCCGCATTCATCCCCGTTACGGCACACCCGCCAACGCCGTCCTGCTCCAGACCGCCATGGCCCTCCTCGCTCTCACCCTCGGCGCATTCGACCGTATCCTCGCCTTCATCATCTTCTCCGCGGTCGTCTTTCTCGCCCTCACCGCAGCCACGCTCTTCCGCTCGGAGTCGCCGGTCCGCCGCTGGTGGTATCCCGCAGCCCCCATCGTGTTCCTGGCCGGCAGTGCCGCGCTGGCGCTCATGCTGCTCGTCAACCGCCCCATCCCCGCGTTAATCGGGGCCGTCATCGTCCTGGCCGGCCTGCCCGCCCGCATGCTCGTGATCCGGCAATCCGCAATCAACTCATCCCAACCGCTTCACGACGCAGCCAAACCATCGCCGCAGTCAGGCCTCAGCCCAGATACGGTGGCAGACCTGACAACCAACAACTGTGAACCGTGAACCACCAACTGCGAACTCACAACTGGAGTCTCCATGCCTCACATCCCGATTTCTCCCGATCTTCCCGGCATCCGCGGCGCCATGGTCTTCCGTCCGGAGACCGCGCGCCCGCTCAACGACCTGGTGGAAATCCTCCTCACCGGTCCCAGCACCCTCACCAAAGGCGAGCGCGAGCTGATCGCGACTTACGTCTCCAGCCGCAACTGCACCCACTTCTGCGCCAGCATCCACGGCGCCATCGCCGCGGCCCATCTCGGCGGCGACGAAGCCCTCGTCAAGCAGGTGAAGACCGACTTTACCCAGGCCGCCATCTCACCCAAACTGAAAGCACTGCTCGTGATTGCCGGCAAGGTGCAGCAGGATGGCAAACTCGTCACCGCCGCTGACGTGGATGCCGCCCGCCGCGAAGGCGCTACCGACCTCGAAATTCACGATACGGTGCTCATCGCAGCCGCCTTCTGCATGTACAACCGTTACGTGGATGGCCTGGCCACCCACCAGCCCGAGGACGAAGTCCTCTACCGCGAGCGCGGCCGCCGCGTGGCCCGCGACGGCTACGTCGCAGTCAGCGCGGAGTACCTCCCGGCAGGCCATTGACCCCCGATCCCGACCCCTGACACCTGAACTACGGAGTCCACCATGCCTCACATCGCACTTCCCGAAGGCTATCCCGGCATCAGCGCCGGATTCACCTACCGCCCTGAGACCGCCAAACCCATGCGCGAGCTCGCCGACATCCTCCTCCACCAGCCCAATTCGCTCACCCAGGGTGAGCGCGAGCTCATCGCCACCTACGTCTCCTCGCGCAACTGTACAAAATTCTGCGCTTTGAGCCATGCAGCCGCCGCAACCGCCCATCTGGGCAGCGATGCCGTGGTGAAGCAGATTCAGACCGGCCTGGACGGCGCCGATATCAGCGCCAAGCTCAAAGCTCTCCTCGTCATTGCAGGAAAGGTCCAGCAGGATGGCAAGCTCGTCACCACCGCCGACGTGGAAGCTGCGCGCCGCGAAGGCGCCACCGACCTCGAGATCCACGACACCGTCCTGATCGCCGCGGCCTTCTCCATGTACAACCGCTACGTCGACGGCCTCGGCACCTGGCAGCCCACGAACCCTGAAATGTATGCACAAATGGGCAAGCACCTGGCCGAGGAAGGCTACACCAAACCCTCCATCCGCCAGCCCATCAGCGCCTGACTCGCTGACTTGCTGCTTTTACGCCGCCTTCAGCCGGAAACCGTCAGGATCCTTGCCCCGCACTTTGCGCCACCACACCTGGAAGCTGGGCACATTCACCGTGACGATGAACAGCCGCCGCAGCTTCCCCACAGGGCACTGGAGCGGCCGCACACCGTGCCACGAGTGCTCCGTGCGCTGGAAAAGCAGGCTGCCGTTCCCCCGCGGATCGAGCGACGCCGCTACCTTCAATTGATCGAAGGCCGGGCCGGAGTGCGCCTTCCACTTGCGCTCGCTGTCCATAATCAGGATCTGGCCGCCCCAGTCCGCGCTCCAGTCCTCATCGGTGTTGAAGTAGAAGATGTGGGTGGCCAGCTTGCGGGCCGCGTCGCAGTGCGGGCTCACCGCGCAGCCCTCCCAGGCGTAGTACCACTCAAACGTGGGGATGAAGTGATGGTTGCCCAGCACCCGCCGCAGAAAGCCCTGGTAAACCGGCCCGTGCAGCTCGTCAATAAACTCCTGCCACACCGGCGCTACCTGGAGTCCCGGGCGGTAGTGCAGCAGGTACCGGTCGTGGGGCGCCTGCCCGTAGGCGCGGTGCACTCCGACCTGCCTGTCGAACCCCGCCTCCACCGGCGGCAGCGCCGCCCGCAGCGTTTCCTGCCCTTCCGGCGTCAACGTGTTTTCCAGGTTCACCCAGGGGTAAGGCTGACGGTTCTGAAACCCCTCGGCGGACAAGTTTTCCAGGCACGCGCGATTCAAAAAACCCAAAACCCACCTCCGCTGCGGCGCAGGAAAAAGCGCCGGCAATCACGCTTACCATTCCCAAACACTTGGAGGGGGTCTGTCTGTGACGCGGAGCACGGTGCTGAAAATAAAAACGGCGATGTGGCGTGGAATGAGGGAGATGTGCCCAGAAAGTGCAGTACTTGTGTTCGCCTGGTCTTCGCTGGGGGGACAGCGGAGTTAGCGGAGTCAGCGGGGTTGAGGTGGTTACCTTTGGGAGGGGGGAGGGGGTCTGAATTCGGCTTGTTTTCGTTGTGTGTTCGCCTGGAAAAAGCTGAGTTGGCTGAGTTGGCGGGGTAAGCGGGGTTAGAGTGGTTACCTTTGGGAGGGGGAGGGGGTCGCGCCAGCGAGGAGTTTTCAGCTCCGCCGGGGCGGCCTGGGTGTTCCTTGCGGATTGGATCAGCACGGGAATGTGGCGCTCCGATCTTGTCTCGGGTCCGGAGCGCGACTGGGGAGGGACAGTGCAGCGGGCTGAGTTCTTAGTAATGAGTCTAGTATTATCAACTAATATCAGTTTGTCAATGATTATTTTGCAGGACCGGTGAGTTTCGGGGCTTGGTCCCGTCTGCCCCAGGTTCCCAAGTTCCCAAGAGGGCGGATAGTTTCGCCTATGATTCGCCTTTTCCGCTCGGCGGGGGAGCGCGACTGCACATGATTCTGCACAATAAATGGTGCGTTTAGGGGCAGAATCTGGCTAGCACGCCAGAATAGAGGAGAAATTGTTGAAATGAAAAGAGATAAACGCGGCAGAGTTGTCAGTTGTCAGTTTTCAGTGTTGATTGATCGCATCGCTCCCCGGTCCCCAAGGGCGAGGGACCGGGGGCACCCTCATAGCTGTTGGTAAGGGAGCCGGGATCGGGGCCACCCGCCAAGTTTCGCCGCGGCCCTACGGGACGCGGGTGCTGTGGTGGGCGGCCGGTCCCGGGGTGCGAGTCCGCCGCGAGGACGCGGCGGCCTCGACCCCGGGCTACTCTCGTTGCTTCCCTTACGGGAAGCATTCCCGGGTGCCCGGATCGAGAGACCGGAGGCAGCCTCAGTTTGGAACGAATGACCCACTGGGATCGGGGCCGCCGCCGGGTGAGGCCCGTGGGTCCGCAGTCGCCCCGGGGTATGCTCGCGCCCCTGCGGGGCGCGAGCATACCCGATTTTCATTTATGGGGGCTCTCCCCGGGTTCCCGCGTTGCTTTGCGCAACGCGGGAACCCTGGGCTACCGTCTGCCGCCCTCCGGGGCTTAGCGGAGGAGACCGAGCGATGCGGAGTGACACGAGCCCGGATTAACGTTGATAGAGGTCCGTGGTCTCCCAGGTGCCCAAAGGCGAGGCACCTGGGGCTACCAAATCTGTGGTGAGGTGGTATCTCAGGAACTTGGCTAAGCCACGACCTTAGCGCGGCGGGTGGCCCGGGCGCCTTGCCGGATGTGGGTCACGCCGATAAGGACGCAGGAAGTGCTAGACTGATGCCCACCTCCTTCCCCGAGATGTTCGCCCGCGTGCCGGGTTGCAGAGGAGATTTCATGCTTCCGAGAAGCGTCTTCATCGTTTTTGCGACTGCCCTGTTGGTTTGCCTGTCGCCTCTGAATGCAATTGCCCAGCCGGGTGCGGCGGCAAGCGCCGTGGCTCAGCGGCCGCCCTCTTCCGCACTCAAGGTTTCGATCGTCAATCTGCCCGAGGGAGCGCCTGGGCGGATAACCATTGGCACGGCCGCCGGAAATAGGTCCTCACTGGGGCGTCCTGGAACCCTCTCCCTTGCGCCGGGGACCTACGACGTCATTGCCGAGCCGGTGCACGTGGGAAAGGCGACTTACTATCCGACGGCGCCGAGCCAGACAGTGCATGTGGGCGTGGGAGCAAGCGCCATCACGGTGGACTACTACGACATTGTGCCGGATACCACCCATGTGCTCGACCCGGTGGGCGCAAAGACCATGACCATTTCGAGCGGCAGCTCGCACCTCTCGGTGACCGCCGGAAGCGCGGTCGCGCGATCTCTCCGCGCCGGGGACGTGCTGGCGGTTGCGCCTACGGCCGCCGCTCCCGGCGGATTATTGGCGAAGGTCCTGAGCGTGCGAACAGTAGACGGACGCATCGAAGCCGATATTCGGCAGGCAAGCTTCATGGAAGCTATTACCCGCGGACGGTTTTCCGCCACGGTGATCTACTCGCCGAAGACCATGACCCTCAAGGGGCTCCCAGGTGATGACACCTCGCCGTCCAAGTCTAAAGAGGCGAATTCAAGGGGTCCGCTGAATTCACAGGGCGGCGCAACTACCGGCTGCTCGGAGAATTCTCCGGCCCTGGTGCTTCCGTTTGATTACACGTTGGGCGGACAGGGATCCATCCGCGTCGGCCCGGTGGGGGCAGGCGGGTCGGGTGGGGTTACATTAAGCGGCAGCATAAGCCTATGTCCGCAGTTGGAAGTCGATGTCGACTGGGGATTCTTACGAATCAACTCCGCGAAGGTTGTCGCTCATCTGGGGGAAGATACAGCAGTGACGGCATCCGCGGAGAACTCGGTGTCGGTGAGCCTGGAGAAGGGTGTAGACGTAGGCAAGACGCCTACATACCCGGTGGAAGTGGCCGGCGTCCCCCTCATTCTGCAAGGGAAGGCCACGTTAACACTGGGAGTGAGCGTTGAAGCC
>Ga0265339_10000918_pt1 | contig 22666 bp, 20 predicted proteins | sample 4CB219metaG_FD_202085 | JGI IMG/M metagenome (GOLD analysis project Ga0265339, IMG submission 202085) | Rhizosphere microbial communities from Carex aquatilis grown in University of Washington, Seatle, WA, United States - 4-CB2-19 metaG | ecosystem: Host-associated > Plants > Roots >... | reverse complement strand
ACAACAGCAGGCGATCATTAATTTTCGGGATGGCGCGATTATGGCGGCAGTGGAACGCGAGCGTCGGCTCCTGAAACCTATGGAATCGCTCGAACGGGAACGCGAGAATCTTTGCCGTGCGTTCGACAGTACGATGCGCCCGGAGATGACCGGGAAGTTCAGCCTCTCGGGACTTGCCCGGCAGCTGCCGCATCACGAAGCAGCTAAAATTCTGGGTGCGGGAAAAATATTAAAGGGGAAAGTGGAAAAAATCATGACGGTGAACAACCAGAACAAAATGCTTCTGGAGCATTCGCTTCGTTTTGTGCGTCAAAGTCTGCGGATTATGACGAACAATTACTCAAAAAAATTGATCGATACCACAATGTAGCGAGGAGACAATGGCAGGACTGAACGACGTATTAAATTCCGCCCGCAGCGCACTCATTGCGCAGCAGCTCGCCTTAGAAGTGACGTCGAACAATGTTGCAAATGCGAGCACGCCGGGCTACTCACGGCAAAGAGTGGATTTTGAGGAGAACCCTTCCGTGCCGACAAATCACGGACTCCTTGGAACCGGTGTAGCGGCAAATCATATCGGCAGGATGCGCGATCGCATGATCGACCAGCAGATTTGGGGAGCGAGCGACACGAACGGCAAAGCGACCGCTCAACAGACAATTCTTTCACAGGTTGAGGCGGCGGTGAACGAACCGTCCGACAACGGCCTGAGCGAGACATTAAACAGCTTCTTTAGCGCATTCCAGGGTTTGTCGGCCCAGCCTGAGCAGAGCGCCGCGCGCGACAACGTGGTACAGCAAACCCAGCTTCTCGTTCAATCGTTTCACGGCATTCAAGCGAACATGACGCAAACGCGAAGCGATATCGCGAATGACATACAAAGTAAGCTTGTCAACATCAATCAACTAACGAGCGACATCAGCGATCTCGATGTAAAGATCGCGAACGCAACAACGCAGGGAATGGACCCAAGCTCTTTAGAAGACCAGAGGGATCTCAAAATCGATACTCTTTCCGGTCTTGTGAAAGTAAACGTGTCGGATGCCGCGGATGGTTCGGTTATGGTCTCTGTTGGTGGAACTGTCGTGGCTTCAAAGTCAGGAGCGGTGGCTCTTACTTCTGGTATAAACGGAAACCAAATACAGATCTTTGCCGGTGATTCGACACAGCCCACCCAGGTGACGTCGGGAGAGTTGGGAGGCGATCTGGAGAGCTATAATACGACATTGCCGGATTACATGTCCAAACTCGACGCGGCTGCCAATGCGCTGATCACTCAAATCAATACTCTTCACTCCGCCGGATTTGGAATTGACACTCCGCCGACGACTGGAGTTAATTTTTTTACCGGTACATCGGCAAGCGATATCAATATCAACCCAGTCGTTGTCAATGATCCGAGCAAAATTGCCGCTTCCGGAGACGGCTCGACGGGGGACAATCAGGTGGCACTGGCCATCGCGGATCTTCAAAACAAATCCGTGATGAACGGCGGTACGACGACAATCCCCCAATTCTACAATTCGCTCGTCAGCACGATCGGTTCGGCCATCGATGCATCGCAAAACACTTCGAGCAATCAGCAATTGATCGTCAACCAACTCCAGAATCAGCGTTCGTCGGTCTCGGGAGTGTCGATTGATGAAGAAATGACGAACCTCACTCAGTATCAAAGAGCTTATCAGGCAGCGTCAGAAGTAGTCACGGTGGTCAACGAACTCTTCCAGTCAGTTATCCAGATGGTGCAATAATGAGAGTAACGGAGAGCAACATCGCATCGAATTTTCTGATCAATATTAATGAAACGCGCGAACGAATCACGCAGGAACAGAGCCAACTGGCAAGCGGCAAACGCGTTCTCAAGGTTTCGGACGACCCGCAGGCGACGAATACGATCTTGCGGCTAAAGTCGCTTTTGAGTAACAACAGCCAGTACCAAAAGAACAATGCACAGGCGCAATCGCAAGCGCAGGCGGCGGAATCGGCGTTGAACAGTTTTACCGATCTTATGGTAAATTTGAAAGGGATACTGACCCAGGCGACGAATGGATCGTTGACCAGTGCAGATTTGAAAAGCTATGGCGATCAGGTTGACCAGCTTCTCGGACAAGCGGTCGATATAGCGAACACGCAATCGAATGGCGTTTACGTTTTCGGCGGCACCAATACAAAGCAGCAGCCCTTCACGCTTGCTGCGGATGATTCTTCGGTTGCTGCAAACCCGAACGGCATCACGGGATCGATTCAAGTACCGGTTAATGAAGGCATCAATCAAACCGTGAACATCGACGGGCAGCAGGCTTTTCAGGGAACCGCAATTTTCAACCTGATGATCCAAGTCAGAAACGAGCTGCAGTCGGGGCAGGGTCCGACGACAGCCGAGGCGCAGTCGGTCGACACGTACATCGATAGTGTCGCGAATGCAACAGGAAAGGCCGGCTCGATAATGCAATACCTCACTAATAACGATACAATGCTCACCAGCCAACAAACACAGTTGGAACAACTGCTTTCTGTCCAGCAAGATTCGGACATTGCGGAAACAACGTTAAGAATGAACCAAGACCAGCTCGACCTTCAGGCCGCGCTAAGCTCTGGAGCGAGCGTTTTGCCGGATACACTTTTGAATTTTTTGAAATGACATGAAGAAGAAACTCGACATCGGAACTGTGGCAGGCCTCACTCTTGGAGTGGTGTCGATCTTCGGATCGTTCGTTCTGGAAGGCGGTTCTGTTGGAGCGCTGATGCTGATTCCGGCCATGGTCATCGTGTTTGGAGGCACGTTCGGCGCCGCAATGATCGGTACGTCTATGAAAAATTTTATGGGAATTGGAAAACTTATCAAGATGGCTCTTTTCCCTCCGGAGTTCGACGTGAAAGGGGCTATAGAGAGGATTGTGAAGTTCTCAACGATTGCACGCAAAGACGGGCTGCTGGCCCTGGAAAAGGAACTCGACAGCGTGGATAATCCGTTCATGAAAAAGATACTCCGGTTCGCGATTGATGGGACGGATCCGGAAATACTTCGCTCGCTGGCGGAAACGGAAGTAATTAATGCGGGGCAGCGGCATGCAAAGAGCAGTTCGATTTTTCAGAAGATGGGAGGATACTCGCCAACAATGGGAATTATCGGGACGGTGATGGGGCTGATCGCGACACTTGCCGCAGCAGGAGAAGATCCGAATTTGCTTATCCATCATATCGCGAGCGCATTCATCGCCACGCTGTGGGGGGTCTTCATGGCAAATGTTGTGTGGCTTCCGATCTCGGATAAACTGCGGCATGTACATGGAGAAGAAAATCTTTTCATGGAAATTATCGTCGAGGGGATTCTCTCAATTCAGGTAGGCGAAATTCCTTCGGTCATTAAAGCCAAGTTGAACAGTATGCTCCCCTCAAGTCAACAGGAGGCAACGTAAGGTGAAGAAGAAAGAGAAACCGGCGGACCACGACAACGAAGAACGTTGGCTCCTCACGTATGCCGACCTCATCACATTATTGTTAGGATTGTTCGTAATCCTTTACGCTATGTCCAAGATCGATGCGGGGAAATATGCGGAGATGGTCTCGGCGATGGGGGGTGTTTTCGGAAAAGAAAAACCGGGTGTTCTCCAGGGTCAGCCCGGAATGATGCAGTCGACAATGCCACAGCTTCAGAACGAGCGTCAAAAAGTCGAGAAAGAAATCAGGGACGCTTTGGGTTCGGGGCTGAAGAAAGACCTCGTCAGCGTCTCTCAAAACGAAAGAGGAATTACCATCCACATCATGGAAGAACTGCTCTTCAATTCAGGAAGCGCAGAGTTCAAGGCATCGTCATTGGTCGTGCTCGATTCTCTGGCGAGCATTTTGAAAAAGCTTCCCAACGATATCCGCATCGAAGGGCATACCGATAATGTGCCGATCAGCACCTCCCAGTTCCCGTCGAATTGGCATCTTTCGGTTGCTCGCGCAGTGAACGCAGGATACTATCTTATACAAAAACATGGGCTTGACCCCGAGAAAGTTTCGGTGGTAGGTTATGCAGAGTACCGTCCCCTGGTTCCTAACACAACAGATGAGAACAGGTCTCGCAATCGCCGCGTGGACATCGTGATTCTTACAAATGTGCCGCACGAACCAATTGCGATTAACGAAGACCACAAGTCAAACAACAACCAATTGAGGCCGCAACAATGAAATGGAAAAATCGCCAATTCGGCGAGCTAGATTTCGATGACGATCACGTCCTGACGTTCCCCCAAGGGATCATCGGGTTCGAAGACTGCCGGCGCTTTATTCTCGTAAACGATGAGGACTCTCAGCCGTTTCGCTGGCTTGTGTCCATCGAAGACGAAGACATCTCTTTTCCCCTGATTAACCCTCAGATCCTGGTCCCAGATTATGAAACCAGCAATAAGCAAAAGGGGGAGGCGACCGTTCTGGTCGTTGCGACATTGAAAAAGGAGATCGAAGATTCGACAGTGAATTTACGAAGCCCCGTTGTCATCATGAACGAGAGCAGGACGGGAAAGCAGATCATTCTTGACGAAGAGGCATACGCTCTGCAACACCCACTGTTTCTTGCACCTCAAACTCCCGTGAAAGGATAGCCGTATGCTCGTTCTCAGCCGTAAATTCGATGAGAGCATCATGATCGGTGATTCGGTGCTCGTGAAGATTCTTTCGATCCAGGATGGCCAGGTGAAAATCGGAATTGAGGCTCCAAAGGATGTGAGAATCTTCAGAAAAGAAATTTACGAAGAAGTTCACCAATCGAACGCTCAAGCATCAAAAGCATCGAAAGGATCCGCGATGAAAGCGGCCAGGATGCTGCAAAAGAAAGCCCCTCCGGCCGAGCCCGGCGGGTGACATCCTTCATCGGTCAATAGTGTACGAAGCGTTTATGTCGGAATAACTATTATTCAGCGAAGAAGCCATGTTCATCTTTATTGGAATAGCCGTTGTCATTGCAGGAGTTATGGGGGGGTTTATGCTTCACGGCGGTCCGCCCGCAGTGCTCCTGCAATGGAGTGAATTCTTGATCATCGGCGGCGCCTCCATAGGGTCGTTGCTCGTCGGTACGCCGCTTCCCGTGCTCATCCGGGTCATGGGAAATCTCGCATTGCTTTTTAAAGGCGACCAATACACAAAAGCCGAATATCTGAACCTGCTCAAATCGCAGTTTGAACTTTTCAGCATCGCACAGCGGGACGGACTGATTAATATCGAAGCCCATATCGAAAAGCCTGAAGAAAGTTCGATCTTCAAAAAGAACAGCTTCTTTCTCCACAATCATCACGCGTTATCGTTTCTTTGTGATTCGATGAAGTTGATGCTGGGCGGCGGCATTGCACCTCATGACCTCGAAGCGCTTCTCGATGCGGACCTGGAAACTCACCACGAGGAATCCGCCTCTGGACCGAACTTGATGTCCAAACTGGGCGATGCTCTTCCGGGCCTGGGTATTGTGGCGGCAGTTCTCGGCATCGTCATTACGATGCAGGCGATCGACGGTCCACCCGCGGAGATCGGCGAGAAAGTTGCGGCAGCATTGGTCGGGACGTTCCTTGGCATTCTGATGTCGTACGGATTTGTCCAGCCGCTTGCGAACCACATGGAAATTCTCAACCAGTCGGAAGCGCGATATTTTGAGTGTATCAAAACCGGCATTGTCGCTTTTGCCAAAGGGAACGCGCCGACGGTTGTGGTTGAATTCTCGCGGCGTGTGATCTTCAACGAAGTGCGCCCGTCGTTCACCGAGCTTGAATCTGCAATAAAAGAAGTTCGCTCGTCCGGTTCGCAGGCGGCGCAACAGGCGGCAGCATGAATCATCCCGGCACCGACGTTCCTATTCGGATCGTAAAAAAGAAAGCGGGCCACGGCGGACACCACGGCGGCGCATGGAAAGTTGCGTACGCCGATTTCGTTACCGCGATGATGGCGCTGTTCATCGTTCTTTGGATCGTCGGCCAGAGCAAGCAAGTGAAGCAGTATGTCGCAAATTATTTTAAAGACCCCGGCGCTTTTTTTGAGAGCACAAAGGGGGGAGGGATGTTCCAGGGCTCCAACCTTGTCGGCAAAGAACAAGTGCTCGACGAGTACCTCAAAAGAGACCAGGAAAAAATGAAAGAGGCGACCGAGAGCATTCTCAAAAATTTAGGGAAGGATGCTTCGGTCTCGAACTTGATCGACCAGATCAAGATTGACACCGTTGAAGAAGGGATGCGCATCGAATTGCTGGAAGCGACCAAGGCCTATTTCTTCGACGTGGGGACAGCAACTCTCAATCCGGAAGCGGTCAAGGTCCTTTCAATCATCGCAAAGGAAGTCGGGAAGCTTCCTAACAAAGTGATCGTCGAAGGCCATACCGACAGCAGGCCGTATTCGCGCGCGGACGGATATACAAATTTTGAATTGAGCGCAGAGCGGGCGAACAGCGCGCGCCGCGTCCTTGCCGTCAACGGCATCAAGGAACATCAGATCGACGAAGTCCGCGGTTACGCCGACACACGATTGAGAAATGTGAAGGACCCGTACGATGTCACGAATAGAAGAATAAGCATTATCATCGAATGGCAGGACGGGAAACGACATGGAAATCAGTGAAAAGGTGAAGATCCTTCTCGTCGATGACGATGTGACGCAGTTGAAAGTTGCTTCATACATCCTGAGAAAGAAGGATTCGTATGACGTGATCACGGCCGGCGACGCATCGGAGGCTTTCACCGTGGCAGAAGAAAAAATTCCCGCCCTCGTTATCAGCGACTATCACCTGCAGGGAGAGGACGGTATTGTCCTTTGCAAAAAAATCAAGAGCCATCCGAAATTGCGCAACACGATGTTCATGCTTCTCACGGCAGAATCGGACCTCGGACAAAAAATCAAAGCTCTCGAGCTTGGAGCTGACGATTTCATTTCCAAGCCGTATAATGAGAATGAATTCTTATCGAGAGTGCAGGTACTTTTACGAATCAAAGGTTTGCAGGACGAGTTACAGCGCGAGGGGGATGAACTGCGAGAAGCAAATAAAACGCTCCAACACCATTTCTCGGGGATAGTCGGTCTTCTCGCTAAGCTTATCACGCTTCGTGTCCCTAATGCATCCTCGAATGCCGAAAAGGCTGCCCGTTTAAGCCGCTGGATGGGTGAACGTTTGCATCTGGAAGAGAAAGACCTGCATGCACTTGAACTGGTCGCGAGACTTCACGAGATTGGGAAGATCACATTTCCCGACAACTTGTTCAAGCGTCATCCCCACCAATTGACAGAGGAAGAATGGAATAGATTTCTTGAGTTTCCGCTGCTTGGTGAAACGCTCCTTCACGGAATTCCGGAACTAGAGCACATTGCAAAACTCCTTCGGCATCAACTCGAGAATTATGACGGTTCGGGTTTCCCCGACAAGCTGATGGGGACGGAAATCCATGCATGTTCCCGAATTTTGCGGGCGGTGAACTACCTGGAGCAGGCAACGCGTGCGGATGTTGTTAGCCCCGAAAACCTTTTCGACAGCCTGTCCAAAGCGAAAGGCACAACTCTTGACCCGCACGTGGCCCAACTGCTGAGGGAATACCTGCAGATCACCCGCGAGCCATCATGGCTTGAGGGAAAGGAGGAAATATCAATCTTCAACCTGCGTGAAGGAATGGTCATCGCCTCTGACATTAGTACGGGAAGCGGAACAAAACTGCTCCCGAAGGAGACGAGAATTATCGAGGCGCACATCGCGCGCATAATGGCGCAACATCACTTCGATCCCATCATCAACAGCATCTACATTTACAGGACGAAGTAGATTGTTTCTTTAATCCTGATTACAATATTTCCTTGATCTCGATCAGAATCCCGCCTTGGCAATATCATTCAATTCGGTTATGTCTAACACCGGTTAGTTCAATGACATCGAGTCTGCGACCAATCTTTCTGCCTGCTTTTTTCCCTGGAGAATAGAATAAATCTTTCCTGAAAGGTCATGCGCGTTGAACGGTTTCCGAATAAGCCCCAACGCACCCTCTTCAATGACATCTTTGAATTTCTCATTATCGGTGAACCCACTTGCAAAAAGAACTTTCACCGTATGATCGATTGCCTTCAATTCGCGAAATGTTTGCCTTCCGTCCATCCCTGGCATTGCCATGTCGAGCAGCACCATATTAATTTCCGCGTGTTTAGCACGATAAATATCGACAGCTTGAATACCGCTTTCTGCAACGAGAACGTGATACCCCATACCATCCAACAGTTCAGCGTTAGGTTCCAATAACATTTCTTCATCATCGACAAGAAGAATGGTCCCACTTCCCCTAATTATTTGGCGATGCGCAAAAGCCCTTTCAATTGTAGCCTCGCTTTTGTCAGACGGTTTCAGATAGATATGAAATACAGTACCGCTGCCGACCTCGCTATAGACCTGGATTGCTCCGCCATGCCGTTGCACAATACCGTGGACGACGGAAAGGCCAAGGCCGGTTCCTTTGCCCACTTTTTTTGTTGTGAAAAAGGGGTCAAAAATGCGCTGCAAATCCTCGTGTTTGATCCCGCATCCTGTATCCCGCACCGAAAGCCGGAGATACGACCCCGGAGCAAAAAGAGGATGCTGTTTACAGTAGGGCCATTCAAGCACGACACTTTCGGTTGAAATAGTGAGAGTGCCTCCTTCGGGCATCGCGTCTCGTGCGTTGATTGCAAGGTTCAGGATAACTTGCTGCAACTGTGTTTCGTCGGCTTCGATAGGGGAAAGGTCTTCGTCAAGCTCTAGAGCCATATTAATATTCTTTCCGATCGAGCGTTCCAGAATGCGCAGCATATCTCGGACAATTTTATTGAGGGATGTGCATCGAACATCAATAACATTTTTTTGTGAAAATTGAAGCAGCTGTTTTATCAAATCTGCCGATCGTTCAATGGCGTTTCCGGTCATTTCACAATACTTTTGGAGAGGGGATCCCACAGGGAGTTTTGTTTTCAGAAGATAGGTGCTCGACTCGATGACTGCGAGCATGTTATTGAAGTCGTGCGCAACGCCGGCTGCAAGAGTTCCAATGCTCGCCATCTTCTCCGAATGGAGAACCTGCTGTTCGGATCCGCGAAGATTTTCCAGCGCTTCTTTGAGTTGAGAGTTTAGCTCTTCGAGTTGAGCTCCCTTTTCTTCCAGCCGACGCAATTGCTGGGTAATGTTCCGCCGCTGGTCTGAGAGCACTTGGGCAATTGAAAGCAAACCCAGGTATTTTCCGTTCTTTGTCACCACGATATCTTCATACAGCATGTCTTGTTCCCGTTCGAGCGCACGTTCAACAATTTCACTCATTGGGCAATGAGAGTCGACGAACAGAAAATCGCGAAGCATCAGGGCAGTGACCGACCGTTTCTGGTAGACCGCATAGCCGAACTGCGTTGATAACAGATCGGCGACTCTGCGATATGAGAGAAAGCCAATAGGCGAGTCGCCCTCGGTTACGACAAGTGATTTGCTTTTATACTGGCCAAACAGTGCCTGAAGTTGTTCACCAAGCAAGGAGGAGTCAACGGAAGGGACACAATGAATGATTTCGTCCAGAGATGGACTTGTATTCAACGGCAATAGTTCTTCTGAGATAGTGATCATAATAGTAATGTGATTTCATAATGTTCATGGTTTTTGTGAAATACCAAACCCAGTATACAGAGGGGGTATTACGACATTATTACGGAGAGGTTGATTATTTGATAAAAAAATATCCGGCCTGGATGTTATCGGAAAATTCTGAGCCTTTGCTCGATGGCCAAATAAATTGAGAAGAAGTCGCGGAGAGCCGCTCACAAAGAGTCAACGCCTCTTAATCAATTTGGGGGAACTTTTTTTTGTCGACAGCATTCGCTCACATAGTAATGAGCTAGTTCCGCTACTTGTATTATTTCAGGATAATGGTCTGCGGGTATCACAGGGTGCATTGTGACACTAGCAGTAATAGATTCTTGATCAAGCATTTTCCAAAAATGTCCCACAAAATTCATATCTCCATACCAGCAAACGAAATCCCTTCTTGCTGGCTCAAATGGAGCGTCGTTTATTGCAAGATAGCGTATTGTGACTGGAAGAATCTTTGTGTTTGAAGATTTTGCTGCTCTAAAGAGGGATGGTTTGAAGGGCAATACAAGGTCGCCGTTTGTCGATGCCCCTTCGGGAAATATTTGAACGCTGGTTCCTTGGAAAAGTATTTGTTCCATTGTTTTTACGGCATCGATCGTTCCGCGGAATGCCTTCCTGTCTACGTATATCGTTCCTCCTAGAGTGACAAACCAGCCTATGATTGGCCAATTCTTCACATCACTTTTTGCGACAAACAATGTCGGAAATATCGAACCGATGGCCACAACATCAAGATAACTCTGATGGTTTGCTGCTATGAGGAAATGATCATTCCAAAAGTCGCCAGGAATATTGCTGTGGGTTACCTTGAGGCCAAGAATAATCGCCGAGGATTTTGACCACCAGCGCGTAGCGCGTGCGAGGAAACGCCGTTCACTCGGCGGACTCAGAAACAACCCCATCCGCCCGATCAGAACAACAAAAACAAAAAAGAGTGTAGCCGCAAAAAGCGCAAGAAACTTACACACTCGTCTCACACAGCCCCGGCCATTTTACAATAATGACTTTTGTATTTCTCGGTGATCTTTTCCGTTTCGACCAGTGTAAAAAAATCTGCCGTTCCAAATTGGCGGTCGAATGCAGGTTCGCCGCAAACCAATCCTCCAAGTCGCAGGTAGCCTTTCAAAAGAGGGGAAAATTTCTTTAACACCGATTTTTCATTGTTCTCAGATCCCTGTGAATGGACTAAGTTCATTGCGCAGCGTTGCGTGGGATACACCCGGTATTGTTCCGGTGCAAAATGGTGTGTTCGAAGGTATGCGAATGCTTCCGAAACCTGCTTCGCATCTGCACTATGAAAACTCGCACATCCAAACATCGTGCTGATGTTATGGATTTCAATGTATCTTCCAATTCCGGCCCACAATAAATTTACTACTGCCAGCGACCGATATTCTTTGGCAACGCAGGATCGTCCAAGCTCCAAAGCCTGGCCTGGCAGGTTTTTTACTCGGGCAAGATTGAACTCATTTTCCGAGTAAAATCCGAGACTTTTCTCCGCCTTTTCTTGCCGCAACAACCGATATGTGCCGACAACTTTGTCCAATTGCCGGTCTTTCACTATCAAATGATCACAAAAAGTGTCGTAAACATCCGAGTCGAAGCCCGTCTCGTAGGAAGATTCCAACCCTTCGTGCAACTCAAGATTGAACACTTCGAAGCGGAGTTTGAGCGCCGATTCAACTTCGTGCAAGTATTCGGCGATTTTTACTTCAAAGAAGGGCGTGACGGCTAAAAGATGCTGATACATGTGAATGGTCTCCGGATGAAATATTTTTTGCCAAAGGTACAGCCGCTATGTTTCATTATTATTACCCTCCCTTAATGGTCATGTTATCAAACGATGATTCCCGGAATTCGAATCCGCTCTCGTCAGTTGTCAAATCTTAAAGAAAGTGTTGATAATCTCTCAGTAAAGATTTGTTAACTCTTGCTTTATCCTGGGGTAAAGAGTTTGCACTAACTTTGTATCGTGAAAAAGAAGACAAAGAGATTTCAGACGTTTATCCGAGTTTTGTCGCTTGTTGCAGGCGCGGCGCTTTTTGTTCTTGTTTTTCGAGATATCGACTTTTCAATGACGTTCTCCTTGATTGCCAATGTTGGATATTACCTTATGCCGATTTATGCCGTCTATGGTGTCGGATGTCTTTTCGATACAGCCGCCTGGAAGTTTATTCTCGACACGCCATCTGAAAAAATATCCTTTGCGAAATTGTTGCAGGTCCATATTGCGGGCGAAGCGATGTATCGGTTCATTCCTGCGGGGGTTGTTGTCGGCGAAGGTGTAAAGATTTTCTTGATGACGAAACAGAGTCGGTTTTCAGGTCCGGAAGTCGTCTCAAGTCTTGCGATTAGAAAACTCTTAGTGGGTTTGAGTCAGGGGTTCTATATCGGCGTAAGTGTGTTTTTGGGAATTGTGCTGGCTCAAAAGATAGGAATCGTGCAGCTTTTTTCCCTGGGGAGTGCACTGTTCGTGTTTGCAGTGTTCCTTTCGTTGGGGATCATGCTCTCACGCGGGTCTTTATTTACTTGGATATTCCGCTTACTTCGTTCAATCCCTTTTATCAAAACAAAGATCGAGAATGAAAAGCTTTTTTTTGAGCGGGCCGACATTGAGTTAAGAGATTTTTTCCTGCATAAAAAGCGGCAGCTTTCTCAACGGCCCGGAAATGCATCGTTGGCATCATGCAAAAGGGAAAGGTAACAGCATTAACTATTCAACGAAGCTTGCGGTATGGGATTGGATATTTGGAACAGCCTACCTTCCGTTCTCAGAAAAACCTGTTTCATACGGACTGACCTTCCTGCAATTTCCGAAAAACTATTTCCCCCAGCAATGGTTTGCCTTTCGCTCTTTTCAAAAACCGAGCAACTAACGCGCCCCTTTTTCAAGGAAAGAAAACTTTCCCATATACGCATCCGGAAACCGGACCGGTCTTTGTCTTTAGCGATAATTTCTTTGACGATGCGTAAACGAACACATAACGATTTCACCTAATTCGGTTCACCGTACAGTAACACTAGCATAACAATTCAAGCGTACATTTTGCGCGCAAAAGATGTAACGGAGCAGCCCACTAAGAATCGAAACGGGGACCGTGTTCTTCTAAATCTGTAACACTTCTTCCTTCGTAACAATCTATGGCCAGATTATCGCACACCATCCTCTTCATTTTATTTTTCACTTTACCACAGGATACAATTGCGGGGACGATTAAAGGATTTGTGCGAGAACATAAGACCAAATTGGCGGTCGTTGGGGCAGCTGTTTTCATCGAAGGAACGAGCCTAGGTGCGGTGAGCGACACAAACGGTCATTACATTCTTAAGAACGTGCCTCCGGGAAAGTACGATGTGGAGGTGCATGCTCTCGGCTACCTCAGCACTGACGAAGATGTTCGCGTGCAAAACGATTCGAGCGTTTCGCTACAGAATTTTTCGTTGAAGGAAAAGTTGATAACACTGAATGAGTCCGTCATTATCGCAAGGGCCAACAACGAACTTGAAGCAACGGCACGGACGGCCGAAAAGAATGCAGCGAACCTTGTCAACATCATTTCCGCGCAAGCAATCGACCAGTCGACGGACAGGACTGCCGCGGATGTTCTTCAGCGCGTTTCGGGCATGTCGCTCGTCCGAAACCAAGGAGAAGGACGTTATGTCGTGATGCGCGGCCTGGCTCAGCAATACAATAACACCCTCGTCGACGGCATAAAAATACCGAGCCCTGAATCCAAAGATCGGTATGTTCCGATGGATATTTTTCCTTCTGGATTGTTTGAACGCATCGAGGTGACCAAATCGCTGACACCCGACATTGCGGGCGACGCGATCGGAGGTTCCACTGATCTCATGCTTCGGGAGGCACCCGACCGATTTTCCTTTTCAGCGAGTGCAGCCAGCGGGTCCACGTCGGGCGTTTTAGGCAATTCATTCAGCACTTTCAATAAAAACGCTGTCAACGATCTCGACCCCGAACGTCTTCACGGAACAGTAAGCGACGCCGACCCGACGACCCAAATCAAACCTCGGTATAATCCTTCAAGTGCCGATTTTACAACTGCTAATTTAAAATTCTCAAACAGCACCGCACCGGCCGACGGGCTATTTTCAGCGTTGGCCGGCGATCGTTTTTTTGATAGTAAGCTTGGGCTGATGGTTACAGGCAGCTTCCAGAATACGTATAACGAAATTCACACAGACCATTACTCTCTAGGTTCCGATATCAATACTGTTGATAGTGAAGGGCATCTTATTCCATACGCTTCCACCTACGATAATCAGAATTACTTCATCAACAAGACACGCGGCGGAGCGCTGGCGAAGGCGGATGTTATCGCGGACGAAGGGCAGGAATTATCGGCAACGTATTTGTATGTCCGACAACAAGAAGCGCAAACTCGTCATGCGCTTCAGATAGAAATTGATGGATCACGCGGTGCTAACGATCTGACATACACAAACCGCTCAGCCCTGCGAACCCAGGACATATCGAGCATCTCGATGGCGGGAAGCCATTTCACGACCTCGCCTCTTGCCGTGAAATGGACACTCAATTATACGGATGCTCTGCAAGACCGTCCCGACGAAGCAGAGTATTCAGTGCTCCAAAATTACGATGCGCACGGAAATCTTCAGCAGTTTCAAGGACTGGGAGAAATCGACCATACATGGAGAAAGAACGACGACCGCCAATACCTTGGAAAAATTGATGCGACATGGCACTTAACGCAAGACGAGGTGAACACAATTCAATCGGGGGTAGTGACGCAGAAACTCAATCGAGCCAACTATGAAGACGATTACAAATTGAATCCATCGATCATTCATGGCAGCACACAACCATTTTCGTCAATTGACAGCGCGAAGGTCACGGTGTTCGGATACGGCAGCACATCTGGCACATCGGTGTACGGCTATCAGAACTATAAGGCCAGTGAATTTCTCTTTGCATCATACGTGCAGTATACTCTCATCCTTGACCGGCTTCAGGTTCTTAGCGGCTTGCGATGGGAACAGGCACAGGACAAGTACTTTACTATGGCGTCGCCAACATATACAGAGCAGCAGGCGAATGTGAAGATGGTGGATTTCCTTCCGGGGATACATTTCAGGTATGAATTCACTTCCGAGCAAATCGGACGGCTCTCGATAGCGCGGACGTTGAGCCGCCCCAGCTATTTTGACCTTGTTCCCGCAGTTGACCGCTCGGACGCAAGTCAATCTCAGGGAAATCCCAATCTTCGTCCCGCCCGTGCAACAAACATAGATCTCCGTTATGAGTATTACCCCAATTCGACCGATGCGTATTCCGCGGGCGTTTACTATAAGAGAATAACCGATCCGATTGAAGATCAATTCCAATCGGTTGGCGTCGTGTTGGTGACGTCGAAAGGAAACGGCGACCCGGCAACGGTGTACGGCTTTGAAGCCGTACTTTCAAAACATTTTGGAGAGTTAGGTATTTCGGCAAACTACAGTTACGTCTTTTCGCGAATTACCAGCACGAAACAAGTCACGGCTGAGGACATTAACGGAGATTTGGTACAAACGTATTATCAGCAGAAGCGGCCGCTGCAATCACAGTCGCCGCAAATTGTCAATATTAGCCTCTCGTATGTTAGCGGGCCATGGGGCACGTCAGCAAACCTCTCATACAACTACACAGGACGGAGCCTTATCGCTGTCAGCAGGTTAGACGGATACGACACCTATCAGAACGGCGTCGGCGAACTGGATTTCTCCGCGGACCAGCAGTTGTATTCAAATCTGAAGCTGAGTGTGAAGCTGATCAATCTTACGAACTCCCAGGCGGTAACCGAAGTTGAGTCGGGTCAATATGTCCAGCATACGCCGATTATTATCGAGAGAGACTTGAACAAAATGCGCGGTTCGATAGGCATTAGTTACAGACTGTAGTCTTAGAGAAATAAAATATAAGACCATTAATCATCCACTTTAACTTTTAAGGAGAAAATATGTTCAAGAAACTTACAGCGATGCTGTTTTTTGTTATTGTAGTCTCTGCGTATACACAGGCAGAGCTACATACATTTCTTTCGGGGGCGGTCAAAGGAACAACCCTTGCAAACCACACGTACGTCGTGAAAGACAGTATCTCGATCAACGTAGGAGATACGTTGACGATCAGTTCGGGCGACACACTGATTATGGCAAACCCGTTAGGGTGGATCCATATTCTTGGTACGTTGATCTGCGACGGGACGAAAGCCAATCCAAACCTCATCACGGTTCCAGTGGCGCACAGGACAGGCCCGGGCCAATGGGGAGGCATCTATGGCGACTCGTGTAAATATTTTGAAATGAAGTGGACGACCATTCTCTGGGCAGGCGGAAGTAACCCAAGCGGACATGCATATCGGACGATAGATATCTACTCCGATTTTGCAAACACGACAACGACGGTCTTTACGGATAATACGGTGATCGGAACGGTTGACGATTGTATCGGTCTTCACGGCGGTAATGCGAGCATCCTTCGCAATAACATCAAATGGTGCGGCGCACCGGATGGCGACAACATCAACGTCAAAGCCGGCACCATCGGTGAGATTGCCTATAATGTGATATGGGGTTCGGGCGGAAACGGGATTAAGATCAATGCGGACGTGACCCTGCCACGGCTGACGAATATATGTATCCATAACAACACGATCGCTGCAGGCGGATGGCGTCGAGTCGGTGAATTGGGATATGCGATCCTTGTAGATAAAAGTGCCCGTGGACAAATCTACAACAACATCATGGGGGATATGTACCAGGACCTCGAGATCACGACGAAAGCGGACACCGTGCGAACCGTCCACGACAACAATCTCTTCTTTTATTCTGTGGACAGTTTGGGAGGAGCAGCACGGTATTTTCCTTCCGACGGCGTGACCAGGCAAGCGGCGCATGACATTATCGATGTCCATGCCAGCGATCTTTTTGCCAGCTACAACTCTTACTTTACCACTGACTGGTTCGGTCTTGACGGCAGCAACGACTATCATCTGCTTCCTTCATCGCCGGCGGCTGGCAATGGGTTTACTCCTCCCGGAACATGGACCAACCCATATTTTGTCGGTAACCTCCCCGGCGACCCTAATATCGGCGCTCTCGGAGTCTATGTAACGACAAAGGTGAATGCTCAAGCGAATTCGATTCCGTCGCGCTTTGCCTTGAATCAAAATTATCCGAATCCTTTTAACCCATCGACGGTGATCAGTTATCAGCTGCCCGCCAACAGCCGCGCGACTCTCAAAGTGTATGACATATTGGGAAGGGAAGTGGCGACGCTCTTTGACGGGTACCAAACTGCCGGAGTGCATCAAGCTCAGTTTAATGCACAAAATCTTTCAAGCGGCATATACTTTTATCGCCTGAGTGCGTCGGGTCAGGATTTCGTCAAAAAAATGCTTCTGCTCAAATAGCTTCTTGGTAACTGGTTGAGTTATTACTCGATGCAATCCCGCGAGGGGTTGCATCGAGGTTCTATTAATCGTACGGAGATATCACTACTGTGAAATCAAAGCTCTTTTTTATTCTCGCTACCGTCCTTCTAATTCTTGGTGCCGCAGCTTCGCCGTCTGAAGATCAGAAGATTGATTCATCCTCGGCCCGCTTTCTGGTTCTTGGCGACTGGGGTGGGTTTGCTTCACAACATCAGAAAGCAGTTGCAGCAGCAATGGTGAAGGAGGCTCGAAAGATTCAAACTCAATTTGTCGTTACAGTGGGTGATAATTATCACGGCGATGGAATCGCAAGCGCAACCGATACTCGTTGGAAAACGGAATTCGAGGATATTTATAGCGATGCCTCACTTCAAGTGCCATGGTATCCGACCTTTGGTAATCATGACTATCGTGGCAGCGCCGATGCCGAGATTGAATATACACAGTACTCGAAACGGTGGAAATTCTACTCCCGCTACTATGCGCAGGAAGCGAAGATCGACGATTCGACAAAAGTTCTCATTGTTCATTTGGATACGCCTCCCTTCATCAAAGAATATCAGCAGCAGGATGAACAATACCACGTCAAAGGCCAGGACGTTGCCAGGCAAATACGCTGGCTTGATTCACTTCTGTCCGCATCAAACGACCGATGGGTGATTGTTGTGGGGCATCATCCGATTTATTCTGCGGCCCCAAAACATGGTGATACACCCGAACTGATATCAGCAGTATTGCCCTTACTCGAACGGCATCATGTTCCTGTGTATATTTGCGGACACGATCATGTGATGCAGCACCTGTCGCATGGAGCCATGGATTTCTTTGTTTGTGGCGGTGGAGCAGAACATCGGGATGTCATCGAGCGCGGCGATGTTGTTTTCGGGAAAGGCTCCCTCGGTTTTCTATCAATTGTGGCGTACCATGATTCGCTGTCATTTAGAATGATCGACGAGAACAATGTTTTCCTTCATCGGGTCACAATAACAAAATAGCGAACACTCATTGCAGCGTTGCATTCCGGATTCACGATACGAATTTTAATTCCACAAATCATAGCGGAGCTATCATGAGATGGAAGGTCAAACGTAGTGTTTTCGTACTGTTCACGCTTTTTCTCTTTAATTGCAGCCCATCTCAAACCGGGCTTTTTGCTCAGCAGAGAGTCAAGATAGCTCTCTGGGGCGATTCGCGGGAAAACGTGGACAATGCCTGCTCGGATATTTCACACATCCTGCTGTATAATATTACTGATTGGGATTTCCAAATTCACACCGGAGACTTCACACACGACGGAAGCGAGGCGGCCTGGCAGAAGACTCTTCATTACCCAGGAGTCGACAGTATTTTCGTCCGCGGGAAATTCTATATGTGCACGAGCAATCATGAATTCAAAGATAGCTCGGGCAAGGAAAATTTTGATAAACACACTGCAGGAGTTTTGCCGGTAAACTCAGCAGACGGCACGACTCATTTCTACTCGTACCACGTTTCCAACGTCGATGTCATTTTCTGCGATGGCTACGCAACACAGAAAGACGTTATGCAACACTGGCTTGATAGTCTTCTTTCGACGATTCCCGTTAATGATTGGATCATCGCCGTCTGGCACAATCCGACATACGGCGACTTATCGTACAAAGAAAGCTATGCCGAAACCTGCATGCCTTGGGTTGAGAGCCTCTACAAACGCCACTGCAAGTTTATCTTCAATGGACATGCACATATTTATCTAAGGACGAAGCCGTTACGTCCCGATGGACTGATCGATAACGAAGATGGAATTATTCACGTCATTAACGGAACCGGCGGGGCGAGTTTCAAAGACCCTGCACCAAACACAACGAAGACTGCGTTTACTCCTTCTGAAAAATCATTTCCATGTATTACTTTATTGACCATTGAAGGAAACAATGCGGAGTTAAAGACTGTCGATGCACGGCCGGGACGTCATCTTCAGGTCATCGACACATATAAACTGACACGATAAGGAATAACTATGTATCGCACATTCAATTGTTTTTTGATTGTTACTATATTTTGCTGCAGTGCAGTCCAATTCGTTTTTGCTCAGCCGTCTCTTCCCGTCGTTCTTGACACCATCGCCGTCGGGGGTACCGGAGGAATGGATTATATCACGTGCGATCCGGCGGCACACAGGCTTTACATTTCGCACAGCACGCGTGTCGAGGTTGTTCAATATGATACGAAAGTTCATGTTGGGACTATCGACAAGACGCCGGGTGTACATGGTATTGCTCTCGCTCATGAATTCGGCAGAGGCTTTACAAGCAACGGCAAGGACAACACTGTGACAGTTTTTGACCTGAATACGCTGGACGTTGTCGGAACTATCGATACAAAGGGAACGAAACCCGATGGGATACTCTACGAACCGGTGACGAAACGTGCTTTCACGTTCAACGGCGGGAGCGAGAACTGCACCGCCATTGACGCTGCAACGATGAAGGTAGTCGGTACACTCGCGCTCGGCGGCGGGCCGGAAGCCGCTGTGGCAGATGGTAAAGGAGATATCTACGTAAACATCGAGAGCACAAGCGAAGTCGTTCGGTTCGATGCCGCAACTCTCACCATTCAATCGCGATGGCCGCTCGCTCCCGCACAAACTCCGACAGGAATTTCGATGGACATTGCACACCGTATTCTTTTTATTGGCGGACGAAACCAAGTGTTCGTTGCGTGCGGTGCAGATGATGGCCGGGTACTTGCGAACATTCCAATCGGCCAGGGGGTTGACGGGACCGCGTTCGACGCAGCGACAGGATTGGTTTATGTCTCCAATAAAGACGGAAGCCTCGACCTAATTCATGAAGACGGACAGTCGACGTTTACCGCCGTCGGCAAAATCCAGACTTCTCCCGGGGCAAAAACACTCGCCCTTGACCCGCAATCACACCGCGTATTTCTTCCTGCCGCTCTCCAGATGGATGTACCGGGGGGAATGAAGGGTGAAATGATAGTGCTCGTTATAGGAGTCCGGTAAGAAATAGGATTGTTCTTTGCAACATCAGTTGTCAAACATGACCTGACAACTGATGTTAATCATCACTCCTTTTTCCGCCATCACTCTTTGCCTGTAAAACCTCTGTCTCACGAAGTTCGTCGTTAATTTTTTCCCCCGAGTGTTTTTATCCGCTCGTAACCGCCCCCTTTGCTCTATATCATAAAAATTCCTAACTTCATATTGAATTGTGATTTGAGGGATACGTCATTTTACTCCGAAGATGAAACAATGAAAGAATTCGTCCACCGTGATTTTCTTCTCAAGACAAAACATGCGGAAAGACTGTACCACGAATATGCCGAGGCGATGCCGATTATCGACTTTCATTGCCATCTTTCCCCGAAAGACATTGCCGAAAACAGGCAGTTTCAGAACTTGACGGAAGGCTGGTTGTCCGGTGACCACTACAAGTGGCGCGCGATGAGGACGAGCGGCGTTGACGAGCGTTTTATAACCGGGGATGCAAACGATTGGGAGAAATTTCAGAAGTGGGCCGAAACCGTTCCCAAGACACTCCGGAATCCACTCTATCACTGGACGCACCTGGAATTGAAGCGCCCGTTCGGGATCTCCGATCGTTTGCTGGACGCAACGACGGCAAAAAGCGTATGGGAGGAGTGTAATCGAAAACTTGCAGATCCTCATTGTTCAACGCAAGGTATTTTAAAGCAAATGAATGTCGAGGTGGTGTGCACCACGGATGATCCCGTCGATTCCCTCGAATATCACAAACACTATTCGAAAGTCTCCGGCGGCACCCGGATGCTCCCCGCATTCCGGCCGGACAAAGCTCTCGCTGTGGAAAACAGCAAGACCTTCGTCTTGTATCTGGAATCTCTTTCGCGTGCTGCGGGTATTGAGATCACATCATTTGCCCGTCTTCTCGACGCACTTCGCTCACGGTATGAACATTTTGCAAAAAATGGGTGCAAAGTATCGGACATGGCATTGGTTACGTTGTATGCAGAAGACTACACAGAGGCGCAGGTCAAGACGATTTTCAAAAAATTGCTGCAGAAGAAGGCGTTGAATTCCAACGAGGTTGCAGTATTCAAATCGGCTATGCTGTATGAATTGGGCATCATGAACTGGGAATACAAGTGGGTTCAGCAATTCCATATTGGCGCAATGAGGAACAACAACACGCGCATGGTGCGGACACTCGGTCCCGATACCGGGTTCGATTCCATCGGCGATGAGCCGGTGGCGAAGCCGATGGCGAAATTCTTTGACCGCCTCGACATAGAAAACAAGCTTGCAAAGACGATCCTCTACAATCTTAACCCAGGCGATAACGAGCTGTATGCCACGATGATCGGAAATTTTCAGGATGGGTCCGTTCCGGGAAAATTGCAATTCGGCCCGGCGTGGTGGTTCCTCGATCAGAAGGACGGCATGACGAAACAGATCGAAGCGCTTTCAAATATGGGATTGCTCGGCCAGTTCGTCGGCATGATTACGGATTCTCGGAGTTTTCTTTCATTCCCCCGGCACGAGTATTTCCGCCGCGTTGTGTGCGACATCCTCGGCACGGAGATGGAGAACGGGATCCTTCCGGACGATGTCGGACTCGTCGGCGCTTTAGTGAAAGATATTTGCTACAACAACGCGAAGCAGTACTTTCAATTCAGATGAATTGGCGGTGAAATGAAAAAGCGGGGCTTGGAAATTGCGAGCACAAAATTTTATTTTTACGTAACTTAACTGTTCAATCAGTTGAAAGAAGGTATGGAGAAGATCATGATTTTCGGACATGACTCTTTGACGATGGGGGGATTTTTCTAAGACTGCAATTCAATAAGAAAGATCATGACCGATACGATAGCATCGCATCAGGAGCTCGGCCGCCATCGGTGGACAATATGCGGATTGCTTTTTTTTGCAACAACAATCAATTATCTCGACAGAAATGTCCTCGGCATCCTTGCACCGACACTGCAAAAGGAAATCGGGTGGACTCCCATTGAGTACGGCTACATCGGAACAGCCTTTCAAGCTGCCTACGCAATCGGCCTCGCTCTTTTCGGATGGTTTGTTGATAAGTACGGAACAAAGATCGGCTATGCGATTTCCATTACGGGCTGGAGTATTGCCGCAATGGCACATGCTCTCGCAAGCACAGTGGTCGGTTTCGGCATTGCCCGCTTTTTCCTTGGTCTGGGTGAGTCCGGCAATTTCCCAGCGGCCATCAAAGCAACGGCAGAATGGTTTCCTAAAAAGGAACGTGCCCTGGCCACCGGAATTTTTAACTCGGGCGCGAGTATTGGAGCAGTGGTAGCTCCGGCTGTAGTTCCGTGGCTGACGATCACGTTCGGCTGGCAAGCTGCGTTCATTGCAACCGGTGTAACGGGGTTTCTTTGGCTCGTTTTGTGGGAAGCCTTTTATGAGAAGCCTGAATCGGCCAAAAAAGTTTCAAGAGAAGAGATGGCGTACATTCTCAGCGATCCGCCGGAGATCGTGCCGGTGAAAGTGCCTTGGTTACAATTGCTCAAGTACCGCCAGACATGGGCGTTTGTTGTCGGCAAGTTTCTGACTGACCCGATTTGGTGGTTTTATCTTTATTGGTTGGGCCTTTATCTG